>OHKQ01000006.1_pt1 | contig 128347 bp, 106 predicted proteins | sample 1568891 | NCBI WGS metagenome assembly OHKQ01 (sample SAMEA3879596, study PRJEB24766) | human gut metagenome | biome: human-associated habitat; feature: feces | place: USA | collected 1985/1987 | reverse complement strand
AAAGAGAGGAGACATCAGTCTCCGAAGCTCATGCCTTTAGGCGTGGGTAGCTCACAGAGTTATGCTTCCTAAACCGGAAATACTCAAAGACGCCTTCATACCCATGGCCTTAAACACTCGCGCAATGGTGGAAAGGGTCAGATTACGTCCGCTTTCTATCTTGGATACTTGTGAACGCTGTACACCGATTTTTTGTGCCAATTCCTCTTGGGTCATGTTTTGGGATTTACGGGCTTTTTTTATGGCTTCCCCAATCAAAAATGATTGCAATTCAGCTTCATACTTATCCCTGTGCGGTGTACCGACCTCACCTATATGTTTATCCTTAACTTCATCAAGGGTATAAAATTTAATTGCTTCCATATACTTATTTTTTTGAGTTGAAATATAATATTCTGACGGCTTCCGCCTTGTTTATCTCTTTGCGTGGGGTCTTTTGTGTTTTCTTCACAAATCCATGCGTGGCAATGACCAACGTTTCCGCGTCGGTGTCCCAAAAAGCCAACAGACGATATTGAATACCTTTATACAGGGTGCGAAACTCCCAAATGTCAGTATCATCTAATTTCTTGAATAAATCTTTGTCCATATAACCATTGGCTACCTTATCTACATTATAGATAATTTTATCCTTAACGTCTTGGCGCAGAGTGTCAAGAAATGCATCGGCTTCACTCGACATTATTACTTTGAATCTCGTTTTCAATTCCATATCTTATATCATTCACAATGCAAATATAGTGAAAATGTTCTATATATGGAACGTTTTACAGACAAAAATACAACCACATAAAAATTAGTTTCAAAAATCGACTCGCTTACGCGAGAAAAAGAAAGAGGGAGCAGCCTACGGCTCTCCCTCCAACGCTTTTTTCGAAATCGCGAGGTCCGCTCTATTCAATTATAACGAATTTTCCGCGGAAGGCCAGACGCGCCCCGAAGTACGTGTTCGAGTACGATGAAGCGTAGCTCGCGTTCGCATAAGCGAGACCGCTGAACGCACTCGAGCTGCCGCCGGACCGCAAAACACAACGGCCTCGGCTTCCACTTATCCAAAATCCTGCTGCATAATGTGTTACATACATACTTGTATCTCCCTTGTGTACTCTGCTGGGCAATACATCGCACTTGGCACCATGTACTATGCGCACGACACAATTTCCATTGGAAGCGTCAACTGTTTTAACAGTCCGTTCGGTTTTGTTTACGGGGTCATAAATATGCGCTGTATAATCTATTGGATATGAACTGTCGTTCTCCGTGCATTTTGCCTTGTAGAACGCTTCATAGCTCGGCACATTAAAAGCGATATAGTCCATCCATTCTGAATCACAACCCACATAATGCTTCAATCCAAGTATGGAGTTGAGCGTATTGCCGGCATTATTGCTGTCAGCCATGCCGATGGAATCCAGTTTATTCAGAATGCTGTCATGTCCGCCATTGCCCACAACCGACTGTTCGTTGGTTGTTCCGCTCAAAGCCCACCATAGATTGCTAATCTCTTTATGCTGTTCGTAATCCTGCAACTGATAGCCAACTCCACGTAAGCGGCAGATGTTTTGGAAATCCTTTGCCGTGTAATTCAAACCGCCGATAGGCATCTCAATAGGATTACCCTCACTGTCGTATTTCCATTCGTTAGATGTAACGGACGTCCCGTTGCCTTTCTTCGAACGTATATCACCGGAAAGGCTGCGTGGCATCTTCAAACCGTCAACGGTAATAGGATATACACCGACCAGACTGTCGTTGTCGCCAACCGTGTGTTCGGTCCATTCAGGTTCTATGGCTTCAATACTGCTGCTGTCTACAACAAGGCACTCTATGTCGCCAATGTCACGGAAAGAAGTGAAATAAAACCATTTTGCACCGTTAGGTATGTCACAGAACACATAATCACCGATGTTGAAGTCAAAATAGGTATGGCTTACAGACATGATGAACGTACTGAGCACACGGTTGTTTTCGTCAGTGAACACGCCTCCAAGCCGGGCATGGTTCAGACCGGGCCATCTTACCTGCTTCATTCCTCTCACATCCATCTTGTAGCTGTTCGTATTGGATGCGGTGGTTATGACATCCTCGCCTATGACTTCACCGACAACGGCATCAATCGCATACACTCCGGTATTTTCCATATATAGCAATTCCGACAACAGGGATTTTCTGCTATGCAATGCAGTTGAGAGCGGTTCGGTCTCTGTTATAGAAGGGAAAAAATACTTTACTTGGTTCTTGTAGTCGTTCACTCCCTTGTACCAATGGTGCGGAGCATGCCAGAATATATCAAAGCCCTCTCCGGCGGTGTCCGTTATGTCAAAGCTGCTGCCGTTTTTCAGGTAGTTGAAATCCGTATCGCTTAACTGCACGCCTTCCATCTGGTTTTTCTTCGTGTTGAATGAGCATTTATAGGCATGGCATCCTTTCTTGATGGCAAGGGTATGCCCGCTTGGAATATATGTGTTGCCATAATCCGCCCCCGTCTTATTTTCGGGATTGCTATACTTCTCACACGAATCATTGTCTACCGTATCGCTGATTTTCACAATAGAGAACTGCGAATTATGAAGTTCAAGTTGGGGAAAATACCGGACAAGCTCTTCGATTTCGTTCTGCTCTATCAGTTCGACCAATATCCACCGTCCGGTTATTCCGCTACACTGTCCTTTTTCATCGTACGCATTACCATTCGCATCCAATCCTATAGCCCCACCGTTTTTTATGGAACGAAGCATTTCAACACTCGCCGTAGCATTTACGTTGGGAATACGGACGGTTTTCAATTCACTTGCATTGACCACCTGTTCCAACAGAGTCATCGTATCAATATACGGACATTCATTCACGAATATTTTTGTAACCTTACTGACACCACCAAGAGAAAGCCCGCCGGGATAAGTCAGATTAGGCAGATTGTTCAATACAAGTTCAGTGATAGTACCGGGCAGGGCAAGCGTACTTATCGGAGAAGTTTCAGCAAACGTTATTGCAGACAAAGAAGTATTATCGGCATGCACAGTCTCCATTCGTGGACACTTTGAGCAATTGACGGTTATAATTTCCGTGTTTCGAATATCCAATGTAGTGAGAAACGGCATGTCTCCTAAATCCAAATTGGTAAGAAATCCGGTGTTTCCGGGCGACATTTTCCATTCCTTATGATTTTCACTACCGAGATACAGTTCCTGTAGCAACGACATTTTTGAAAGGGTATTCCCGAATTGAGGGTCAATACTTACTTCACTTAAATCTATCATGCTCATACGGTCTGCCTGATATATGTACAGCATGATGTTTTCCCCATGCTGGAAATCTGTGAATGTACCGCTTTCCCCTGCCTTCAGAAAAATTCCCTGTGTAATGTTTCCACTATCGTTACCGATACCGAAATACCCACTCTTGGCCGCTTTAAATCTGATGACTGCACCTTCTTTTGCACCGATACGTCCACCAATATAACCGCTTTCCGCCTTGAAATCCCCACAGCGGTAGTATCCGTCACGGATGCGCCAGCGTTGTTCTATAAAAGCGGGAAGAGATGTCAGTCCCAGCCCTTGCAATGCATAGAAATAGAGGTCGTTATATCCTGTATATTTGATATACTTCCGTTCCCCGTCATAACTTGAAACAACTTTAGGCCATTTTTTCATTATCTGTTTTACAAAATAATAGTCAGCCCCCTTGGGAGAAAACGGTCCGGCACCGATTCCAAGTGTATCGGGAAGCGAACGCATCGTATCTGCTATTGCAGGCAATGTAATTGTATTGGCATTTTGGTCTACATCCATAGTCTGCTGACCACGTATATCATTCCAAAGCACGCTTCCTCTTCCGGCGTATGCACTGTTTGTCAGGTCACCGGGGTCAACTTCCGGGTCAATGGTTTGCCCGCCGTCATTATCCTTCCCGTTACAGGTATCACAGTCATAAACTTTATTAAGATACATTCTTCGTGCTTCCATACTGTTTGCTCCGCTATAAACACCGTCCTTGACGCTGCAGCCGTCTTCAAGGAAGAACATCGGTTGCATGTTTTTCGCCTGTTGGTCGACAGCGGCAAGATAATCGGTGAAAAGATAATAGGAAACCAATGAGTACGGATTGATGTATTTCCACATCTGTGTCTTCCAAATTTCCTGCCATTTCCCTGCGAGTTCTTCCTTGGCATAATCGCAACTATCACAGAATTTCAGGACTTGATAAAGGTCATAAGGAACTTTCCGTCCCATAGCCAAGTCTATCTGTAGCTGGTCATCGTCTATCATGCATTCAAAGTACCTTGTCCACATCGGATAAGTATCCTGTCCGAGTTTGAGTTTCGTTACCCACGAGGACTCTGCGGTAGTAGGTTCCATCATGTCTTCAACGCTGCCAACCCCTTGCCACCAGTTCATTCCATCATATGTGAGCAATTCGTAACCGCTTACCGGATTAAGGACCTTGCCTGTAATCTTCCACTTGCCGTTTTCCTGCTTCATCTCTCCGGCTTGTCGCGTCCACTCTCCCCGTTCGTATGACATAAACCGGTAGTCCTGCCCGCAATATAGGGAAAGAAGATAAAGCTTTTCTTTATCGGTGGTAATATCATTCTTAAAACGTGTTTCTATCTGGTCGAGGCTTTCGCCATTTTGTCCGAAATATTCCACAAAATCTCCATAGTTCACGCAGCCTTTATTGTAACCGGGAGTATCTTTAAACCCAAGCGCAACCTGCTCTCCCTTATCCTCTTTCCAGTTTCCTTTTGCATGAAACCATGCGTCTGTCAAGCTTTCCTGTGTAGCACGGAATGCGGCAATGGGATGATTGGCTGTCGAGTGATTCATTTCCAATCCCTTTAATGATATGTCACTCTTTGCCCAAGTTCCATCGAATGAACGCTGGGCAGGAGTCAGGTAATTACTTCCGAGTGCACGAAATGTGGCATTCATCAAACCGCACACACCGCAGTCGTTGGCATTGGAGCTGTCGGAATAATCCACTTTCACCGTTATTATTTTTACCGGAATAGAATCTTCGCCTACACGGACATAACCTATTTTCATCAGTTTATATGATATTTGAGCATCTTCACTGTCATAATCCGGATAAATAGGAGTTACCTCCCAACCATCATTCTTTTGAAGATAGAAACGGTCGTTCTTGATAGGCCGTTTTGCCGAAGTGGTTCCCTGCCTGCGCCATTGCACATTGATAGCCTTAAAACTTCTCCACGGCATAGTCGGATGATAATAGAATAACGTACATTTGAACTTCTTGCTTGTATCAATATCACCGTCAAACGTGTCAAAGGTTTGCTGGTCTGACACGACCACATAATAAGGTATGCCTTTTGCGGAAAGGGCTTCTATTGTCGGACGATTCTGTGTATCAAGCACATTCTCCGCTTCATACTCCTGTATCATTGCTGAAGTATCAGTCAACTTGCACAAATAGTTTCTAAAAGCTTGCGCCCATTCATAATGACTGTTGTAGGCAAGTACATAATACAAATACAAGTCTCCTTCCGTTCCGTCAAATGTTATGGTTTTTGAATTAAGGATAGCACCGCTATTACTGATATATCCTATACAGCCGACCTCTTCACCATTCAAATACAGTTTGATACAGGAATAATTGCTTCCCCCACGTGATACATAAATGGTAGATGGTTCTACAACTACGGCCATGGTAATTTTTTCACCTTGTCGGAATGAGCGTTCCACCAAAGCCGGTTGTCCGGTCTTGCAGTATATCGCAGCTTTATTTCCACAGACATAGAAACCGGCTCCGCTATCAGGGTCATAGCATTCTATCAGCTTTGAATCAGCTTCCTTGATATTTTTGGTGGCAAAGGCAAATTGGATGGCACATCCGCTCGTAGTTTCCACTGATGCGTTTCCAAAAGGATGGTAATCCAATATTTCAGCTGTTACATTTTCTGCAATACGCAAAGAACGCTCCTTAAGAAAGTCTACAAATCCGTTGCTTGACCAGTTTGCACCTCGTACATCCATTGTCACTCCGTTATGTGTGATAGTATGATCGCTCTCACTGTTGCTACGTGTAGAAAAATCATATCCGAACAAAGCACCGTCCTTGATCGCTATATCAATGGCACTCCCTTTTATCGTAACCTTGATTTCATTGGTGGATACACCGCCACTTTCGGCATGTACGGTAATACTTTGGCTTCCGTCCGTACTATATCCGCTTATCTGCTTGTTCACTGTAACCGTTTCGGCAATCATAGCTTCCACAGCTGTAACTTTCTCCTCGCTGTAGAAAACATCTACATGCGTTTCAGTCTTGCCGGGAGTATACGCAGCCACCTCTACGGTAAGGTTGTCATATAAACGTAACGTGCCGTTGTTCTTGTCATTGAACCTGATGGCGACGATGGGAGTATTACTGTTTTCGTCCACACACATGATAGCGGAATAGATGGTGTTTCCCTTTACTCCGGATTTCTTCTCCGTACCGTATATTCGTACAGGATATGCGCCATGCGAAAGTCTTTCTCCGCCACCGAATACATTTGTTGGATTGACAGAGATGCCTTTGGTATAACTGTCGCTTACCGTTGCTTCACCAAGTTTCTTCCATTCTCCATTATAGAACATCTCCACTACTGCAAGAATGGATGAAGTGTTATTAGGGAATTTATAGAATTGTCCGATATTTTTTGCCGGACCACCTGCAACAAGGATAGTATCACTTGTGTAATTCAAAGCCATGGGTTGTTCTACGGTAATATCCACAGCCATAATGGTAATGGCTTTTTTCTTGGTATTTCCATCCGAATCTGTAGCTTGCACAAAGAAGCTTTTGCTGGCGGCACTGCTGAAATAACTTGTGAAGTCAAGTTCAAACTTGTAATCGGTCGCACTTGCAGAGCCTACAGTGTTCATATCCTCACTGGATAATGTCAGTCCGGTGCTTGCATCAATAATAGTGATGTTACGAATGACACCAAGCACCTCGTTACCATCAGGATAGCTGACACTACGCAAAGCTACATTGATTTTTATCTCTGAGCCGAATGCCATAATAGGAGCGGCTTCCTCGAAGTAGATAGACAATGTACTATCCTCACTGGAGCCGCCACCACCTCCATTTTTGGGTATTTTAAGCACAATATCCTCTATCTGTCCGCCATTCAGATTGGTGGCTTTGTAGTAAATGTAGTCTTCATCACTTTCTTCATCAAATCCGCCGATAGCTTTCTCCTGCATTATGTATGCCCCGCCTGTGGAAAGGGCATCTTTTCCTCCCTCTGCCGGTTTGTCGGATGTTTCCACCTTGCTTCCGCCACTGCCGAATGCTACCCACGGTTTCAGATCATCAGGGCTGATGTCACTCTTATCGCGTGTGAACTGATAGGCAAGCCATACAGGTGCGCCATTTTTATCACTTTCCGCAGTCTTGAATGTAAGGACGATACCGCTTTTCAAATAAGAGAACCCGCTTTCTTTCTCAAGGTCAACAACAGCTTTTATGGCTGTTCCCAAAGTATATTCTCTATCTCCGCAAAGGTCGTTCACGTTGATGGTGTTGCCTACGTTTCCACCACCAGAAGTCCCGAAATCCGTCCAGTTGCTTTCTTTACTCCAATCAGAGGTATTTGTCCATTGTTTTGAAACCCATCCGGCTTCTGTAAGGAATATCAAGACAACACCCGGAATCTGCAAAGCAGAAGCATATTCAGAAGTCGCACACCTGTCAAGTGCTACGGAAAATGTTATCTCCCTATCTGAAAGGTCAAACAGATGATTGACATTCACAACGCTACGCGATACGACTTGTTTATTGAGTGAAAGTATTGCCTTCTTGTTTTCTTCGACCTGCTTCATATCTTCCTGTAACTTCGCACCTTCATCACCGGGGAATGCAGTAGAGCTTGTATGTCCGAGAGCAAGGTCGGAGCCAATTGAAGTCAGTTGCTTACCGCTCCAACGATAACTTTTTCCATCTTCTTCACATAGAAAGACTTTGCCGGAAGAGGGTATTCGCCCGTTTGTACTTGCCGTACCGAAAACATCTGCATCCAACCAGTTGTTATAATAAGTAGCAGTCTCGGATTCTCCGATTGTCGGAACGTATGCAAGCACAAAGCAACCATGTTCCTTATCATATACAACTTTACAACCCTCATCGTTGGAATTTTTGTCTATGGATTCATTTTTTACAGTAATGCCTACGGAAATGCCATAAAAATCTACCACGTCATCAATGTATCCGGGCAAATGTCGGCTCGGTACTTTCCCTTGTTCGTCAAGAGGGGCGATTCCTCCGTTTTCACCTTTTGATTCTTTGAAAGAGTTCAGTTGGCTTCCAACTTCATTCGCCTTGTTGTTTGCCTTGTTTGCGGTATCCTTGGTCGTGTTTACTTGGTCTTGCAACGAGTTGACACTATCACCAAGCGTGGTGAGGTTGGTGTCTTGCGCTTTGTTGCGGGCTTCTATATCCGTAATGTCGTCTTGCAGTTTGGTAATATCCTCTTGCAGTTTTTCTACGGCTTCGTTATACTGACCGCTGTCTATGGTCGGGTTGCCTCCACTCTGTCCGGTCGGAACCCATTCTCCGCCATCGCCCACATATATGGGAGCTGGTAAGGAAACACCCACAAGTGCCCACCATCCGTCATGTGGTAAAGGATAAGCCGCTTTCAGTTTTTCGATGGTCGTGAACAGTCCTTTGCTCACTCCCTTGATATTTTTTGCCTCAAGCCAGCCGTCCACCATTACGTTTCCTTTCAAGTGGGTCTTTCCCTGAACGGTCGCGTCACCACCTATCGCTGTATTGCGACCAACGGAGACATCACCGTCTATATGTTTTGATTCGTAACTCATATTAATACAGATTTAGCCAATTCGTTCAATGCGGCACTTTTTTCCGTATCGCCGAATGTCGTTAATACTAATGCAGCTATGGTATATATCACAGCATCATAACATTTCTCACAGATTTCTACCGCGCCATATTTGTCTATTTTCGGGTAAGGCAGATATACAGCACGGCTCACTTTCGCTTCTGTCGTTTTGCAAGAATAAAATTCCATCACTCTTCCTTCTGGCCGTATGGATATGGCGCATACAGGCCGTTGACATGTTCCCCTTATGCCTTTAAATCGGGAAGACTGTTTTTCATATTCAGGGTCATCGGTGTTTATGGGATTAAATACCGCACGCTCCCAATCGTTCATTTGGAAAACGACAAAACGCATGAAATCTTCCGGCAGTAATATCCATCCGCTTTCATGCTCTTTCCAATATATGGCATCACCGAAGTTGTGTCCGCCGTCAAGCAAATAGGACGGTGCAGAGCTGTGCACACGCTTTACTGCTTCCAAAATCTTTGATGCAATGATGTCGTCAAGTGCAAGAGTGTCCACATCGCCTATAATCTTCAACGTATCGCTGTTCATGTTTTGGTCCAGGGCGGTGCGTACATCCTCCTGTATTTTGTTCTTCTGATATACAGCCATAAGCCCTTATCTTTATTCCAGACCTTCAAACTCAATTCCGTTTGCTGCTGCCTGCTCCATGATTGCCTTGGTCGAGCGCATGGAAGTGCGGCTGATACCGAAAGTGTCTGCAAGGTAATCTTTTGCACTTGCAATGTCGCTTACTTTGACTTTGCGAGATGTCGTATTGTTATCCCCTGCGTCTTCTTGCGGCATTTCGTCCTGTCTGCCGGTTTCGTTGGCAGGCGTGTCTTCACCATTGTGCGTACTTTCGGAATGAAGTTTTTCAGATGAACCGTTTTTAGACGCTTTTCCGGCTGTTTCTACTGTCTCGGATTGCCCGTGCACAGAATGAAGTTTGAACAGTTTGCCAAACTTGTAATGGTTCTCTACAGACTTCTGTATGTCCTCGTTGTCGGTAGTGAATACACTGCTTCCGTTTGACAATGGAACGAATGCGATATGCAGGTTCTTCTTGCTCGGAAGTACCACATTAATACTGATATTGGTATTCGCCTTGTAGGTTTTCGTAATCATATTCTTAAAAGTAAAAAGGGGACGGGACACCTTATCCCATCCCCGGTAATTAATAATTCTTTATGAACTCTTTATTATGCCGCATTTAAATCTTGGGCGGGTGCTTTAGCCAGTCTCATACGTGCATGTGCCTTTGCATAGCGCAGATACAGGCAGCTCACCTCTTGGATAACTACCGCATCGGTACGGCGGATACCGGCCTTTTGCAAGTCGAGTACGTTACGTGCCCAAGACACATGTGTTTTTTTGGAAAGATATTCCGGATCCATTGCAAAGCCGCAATCACTCATTCCGTTTACATCGAACAGTTCATGATGTATGGTCAATACTTCTCCGAAATCAGTATCCCAAGATTTAAATTTCAAGTTCCATACCTCCACGGTATCTTTCAAGCGGAATTTTTCGCTCTTTATCTTGGAGAATGCAGAGAGCATATCACTTCCACAAAATAAAATCTTACGCTTGTTACCGATGCCGGTACCAACAAAAAGGTCTTTGGTAATATCCACAAGGTTTTCATCGGTAATTATGGCGCATTTCTTGTCAGTATCCCATTCGCCCACCTCGATGTCCTTTCCGGCCATCCACCAGATACCACCTGTAAACCAAGTGTTCATGCCGTCCTTTGCAATGTGCTTGATAACCTGCTTCACACCGAACAGATAAGTATTTTCCATTGCGAGGCGCATATCATATACACCGTCTTCTTCAATGTCTGAGAAATTCCAGTTCACTTCTTTGGCGGCAATCTTGTCAAAAGTTGATTGCTCTACCTGAATCATGAAGTTCTGACAATACTGGGTTTCAGGCATAGGGATATTATTGAATCGTCCTGTCTGAACATCCAATTCCCCACATGCTTTTCCCATGCGTACAAGCGTTGTTCCTTGTGGAATTTCCGGAACAAGAATCGGCTGTTTGCTTGAATCATCCATTTTGCCATTTACGGCATACACTGTAGGAAGATTTGTTGAGCTGTCCTTTCCGCACACACAAAGCACGAGGTCCGGAACGTTGCTGTCATCTTCCGTATATTTCGTTCCGTCCGGTTTGGTGATGGCACTGACACCGACTACCCTAATGGTATCATCCAACGTGAACATATTCAAATCATCTACCGGCAACGACACGCTCGCACCGCTGAGCATAGCTTCCAGCTTTTTGTTGGTACTGCATTTGATTTCACGTGTACCCACGCTGTAATACTTCACTTCAAATGAATTGGTGGAGCTTGATTTTGCATAACGGCTGATTTGGTCAATTGGAGTAGCCATCGGACGGATTTTCACGATGCGTTTGTCCACATCACTCAAATAGAAATTTGGGTCGCCGGTTTCACGCCCTCCTGTTTCAGTGGAAATACCGTCTGTTCCACCCGTACCGTCCGCACCGGCTGTTGTTTTACCCGCATCAGGCAGGTTCGATGCTTCTGCCATCATGACACCGCTTGATGCACCCGTCACAAACGCCAATATCATCAGCGTAATGCGACAAAAGAAACTCATTGTTTTCTTCATTGCTCGAAATTTTAAAAGTTAAAAATGTAATTGGTTTATATTTATCTGTTTATCGCCTTGCGTTTTTCACCGCCACGCTCCCAAATGTTCTGTGTACCATCATAACGCCCGATTGCACCGAGGTCAGGCATCTGTCGTGAACCGCCACTGCCGCCACCGTTTTTACCGGCAAGGTCGGCTGTACCGTCATTTTTGCCTGCTTTGCGTAGTTTTTCTTCAATCTTGCTGTTGCGCCCCTTTACTTCACCCTCGTGTCCGGCAGCTTCCACATCGCTGTCGTGCCTGATTGCTTTTATGGCCATTTCTATACTTTCACGTGTAAACTTACCCATGATTCCGTCACGTACAATGCCTACAAGGAAATCCATTGCGCTGTCGATGTCCTCATCCGGCAGTCCTTCTTCCTGTTGCATGGTTTCAAGGGTGGTCAAGGTTTCGTCGAGGTTCTTCTGATACTCTCCCTCGTACTCTTTCTCTTGGGCGATTCGTTCCGCAAATTCCTTGTTGGCGGCTGCAAGTGCCTCCTGCTTTTCGGGGTCTTCAAGTGCGGCCTTGAAATCATCCCCGAATTTGCGCACCATACCGATGATAGGGTCTTCGCCTTTTCTCCAGTCAGTAAGGAAAGCGGCACTTTGCGGGTTGCTTGCAAACAGGTCGGACAACGCTTTTTCACGTTCCTTGTAACCGGACAATTCCTTGTCGTAACCATCGTAATCGTCATTGATTTGACCGAATAACGCTTCATCATCGGCAAATTCTCTGTCCGGATACTTTGCTTTCAATCGCTCTGTGTATCGCTCGCGATTGCTCTTAACTTCCGTATTATTAGGCATAATTCAAAAATTTAATTTATAGTCAGATTCTACAAGACAAAAATAGGCAGGGAAAGCAGGATGTCATGTTTATCTTTTTACGCTCCTATTGGTAACTTTGGTACTATAACGGGAAGAAAAATGAAGCATAAAGGAGCAGTTATGGAATACTCTATGGAGCGTATGAACGACTTGATGAGAGCATACGATGAATACATTTCATCGTGTGATTATATCCGTATGCCTGAAGTGTATAAAGTAATTGTAAACATGCCGTCCCGGAGGTTTTGGGTCAGCGATATTCGTGCAGCATTGGTCGTTTCCGCCATGATGAGGGGTGAGAACGATTTAAGCGGTATGTGGCCGTTGAAGAAAGAAATGTATGAGGAGATTCATACAAGGGTTGTCGCTCTCAAATCAGAATACCCGGAACTTACCATTTCTGAACTGTGTGCTAAAGTGATTGCTCAACCCGCACCGAAATTCTACCTCACGCCGGGTAGTGCCAAGATGATGATATGCAAGGCTAAAAAACGATGGATGCAAGAAAAGTTGAGAAGATTACGGCTCTCCTGATTTCTGCCATGATTGTGTGTTTGTCATTTTCAGGAGAATGGGATTGGCAAACTGTCGGCATTTACGCTGGAAGTAATATGCCAGGACGCTTGCTGTATCCGTTTTTCCATACGAATATGTTTCATGCCTTGCTCAATTCATGGTGTTTATTATCGATTATTTTCATTTACGATATTGGGATAGGAAGATTGCTGTCAGCCTATATGATTGCCGTTACAGTTCCAGTTGATACCCTTGGATATTTCACGACAATGGATTCGCCAACGGTAGGATTGTCCGGATTGGTTTTCGCCCTGTTTGGTTCAATATCGTTTGAGGTATTACGTAAACGGTATTATCAGTTATGGATGCTGTTTTACCTTGTGGCAGGCTTCCTGTTTCCGGGCATAAATGCCGTATTGCATCTTTGGTGTTATGTATTGGGACTCATCATGGCTCTGCTAAACAAGCCTGTTAAAATCATGCACCATGAAAGATAAGGCCATCAAGGACATATTGACAGAGAATGAACGCCGCAATGCGATTGTATATGCAAAGTTCAATCCAATTACCGGAGAAGGTTCTGTCGGTAAACGTGTAAAGTGTACCATCAGTGACTTTCCTATACATACCCAGTGGTTACCGGAACGTATCATGAAAGTACCGCTTGTACGCCAACTCATCGAAGCCGGTTCTATTTCCAAATTCCTCACGGACTACATGGGTGTGGAAGACAATCAGGATGATCGCTTGAAGGTCATAGAGCAGTTTGTACGAATACGCAGCCGCGAGGATTTTCCGTTTTGGGCGGCAACATTTGTCTATATCAAGGCCAAAGGCGGTGGTGAGGATGTCCTGTTTCGTCTGACAAGACCTCAACGGCGTTTTGTGGATCGGCTTGAGAAATTGCGTATTGCAGGGAAACCGATACGCATCATCCTGCTTAAAGCACGGCAATGGGGTGGTTCCACCACTTCACAGCTTTATATGGCATGGTTGCAGTTGCTTCACAAAACCGGCTTAAACTCACTTATCATTGCACATCAGGGCGCAGGCTCCGATGAAATCAAGGATATGTTCGACCGGATGATTAAAAGTTATCCTGTCGAAATGCTCTATAAAATTGATGAAGCCTACAATGAGAACGAGCCGAAGATTGTAGGAGTGGGAAAATCGGGAAGTATATCGCGCATTCCGCAGCGTAACTGCAAAATCAAGATTGGTACGGCTGAACGCCCGGATTCGTGTCGTGGCGGTGATTACAATCTTGTACATCTCTCCGAAGTGGGAATATGGAAGGCTACGGAGGGAAAGAAACCGGAAGACATTGTGCGCTCCGCCTGTTCGGGTATTCTCCTCAAGCCCTACACCATGATTGTTTATGAAAGCACAGCAAATGGCACCGGGAACTTCTTTCATCGCGAATATACTGCCGCAAAAGAAGGGAAATCCCAGTTCGAGGCAATGTTCGTTTCATGGTTCGACATCGAGCAATATACACTCGCTTTTGATTCGGACAATGAAAAATGGGATTTTGCAGAATGGCTTTATCAGAATCGGGACAATGAAAATACAGATTCCGAACGTGAGGAATGCGGTAAGTATCTTTGGTCGCTGTGGGAAAAAGGTGCTACGCTCGAAGCTATCCATTGGTACATAGCCGAACGCAGGAAGTACAATGACCATGGGCAGATGGCTGCCGAATTTCCGTCTGATGATGTGGAAGCCTTCGTACATTCGGGAGCACGTGTGTTCGACAAATACAAGGTCGATGCAATGCGCAAGACCTGCAAGAAGCCTAAATATGTCGGTGAAGTCTGTGCCGATGCGGATGAGGGCAAGAACGCTTTGCAGAACTTGCGTTTTGTGAAAGACAAACAGGGATTGTTGCATATTTGGGAGTTGCCGGAAACAGATGAAAAGGAAGTTGTTACAAATCGTTACCTCACGATTGTCGATGTGGGTGGACGTTCCAATAAAGCAGACTTCTCTGTTGTTCTTGTGCTTGACCGTCTGTTTATGATTGATGGTGGCAAGCCTGTCGTAGTGGCACAATGGTACGGACATTGCGACATCGACCAGCTTGCATGGAAAGCGGCACAAATAGCGGCTTTTTATGACAATTCACTCTTGGTGATAGAAAGCAACACCTTGGAAACGCATGACAAGGAGCGGCAGGTAGATGGCGACCAGTCACAGTTCATCCTTAATCAAATCAAAGAGATTTACCCTAATCTCTATGCACGTGGTCAGTCCGAAGAAGCCGTACGCGAGGGATTGCCTACCAAATACGGCTTCCATACCAATGTCTCAACCAAACCGATGATTATATCAACCTTAGTCAAGGTTATTCGTGAGAATTTATACACGGAACGTGACGAACGTTGTCTGGACGAATATTTGTGTTACGAGAAAAAACCGAACGGAGCTTTCGGAGCGATTACCGGTAAACATGATGACTTGCTAATGACAAGAGCCATAGGCTTGCATATATGTTTCTTTGAAATGGAAATTCCAAAGATTGTGCTTCGTATCGGACGATTTGTTGTCAAAAAGAAAAAAGCTGTTTCAGCAGCTACAATATAAGTTTAACTATAAAAACAAGGAACAATGAACATTTTCAGAAAAATCAGAGCTTCGCTTCGTTTACGTGAAGCAGTCAGACAGGCAGACGAAAAACACAAAGAAACTGGAGAACGTTACTACGTTATGCCTGCCGGTGGGAAAAAAGGTCAACTTATCATTATGGATAGAAAGAATTTCCGTAAGTTGAAACAGAAAGGCTACATCAATCATAATACGTTTGTGGGCGACCTTGAACGCGAATGCTTCTACTGCACGACTTATGGAAACGGTTCAGCTATGCTTCCTTCTGCTGTTATTGCATTGAAACGAAAACAGTATTTCTCATGGCTTGATTCATTTTCAAATCCCAAAGAGAATGGGAAAGTACGGAAATATTGATGGCATTGCCACACTTACCAGTGACCCGCTCGCACTTGACAATATCAACAAGTTTAACATCGGAGACCGGGTGATGTGCAATGATAATGGGAAAAGCGGTACTGTATTAGATATAGATACTGATAAATACGGTTGTACCGTTCGTTTTGATGATACTGAAGGAACATGGATTGAATGCGACCAATTATCCAAAGAATAAAGAAAGGGGCATATCTGTGATGATGTGCCCCTTTGGTTTAAGTTCTCATTGCATTATGTAACTGATTTACTGCATCTATATTTGCACCTTGTTCGACCTGTTGAAGCAATTGAGGAGAAAGACCGTCGGGCACTTTGCCCTGCTCCAACTGTTCCTTCTGTGATTTGATACTTTGCAACAATTCATCTGCAAACGGGAAATCTCCATGCTCAAGCAGCTGCTCTACACTGATTGCCTGAGACTGGTACAACTGCATAAGCATATCGTTAGCAAGATGCCTGTATGCCGGTGTTGAAGTGCTTTCGGTAATGCTTAAATCAAATTCTACATCACGTATTTTCTTCGGGTCATATTCGATTTGTGCACCACTCTTACCTGCAATATTGAATACACGTTTGCTATCATAAAACTGCTGCATATTCTTCACATCCTTATATGCTCCGTCCACTACAAAACAACTGAAGCATTCAAGCAGGTCGAGCAATGACTTCGTGGCGTTTTCTGTCTGTTGGTTATAGTGCGATGCACTTTCACCGGAATACCCGGGCTTTCCTTGTAATGCGCCCGTAACTCCCGATATATCTTCAAAAAATTTGAGTTGCATGTTAAGCAGTTCCGCAATGCCTATATTTGTGGAATTATTGGCCACCTGTTCCGGCACTTTTCCGCTTTTGCTCGGCTTGTATACGATGACACCGTTAAATTCCGTCCAGCTCTCTGCAATATCGTCAATGCTCACACCATCAGGCAAGCAGTCTTCGGGCATCATCAGCACGCCTTTGGCACTCGCACGCATTATCCAGTCATAGAGAGTTATCAATCGGTTGGTATATCGCTGTTGGTCGATTACATCAGCAACGAATGAATGGATTTCACCATCAATGAACGGATATGCCTTGAAAACATATGGATGGCTTCCATGCTCGTAAGGCGTTTCCCCCTCCCTCAATATGTCGCCAAAAGGAGAAAGGTAATAGAAATACCAATAATCGTCCACAAACCAAGTAGCTTTTATCAACGGAACCTCATCTTCCGGCATACCGGCTTCCTTGGCCATACGCATACGTTCTTCATTTTCAGTAAGCACCACTTGTGCGTAATCTTCTTCGTCTATTTTGAAAATATCGCCGTTTTGGTAGTCATGGCAACGGTATCTCGGTTTTTGCTCCTTGCGCCATATCTCTATCACACGACATCGTCCCGGCTCGCTTGTGAATAGAAAATCGTAGTTTTCCAAGCGGCTATACCCGAAACGCTCCGCGTATGTGGTTATGTAATCTTTCCTTGCCGCCCACTTGTAAATGTCACGCAATTGTCTGTATTCCTGCGGACTTGATGCGAACTGTTCACACAACTGTCCGAAAGAAATGTCGTGAACTTCTCCAAGCACGGAAACATCCCAACCTCTGAAATCTCTCATGTTGTTGTCGATAAAGAAATTATTGGGTTGTACATAGTCCGTCCAACAATCCTCTTTTCCATTACGCCAACCGTACGATTTACGGTGAACGATAAAACCGCTTATCAGGAACTCTTCCATAGTTCGGGCATATACATCGTTCATTCGGTTAAGCTGCATGTTGCATTGAAGTATCGTACTCATCGTTTCACCAAGTTTCTGTTCATCCCGATCACGTGCGGTACAAGTCGGTTCTTTACTTTGGCTTCGATACACGCCAAGCACGCTTCGCACAAGCCTACGGATAAGGTTGTTTTTCAAAGGCACGTTGCCTTGACTTTTAATGTATTCTTCCTCGCTCATGGATTTTCCGTCCACACAAATCATATCGTCCCATTGGAAACCATAGGTATAGCGTTTGTTTCGCTCCCGGTCTTTCCGAAAGTCGTCCATCTGGCTCCAATAGTATTGTGCTTCCATAAGAATGTCAAATGCCCTGCGGTCACCATAACGTTTTGCAGAAACAACAGTATCTATCTCGGCGGCATCATTTCTTCCCGGAGCTATACGGCTCATTGGCAGCAATTTTCTTTCGCTTTTATTTACATGCATATTTTTATCATTTTAATGATTGCTCGGAACAAATATACTGCTCCGGGCAATCATCCTATGTTTAACTATTTACGGGTTTTGTTCATTTCTTCTATCATTTCCTTTTTGAGTTCGTTCAACTCGGCTTCAATATCCTTGCGTTCCTCGTCACTGATTGCTTCTTTTAATTCATTGTAGAGGTCGTCAATGTCTTCACGGTAATCCTCGAAGATTTCGTAACGCTCGTATTCGGGTGAATTGTAAAGGAAATCAATCTTTTCCGCATAGTCAAATATGTCGTTGTCGGTATCTTCTTCATAGTGCTTCAATCGGGATTTCAACCGGTCATGCTCCTCTTTCAATCGGAAATACTCATTGTTCACAGCCCTGTACTCGGTGCGTTCGTCCCCGGCTTTGACCAGCCTGTTTGCCAACAAGAAGCTGCGAGGGTCGTACTCACGGTTGCCTGTAACGGTTTCTACCATCTTGCTCAACTTGTCGATTGTTCCGAACACGCCACCGAAATAACCGTTCAGCATATATTCAATCTTTGCCGGATTAAAGTCAATCGTTCCTTTTGTATATGGGTCTCCACCCGTAGCTTCATTCATGGCATTGGCCAATCCGACAATGTATTTATTGGCACTCTTATACGCCTTTGTCCATTCGGGCATATCTTTGTTGTAAGGTGTGTCTTTATAAAGTGGCATACCCGTCCAACTCTTTTCTGCAACGTAGGCTTCCCACAAGGGTTTGTAGGCACTCGGTACAAAGGCATTCAATCCTCCGCCGCCCTCCAAGAAATCAATAGGTAATATCTGTGTAGCCTGTCCTGTTATGGCTTCGGCAATTTCTCCGTCTGTAAGATGTTCCTTTCCGTTAAGGACGGAAATCATCAGTTCGCCCATACCGTAAACAGCCCTGTATTCTACCGGAAGAGGAATTGATACCCAACTGTTTCCTGCCCTGAAAAGAATATTGCTGCGCCTTACATATTCGGGAAGATTATAGTATGCGTTCTTGTCATCATCGTCATCATCATCGCCACCCAAGTAGGCAACAATGGCACCAAGAAGGAACATCGCCGCAATACCTGTAAAAGCTTTGGCAGGATGGCGTTTCATCTGTCGTCCAAAGTTTGCCGTACCTTGAATGGCTGCATTCCAAAACACATAGCCGCTACGACCAAGTCCCGATACCAATGCACTGGCATTACCAGCCTTTGTCTGCCCTGTACTGTCATAGAATTTTGCTCCGCTGCCTTTCTTGTTGAAGTTTACGCTTATCTCCTTTGCATCATAGATGGCTCTGTCAATGCTCCGGCCCATTTCGCGTGATGTCATGAAAGCGGCAAAACGGGCGCAGTTCTCAACGGCTCGGTTGTACTCATCGAAACGTCCGCCCAACAAGTCCCATGCTTTTTTTACAGGAATCTTGCCGTTTGATTTTTTCAGTTCCCTGCGTATGTCGTTCTTATGTTGTTCAATGTCCCGGATATTGGCATAGCCTGTTTCTCCTCCGTTCATCATGAACTGATGAAACATCGCTTCCGTCTTGTTACTCATGTCAAGTGTCCCTTTGCGGTGCTTTGCCAAGAGTTGCTTTATCCTTACAGGATTGGCATACATATAATTGCGATGAAAACGAAGTGCGTAGTTCGGGCTTTCCCTTATCCAAGTCATGGTGTTGGTGTATAGCATATCTCGCATGAAGTTCGATACGATGAAGTCCGGGTTGCGTGTGGTATAGAACGCACTCAACTGTCGGTTGATGTTTTCACCGGCACGGAGAATGGCCCCGATTGCCCCCGACATATCGTTGTCGGGATTTGTCTGTCCGTTCAATGCTTGTGCCGCACGTGGATTGCCGTTTATGGTAATCACATAGTCCCTGCCGCCACGCTTCACTACAATTTGGTGCTGCCTCATATCCCGGCTTTCCACAATACGGTAAGGAATATTCACGGTATCTTTGCCATGCTTGTACCGGTCAGGATATTGCTGTGCCAATGACTCCATTTTAGTTTCAAAGTCCAGCATCTTCCGTTCCACCACTTCGGGAGTATCTGTACTGTCTATGTTGTCAGGAAACACTGGCTTCCATTCGTCGGCCACCGTATCGTATTCTACCCAAATGTCGCTCACACTGACAAGGTCGCTCGGATGGTTGAGGGCGAAATTAAGGAAACGCTGTTTTACCAATTTGTTCCGGTTGCCCTGCATGATAGCACCTTCTGCCATTGATTGCAGGTTGGCAAACGGGTCATCCGCTTTCGACCTGCGTCCTTCCGCTTTCTTGATAGGAGCATTGAATGCACTTTGCTTGTGCGTCAGATATGCGTATGCTTCAGAACTGGTCTTTTCGTCAAAACCACGTAGCGGAATGTAAAAATCATACATATCTGAAATTTTATCAAAGGTCGCTTTACTCATCATGCCACATTCGTATGACTTTGAAAGTATTGCTTTGCTCGCGGCATTGACTTTTTTCCAAAGGTCGGTAGTGTCGTGTGCCTGTTCGTAATCGTTAACCATTATCTGTGCTTCCGTTTCGGCATCAGCAACATTATCCATACCTGTAAGGGCTGTAAGTCCGGCATAGTCGGTTTGGTCTGCATCGGTTGCTCCGTTATTGATTGCTTCATTACGCATATATGTATTGCGTTCAAGGCCGTGTTTCGCCATCATGTAATCAGTCAATTCCTCACGCTCTGCCTCAGTCCTGGCAAGTTTGGCAACCTCATCAAGCATGGGCTTGAACAGGGTGTGGGCAAACGCATCGGCTTCGGCTTTGTTCACACTTGACAGACGGTTTTCTCCCAAGTATGCGTTTTCAAATCCGTCCACATCCTCAATGTTTGTTTCCTTGCCAAGGATTGCAGTCATGGCTTCTTTCAAGCCGAGCATACTGTCCTGTAATGCTTCCTGTGATTGGAACATACCGCTTTTTACACGCCTTTCATAACGGTCACGAGCCAACTCCCTTTCATGTATTTCCGGGTCACCGGTACGGTATAGTGCATCATCACTTTCTGCAACAGTCTGATGATGTGGGTCGGAAACCGCATAATTTCCGACTTTCAGTTCATACTGCTTTGCCACATCAGCGGCTTCTCCCAATATGTTTCTGTATCTGCCCGGTTCCGCAAGGTTCTCGTAACTGCGCCACAAGATGTAGCGAAGTTCGTTGTCCGATAGAGTAACCCCTCTGAAATCCTCAAAGCCTATCTTATGAAGCATATTCAAGAAGAAATCCTTTATCTGTTGCCACCAACTTGCGTTGATGTTCTCAAATTCAGTATCTTCTGCAAGCGAAGCAAGATATTCTTCGGTAGCCTTATGGAAATCCCAACCGTTTTTTGCAGCCATATCTACAATGCGTCTGCGTATGTTCTCATCGGCATTGTTGAATACATTATCAAGGAATGTATCAAAATGTTCTCCGAACAACTGGCGCAAACCATAGTGCGCCACAGCCTCATGCAGCAGTGTCTGTTCAACATCAAACGTACTTGTATGGTTGGGAATAACAATGGTTATCTTCCCTGTACTCTTCGAGTAGAAGCCTTTTGCACGCTGCTTCTTTCCATCCAAGACGGAAGCATCAGTAACAACCTCCACATTGTCAAGATGCAGTTTCTCTGCAAGGCTTTCCACACGTTCTGCCATTCTTTGGCGTTCACGCCGTGCAAATTCCCTCCGCTGCTTTGCCGTTCTCCTTGACTGACCGAGCAGCTTTGCCACTGGGTCATTCTCATAACTGACTTCATCATCGTTATATGCACCAATGCCGTTACGTTGGAGAATATCAGTTGTGTCATCCTTTACTTTTACGCCTAATTTGGCAAGTTCCTTGACAACTTCTATTATGCGCTCCTCGGGAATATCCGCACGCAACTTTCCTCGGTAAGGGTAGAAGTTTCCACCTGCGGCACGAAGCAAGGTTTTGTTCTCGTAGTAAACCGCACCGTCTTTCTTTGTCTTTGGAACAGTGAGGTAGAACATCTTTGCCCAACTGTTACCCATAATCTCGACCTTTCCATCGTGGCTTGTTATAGGAGTATAGTCTTTTATCTGTTGTAAACGACTGCTCAATGGAGCACCGCTCGTTTTCAGCATAGAAGCATTCCATTTGTCGGGCATTAAGATACCATCGTGAACATTACCGTCAATGTCTGTATAACTAATGAGTTGTCCAGGATAGCCTCCGTATTCATCTTGTGTATCGGCTATAGCCTGCAAGATATTACCTGTCATAATGAAACCTGTCTTTCGTGTCTCACTTGGTATCTGACTATCCCAATTATCAAGTGTGGTGGCACGTGCAGCATCCCAATTATCATTGGTTACCTTGTCAATGCTTCGCAACGCATCAATCTGTGAAAGTTTAATTTCAATACGTCTGCGACCGTCAAGGGTAGCAAATACCGCAAGTGTTGTTGAGGCTGTAATCTTGCTATCCTTTGTTTTGTAGCCACAGAAGATAGCAGAAGTAGCAAAGTCGAAAATCATTGACTCAAGGTTATCGGGCACAAGATAAGACTTGCCAACTTCAAACATTCTCAAGCGGCGCATCATCTGGTCGCTGTTCGTGTTGAGTCGCAAGATGTTGTCCTTATGCTTTGCCTCTACCTTTTCATTGGTCTCTGCGATAAAGTTATCTATGGCAACACGCTTTTCTTCATCGCTGCGTTTCTTCTGACCATTGATTTTTTCTGTCTGCTTGGCTATGTCGTCAATGGCTTTTGCCTTTGATTTCTCGTAGCGTTCATCTTCTGCAGCAATTCTAACTTCGTCCTCCTTGCGGATAGTTTCAATAACATTGTCAAGATAGGTATTCGGCTCAACACCCTTGTTTATCTGTTCTATTACCTTGCGTATCTCATCCGCTTTCATCGGCTTTCTCAACACATCCATTTCCACCTTTTCAACAAATGAATTGCGAGCAAATGGATTGTTTCCATCAGGGTCTATGCCCTCAGAAGATATGCGTTTCTCGATAGTCGTTGCGCGGAGTGGCATTACAGTAATCTTTAAGTCGTTACTGCCGGTATCATTGAGATATTTAATCAATTCGTTATAACGCCTTACGACATCATCGTAAAACTCCTCCTGCTCTTTTGTTGCCAATAGAGCGCACATAACCTGTAATCTTGCGTGCATCATCTTCTTGCGGTTTGTAATCTTCAAGTTCGCTTGCCTGCACACGACCACCTCCGAGTCCTCCCTTTTTCAAAGGAGTACCCATTTTCTCGTATATATCTACATTATCACGAAGATACTCAACAACAACTTGACTACCATACTTGTTGAGTAAATCCGGTGCTTCCACATCATTACTTTCACTATCCTGTGAGGTCGTGGTATTAGCGTTCAACGATTTCAGTTTGGTGGAAAGCATCATCAGGAAACGGTTCTCGGCGGGTACAGGCAAACCGAGGTTGATGTAATAACCTCTATGCACCTGTCCTGTACGGTCTATACGTCCTATCATCTGCATATAGTCGTTAATATCGCTCAGCGGCTGTGCTATAATCATAGAACGCTGACGTTGGTCGCTGAATTTCTCTGAAGCGTGCAAACTGATACCTGTTGATGCAGACTTGTTGAGGATGAGGACATCAAGAACACCACTGTTGAACTCTCTCTGCATTTTCTTTTTGTCTTTGTCAGTTCTACGCTTGACAACGACACGTCCGTCATCGTTGCGCTCAACATACATATTACGTCCTGTCAATTCACCTACTTTGTATCCTTTCTTGTTCAGACGCTCGATAATGGCATCAAGTGGACTGATAAAGATATCGCTTGTGCTTTCACGAATGAAATCCTGCAACTCATAATATGCTTTTTCTCCTGCCGGACCTAATGCCTGTGGAGAATATCGCTCGTGGCGTTCGTTACCGTCCTCATCTTTGACGGTGTACTGCATAACGGTGTCAAGTCCTTTCAGTAGGCTTGCACTGAATGTTGGCTCATCAATGATTTCTCCTGCGGCATAGTCCTTAATACTGCTCTCCATTGTGCTTTCCAACGCAATAACAGGGTGGCGACCTGCATTGATTTCGCCTTCCACTTCATCTGCAATAGCATTGACTTTGAGGGCAAGCATAAGCTGCTTGGTGTAGTTGTAGGTCTTGCTTGCAAATGGCACGTTCTCAACGCCCATTTTATCTGTGCCTCGCTTCACACCTGCGCTCTCTGCCATAACAGCAAGTTCCATATCCAATGCTTCAATCATCGGCTTTACGTAGTCCTCTTGGAATTTGATAATGGCATTGAATGCTGCTATGGTACGGTCGTAATTCTCTCTTGCACGTCTAACAGTTTCGGGGTCAGTGATTGTTTTCCAATCGGTAACAACATCGCTCATATCTCGCTCTCTGCGTACCATTTGCCCTGCATTAGTCAATTCACGACTCATAATCTCTTGCAGAGTTACACCGCCTTTCTCAATGATACTAATCATCTTATCCGGATCAACCTTTGCTTGGCTCATCGCTGTACGAATTGCATACAAAGGCATTGTGTCGGGACGCTTTGCGAACGTAGCACTTGCAAATGTGGCGGCTTTCGCTCCACGAAGAATACTTTGCAGATAGGCACCTGTATTGCTCGAACCTGCCGCCGTATGACTTTCATCAAGGAACAGATAGTTATCCTTTGCAATGGCACGTAAGAATGTGGCTTTCGGGGTAGCCTTGCCATTCTTCACGTTCTTGCTTTTCTTGGTGCGTGCGCCACTCTTTTTGGCAGCTTCCTCCATTTCTTGCTGACTGACAACATCGCCAGTGTTTACCTGCGAATAGGTGAGTACAGCGAAGTCATATTCTTCGGGCAATGCTCCCGATGCAAAGACTTTTGCCATTTCTGCGGAAGATAGAGGTTTGTGTACTGTATTACCTTTGCTATCAACCATAGCACCGTCAGAGTTGAATATAAACGGCACGAGGTCTCCACTTCCAACATCTACCAAGTCTCGGTAAATATCGGAGAACAAGTCTGCTTTCTGTGTGATGAATACAGGTTTCTCACCTCGTTGCACTGCCCAACGAATAAGTGCTGCCATTTGGCGCCCCTTACCAACACCAGTTTGGTCGCCTATAATAAGGGCTTGTTCCTGTTTCATCTGATAGATTGCCATAGCGACACTGTCCATCTGCTCGGCGGCAAGTGCTTGATACGTTTCAGCAATGGTATCATATCCGAGTTCTGTCTTGACAAATTCATCTATGCTGCCGTGCTGTGCTTCAATTTGAGAAAGCACTTTATCCATTGCCTCGACCATAGCTGCGGGGGCAACGCTTTCAAGTCTGAATGCTGTATTATGAGGACGATAAGGAAGTTTTTCTTCAGTCAAATCTCTTTTCTTGGGTTTTCCTTTTAATCCCAGTCCGATTCGTTGAACGTCCACTCCATCCACTGGCTGAGGCTCATTTCCCACAGTTCGTTGTTCAAGTCCTCTTCCGTCAGTTGAAGGCTTTCCAATGGTATCAGTTCCTCTCCCGGTCTCGCCAACTGTATCATTCTGTCCACGTTTTCCCAATACAGGTCGTTGGCCGCTCTCAGAGTTTCCCTCCAATCCGGTTCTTCCTCTCCGTTCTGTTTGGCTTCCACTCTCATCATCCGCCTCAGATTGTCTATTATGTCCTGCTCCGTCAGTTTCCCCGGATGCGTTGTCAGCGACAGACAGATGTCGCCCTCCTTGGCTACGTAATACTTCTGTTCCATTTGTCTTTTCATTAAAATTCAATACTTCGTTAATAATCTCGTACAGGTCGTCAAAACTTTCAGCCTTGCGGATTGCTTTGTTCTCCACAGGAGGGTATACGGCAGTCTGCGCCCGTTCCTCATTGGTTCTGCGGCCATCTATCAGTATCATACGAGTGGGGAATGTTGTACCTTGCTTCGCATACAGTCCACCGCCCATGTCAATAACGCCTTTCACGTTATAGTGGTCATATAAGTAGGTGAAAAATGGTTTCATGCTCTTTATAGCACCATTGTTCGCATACTCCATATTTCCACCGATGATGATAGCGGCTCTGCCGTCATCTTTCATGCTTGAAAGAGCGTTCAATGTTATTTGCGGGTCAAGTCCCGGTATCTTCTTTCCATCATACTCAACTGCCTCACGCTTTCCGAATGGGGGATTGGCGATAACAACATCATAACGCACATCGCCATCGAATGGCTCTGTCGCATCCTGCTGTGTTACTTGTGCAAATCCCTGTTCACGTAGGTTGTCCAGTCGTGTTTTGTCAAGTTCATTTACATGAACCTGTCCGACTGGAATAGTGAAAACTAACATCCCATTACCCGCAGTTGGTTCTAACACGCTTCCGTCTGCTTTGTCAGCCATTGCAAATCGGCCGGCAATCCAAGCCATAGGAAGAGGCGTGGAGTACTGCTGCATCTTTATACGGTTGCTGCTTCGTGCCGAAATGGTTGGTTGCATTTCATAAAGTTTGCAGATTAAATCGTATGATTCTCTGCTAGCACTTCCTTTACGTTCAATAACCTCACGTGCAGCTCTGACCAATCCGTCCTCAACAAGTTCCTGCAACAAAATATCAGTTCTTCCATCATTATCTACCTCCATTCCCAACTCACTTGCACGCTTGCGTAGGTCTAAAATGCTTCTGTATGGCTTTGTCCCATTGTCAAGAGCCGCAAGCATATCAGCCTTTACTGTCATTGCAAATTGGCGATGCAGTTCTGCATCAGCCTTGTCATTTTCAGTAAGTAAATCACCAAATAACCCACCTGTTTGATTCCGTGAATTTACTGCTTTTTTCTCATTCTTCTTACGTGCAGGGCGACTTTTTTTGATACGTTCCTGTGCAATCTCTGCCTCTTGCTCCACCTCGGTCTCTCTTGTTACGGTTTCGGCGGTAGCAAGCGCATCAATACTTTTCTTATCGAAATTCGCCACATCGAATTGTTGTACCTCATCGTATGGAGTCATGTCTGCATCCAGTCCGTTCTCTGCCACCTCCGGCAAATCTCTCGCACCATTGTAAAATGCTTTAAGGTAAGGGCGTATGGCATCGCCCAAGTCTGCAATCATGGCCGTTGCATACTCGGCAAACTTACGTGAACCTTTCTCCAAATGGTAAACAGCCATCTCTGTTCCAATGGCAAGAATCTCAGGGTCTATACCTATATTCATTTGACCGAGCAACTTCTTACGCATACGCTCACGAAGTTCTGCATAACGCTCATCAGTAACAAGACGGTTACCACTCGCTTCAGTCTTTTTCTGCGAATTGTCTTGTTGTTGCTCACTCCGCATATCGTTGATAAGAGTTCGGACTTCATTAGCAAACTTATCTGCACTATCTTTAGTCAGGAAAATAATATTTCCTTCATGATAAACGTCTCCACCACGCTTCTCTCCTAAATCCATCACAGCCTGTTTTTCCGCATCAATCATCTTCATCAAAGTACGAACAGAATATCTGTTATCCATTTCCTTGTCAACAACGAAATCTGTCCTTTTGTCACGAATTTCATCCTTTGCCTTGCGATCAAGTTCTCGGGTCTTAATTTTATTTTCGAGCGAAATGCCAACTGCATCCAAAACTTCTTGCATACCGTTCTGAGGATTGCGAAGAATGTCTAACATTTCCTCTGGACTGTTGGTTGTCTGACGAAAACGTGCATCACCAATAGGTATGGAACCGCTCACATCATCACGACTTAATGTAGTTTCCCCTGTTTCTTTATCAACAAAAACAGAGTATTGCCATATAGGAGTATATTCCTGCCTTTCCTCCTGCTTCGTGGCTTTCTGTTGTTGAGGTTCTGAAAACTGCACATTGCCGTCATTTACTTCTGACAAATCAGACAAAGACAAAGGTGGTTGTGATTGTGCATCGGTTGCATATTCTGCCAAGCGTTCAGCATCTTCCTTGCTCCGCATCATGAAGCCTTGCTTTTCCTTGTCCCACCAGCCTTTCAGTTGTTTGGCAAACATTGTGGTGTGCTTCCGAACAGTATCTCTTAATTCATTATTGAACTCCACAAGGTGCATATCCAACACCTTACCTCTTTTGGTGGTGTACTGTGCCGGAGTAATGGTGTATGCAGCATCAGTCGGTGTTGTCGTTTCTTCATTGGAATTGCTTTGTTCTAACTTCCGCTGTTCAGCAAAGAGGTCGTTTATTTCGGAAATAATGCGGGCTTCCTCAAATATATCACTCTGAACATGTGCGGCTTCTTGTTCCTTGTGCAGTTCTTCAATGCGTGACTTGATTTCAGAAAGTCTGTCGACTTGTGTACCTGAACTCTGTTCTTCAACACTTTTGACTGACTTGTATTCTGCAAACGCTTTTGTCTTCCGGTGGCTACTATCTATCCATTTCTCGAAATCCTCCAAGTTTACGGCAGTTACCACTGTCTTGTGATTATTTGCCCAGTCGCTGTCATAATTCGCGAAGTAAGCTGCCTCGGCATCGTCAGTCTCATTGAAACCAAGCATTACCTTATGCTCATCAAAGCTGCCGTCCTCATTATACTGGTCCACCACGAACACCCTGCGTCCGTTCCACCCGTCAATATCATCAGAGAGGAACACGTCTATGTGGTCTCCATCCACGCCCTCCGTGCCACGAATGTAGCCGTAGGTGTTCTGCATGATCGTTTCCCACTTGTTGCCCTCTGTGTCTATTCCACTACGAACGGATCCTTTCGGGTTCTCAATGGTGATATTGAATGTACCAACCTGCACATGACCTTTCTTATAATTGCCAGCTTCTTTCTGTTTCTCCGTAGGAGTAGTATCGGTTTCTTTCTCTGCCACTGCAACAGCATTGGCTAAAGACAAAGATGCATCAATATAATTAAGAACATCCAATAAGTCTCCGAATGTTTGACCGTCATACTCATAAGCGCTACCTATATAATTACCTTTCGTATCAGGTGCATCAACTTTTATAACTTTATGAGTACCATCAACAATAATTGTCTGTTTATAAGTATCGCCATACTTTCCGCTTTCAATCCAATCATCTTCTTGAACTTCAATACGTCTTGCTATTTTTGCACTAAGTTGATTGTCAGTATCATCAGAAGACAGCATTTCTTCTTGTGATAAAGAAGATTCTATTTCGCTTTGTCCACCAATGCTTTCAGTTCTTCCTGTATCATCAGTTGTCCCATTTCCGTTCTCAACTCGTTCTCTTGGCGCAAGAGTTCCATTGCTTCCTTGCTGCCCTCGTTGGCTTGTTGCAGTATCGCCAACCAATACATTGCTTCGTTGTTGTCCATTGTAATCTAAATTTAATGCTTCTTTAATAGCCTGTACGAGCGTCCGAGGGGTATTGTCCGGTTGTTCGAACAGAGTTTCTTCCTGTGTGCCTTGTATAAGGTCATAAATCTTGCCGAATGTATTTTGAATGAAGCTTTGGCTTTCACCTTTATACATTGCGGCCAAATGCAGGACAAAGTTACTGAAATTATCAGCAGGGAGATAACTTTCCCCAGTGACATCATCCATTTGATACTGGCGTTTCCAACTTTCTACGGCAGTACGTGCTTCCTTGAAGTTCTTTGCCTCTACAAACATTTTATCTTGGGACAAAGCATAGTAAGCACGAACGGAATTCTGTATCTCATCTACCATTCGTTCACTGTTCGGACTATCATAATCACGAAAAGCAGTGGCAAGAATAGCCTTTTGTGCTTTTACCGGCAATACGTTGAACATTTCCTCCAACCGTGTACTACCGTCCTTGAAAATGCTTTGATACATGATACCACGCAAATCATTCTTGGATTCGGGAGTCAAGTTACCCTTGCTATCAAACGCACTCTTGTATTGTGTGGGACTGATGAAACCTCTTTGGCTCATCCATTTTAGGACACTTGCACCGTTGGCATCCACAAGCCCGGCAAACGACACTTCATCGTCCGAGGCTCTGAGTAACAGGTTGGCAAACGAACGTACTTCGATTCCCATACGCTGTAAGGCATTTTTCGGTTTGATTCGTTCCACACCTCCGCTTTCGGTGTCCTGTGCTACGTATTGTCCCAGAGGAATAGCCGTAGCATCGTCCACATGAAGCATATTTACCAGCACCGGACTTTGTAGGGCAGCAATATCTTCAGCACGCAAACCAAACTCTTCCGCATGGTCTTTCAGGTATTGCCTATATGCTTCGGCCTGTTCCGGATGGCTTTCCCACATCAGACGCAAGGCATCACTGCGGTTGTTTCCCTGTATAACTTCACCACGTTCGTTTACGGTCGGCGCACCGGTGTAAGCGGTAATACTCGATGTGATTTCTTCCGGACGAATGTTCCCGGCGATTTTCCGTGCAGACAATACGCTCGCTTCGTCATTTCGTTCCTTGGGTTGCGCTTCATCAATAAAATGCAGAGGATTACGCACACCTTGGATATGGCTCGGTTGCAACAACGATGCGTCAATCACGGCCACATGACCGGGAGCCAGCACATCATTGCTGAACTTCACGTTCACCTCTTTACCTTGTACGGTCTGCAATGGTTCTTGCCTGTCAATCTTATGGCCGTTCACACGTCTGTACCCCCTTGCGCGGGCATCCTGCGGTGTATCATCCACCATGTCGGGAACTCCGTTAAGGGCTTCACGCTCGACGCGTTCGGCTTCCTCACGCTCTGCACGCAGCTTTTCTTCTTCCGCTTTGCGTAGGGCGGCAGCTTCATCAGCCATTCGTTTGCGTTCCGCATCCGCTGCCATTCTTCTACGGTTGGCAGTACCGGCTATCTTCTGCCAAGCGAGCAAATCCTGTTTGGCTGCATCAATCGCCGCTTTGCGTTCTTTCTCGGAAGCAATCTTTTCGGCAATGGAGTTGCCACCTTTCGATTTGGCTTTCTCCAACTTCTTCAAGGCTTCTTCCTTGTCGGCAACCATTCCATCGGCTACGGTCTGTGCCATATCCTCATCACCCTCAGTCTGCTCCACAATGGCATCCCAAGCTGTGTCGCTGTCGGCCTGCTCATATAGTGGATTTCCCTGCTCATCCTTTGGTATTCTCTGCATGGCAGGAATATTTTGAGGGGCATTGTTATCATTTTCGGGAATATTTTCCGCACCATTGTTGCTCTCATTTTCGGCAGGATGTTCAAATGCCACTCCGTTATGCTCCAACAGCATATTGTCAAGTTCATCACGAGTGAACAGGTTCACACGTTTTCCGTTGATAGGAGCTTCGGTAAATACCTCATACTTGCCGTCCGCATCGGCATCTGCTGTGATATTGCCACGGACGGTAACGCCGTTCTCATCGGTAAGCGAAACAATGTCATTGAGGGCGTATTGTGGTCTTTCAGCCTCTTGCATTTCCTGTTTCCGTTCGGCATTCTCAATGGTTCTCTGCTGCTCGAACTGCGCCACACGTGCCAAGTTTGCCGCATCAGCCTGTTGCTGTATGGTTTCTTTTGCCAACGGGAAGATATTCACGCCGTCCGATACGTTAACTGTGCCGTCCCCATTATCCACAATACCGTCTTCGTTGGCTACAATCTGAACCTGTATCTGTGCGTCATCTCCTGTAATGGTGTATGTATCGCCGGGGTTGAATGTAACCACACCGTCAATCTTGTCGGATGCTTCCTGTGCGAACTGTTGAATGATAGCCTCCTCCGCTGTCATTTTCTCATCGGACGGGTTCAACGGCTCATCAATGTTCAATACGGCATCGGGCGACACCTGTTCAAGTGCGCCTGTTTCCGCATCACGCACAATGATACTGCCGTCCGAAGCCCGGTTGTCAATGCCGCTGCCGTCTGCATACTGCACAAGGTTTCCACCCACCACATACACACGGCGGTCGTCCTGCTTCATCGTAGCCCCCTGTATCATGCCGGAGGTGCGGTTGGTGCGTGCGTCAACCATTGCGTTGCTTTGCTCCACACGTGCGTCTATATCATCACGCACACGCTGAATCATGCCGTCATATACCTGTTTGGCATTGAGGTAGTCAATAACCGTTTCCAACTCGCTTTCTCCCCAAAGGCCATTGTTCCGCATTTCCTCCAATGCATTCATAGGATGTATATCCAAAAAGCCAAGCGTGTTTTCATCCACTATGGCAGAAACCCTCTGCCGCTGGTAGTCACGCATATTCTTGGCATCGGTCATTTCCTGTGGGTCTGCGAGGTTGTAACCGTCAATGTAGCTTTCATTCATTGACTGCACATCCTCGTCCTGTTCGCCGCCCCGCTTCTGTGCGAGAGTACCGAGGTTAAAGCCCCTCATCATCAACGAACGCTCCATATAGGTAAGTATTGCGGCTCTCTCATCGTCCGAGAAATCCTTGTCGTTCACGATACCCTCTGCCACACTTCCAATGTCATCGTTGGTCGTAAGGTCTATTGTCGCCCTTAACGGCTCCCATATTTCTTTGCCAAGCAATTCTGTTGCACGGGCATCTGCCTTGTTTACTCCGTGCTTCATTGAAGCATACTGTACTCCCGACAAAGTAGCCTTACCTGCACCCATCAATCCCATAGAAAGAGCCATGCCGCCCCAAATGTCGCCATGGAATTGTCCTGTCGCAAGCAAATTGGTACGTGTGCCGTCCGGGTTCTGCTGATAAGCATCGTCGAGATTGAGCATGGTGCGCCACAATTGCCCATAGTATTCTTCCGTTACCTCTCCGAAATAGTCGCTCACACCCATTTTGTTGAATAACTGATGTGTCTGTCCCATGATACCGTCCAACGCACCTGCATCAGTCTTTGAAAGTACTGCACCGATACGCTTTGCACCCACCACATTGGCGAGTTTGCTCATATTTCCAAGAGTAACTACAGGGTCAAGGTGCGAACCGAACATTTCCGAATAGTTTTCAACGATGGCATTGGCTTCTCCTTGCCAAATGGCATTTCCCCAAGTCTTGTCGTTGGAAAAATCATAGTTTCCGTTCTCATCGACAACCACATCACCGAGTTTCCTGTCAATGATGTCGGCCGTGGTTTTCCCAGCCTGTACAGTGTTGGTCATCAGCGGAGCACGGAGAAGCAGGTCATCAGCGGTTGTTCCGAGAGCCTTGATAGTCCAGTTGGTGGCATACTGCCCCAAGCCTTTCACGCCGTTGTCCTTCACGTATGTCTTGAAGCCCTGTTTGGCCATTTGCTCTACCGTTTCTTTGCCAACCACCTTTGTGGCGGCTTTCGTTCCGGCTTTGGAAAGAACATTGATACCTTTGAATCCACCGCCTGTAATGCCAAAGTCAAGCATGAATGCAGGCATGTGGCCGGTCATCATACCGGCTCTGTTCCAAAAGCCGGCGTTCCCGCCATACATCTGCTCCGCCTGTCCTTTGTTGTAGAGTGCGCCCATCATTTCATTGTAGGCTTCACGTTCTCCCTCTGTGGCATTCTCACCTTTCAGGTCATCGGCGTTCATCATGGTCAATGCGTCACGCATATCGCTCATGCCGAAATCCCAAGTGCGGAAATCTCCTGCCACACGACCGAAACCACGCCAAAAGCCAACATCGATGCCTTGCTCACGGTCTTTCTGCTCTTCAAGGTCTTTGATAAGTTCCTCCGTTTGACGAATGGCGACATCCAAGGTACTGTTTTCCTTGTCGCTCATCTGACGAGGAACATAGGTATCTGCTGCAAGTAAGAATCCAAGAGGAGCTGTATTCTTTTTTGTATCTTCTTCCCATTGCTCATGCACTCTCTTGGCACTTGCCTCTCTTTTCTCTTGCAGCTCTGCAAGTTTCAGCATTGCACGGCGCAACTGTCCGTTTACAGACATATCAGCCGCCTGTCGGTATCTGAAACTCTCCATGTCGGCAAGTCCCTTGCTGGTGTATCGGTTGCCGAGAGGGGTAATGTAGGTTTTCTCCAGTTTTCCGCTCTCCGGGTTGAACTGCATTTTCCCCTCTGCGGTCTGTCCGCCGCCCAACGGTGCGTTTTCGTGATACTCACGCATGGTTTCCATACGCTCGTTGAAGCCGTCTATCATTTGCTCCGTGCGGCGTTTCATCTGTCCTATATTTGCACTGAAGCGTATTTTATCCTGTTCCGTCAACGGCATTTCTTCTGCTGAAGGAGTTACAGGAGTTTCAGGTGTAGAGTCCAGGGCAGATTGTTCGGGCTGTTGTTGCTCCGACATGAAAGTCCTGTAGTCTGCCGACTTTACACGATATTTCTTCCCCTCACGCTCCATGATTGTAGAAGCATCGGGAAAGTCTTTCATAAAACTGTCAATGTGTTCATCACGCACATTGTATTTCTTTCCGTTGTATTCAAATATTGGCATAGTTATTTGTTTTTACCGGGTGTATAATCAATCACATCATCATCGCCGCCACCGGGAACATAGTCCACGACCTCATCATTCAGTTCCGAGGTCATGGTGGCAGGGTCAAGTTTGGAGAGGGAAAGCATGATTGCAGAGGCTTTAGGCGATTTGTGCCAATTCTGTTTTACATAGTCCTCTTTCTTCTGTGGTGTATCAAGTTTCTTCATTTGACGGTCAAAAGCCCTTTTCTCTTTCTCATCCTGTGGAGAGAGGTCGGCAAGCATAGCATCATACACCTGCTGCATCGAACCTTTCCAAACATTCTCGTAAATGGCTACTTGGTTTCCGCCGCCGTCAGAAAAACCGAGCTGCTTGCCACGTACACCACGTGCGGCTGTCGCTCTCGCTTTATCACGCTCTACAGCCACATTGTCATTATGTCTCTTTACTTGGAAATTGTAGGAACGGTCTGCCTGACGTTTGTTTTCATCATAGTTTGCTTGCCAACGCCTATCAGCTTCTTTGTCCCGACCTTTCTTGTATTCCTGTTCCGCATCATATCGGTCATCTGTAATCTTCTCTCGCTCGTTGCGATGTTGAATGCCCTCATTGTATCTGTCATCATTCTTTTTGTCAAGACCAAGCTGCCTTTGCCACTTACGTTCACGGTCATCCCTTTCTTCATCAGCGATTCTTGCCCTCATCAGCCCCTCATAATATTCTTTCTCCTTGCCTTCACGTTCTTTCATCAGCTTGTCATATCTCACTTTGGTACGTTCTGACATGGTATTCTTACCGGTATACATATTTGGAGCGTACTGCGTGGTGAAGAACAAGTTAGAGAGTGCCGATATACCATCACCAATGGCTGCGAATATCTGTTCACGTTTCTGCTTCTTCTTTTCTTTAGCAAGTTCCTCGTCCGTTGGCGGTTTATAGGGATTGAGTTTTTTGTACAATTCAGCGTATGAGAGACTGCCACCGTTCACATCGGCTTGTTTGGCCGGAGGTGCAGCGACCGTTTCAGATTGGGAGCCGGTAACGGCAGGAGCCGCAGCTGCTTGTTGTTCCGTCCATTTCTGTGTACCCTTTACCGGGGATGATACGGAAGGAGCGTCTTGCTGCTGTTCGTGCCATTCCTTAGAGCCTTTGAGCGGAGGCGTACCACCTCCGTTTCCTAAAATATCATCCATTGTTGCCATATTGAAATAGTTTAGAAAGGCATTTGACTTACCGCATTAGTTACTCCTTGTACAGCTCCCGATATGGCATTGGCCTTGCCTTGCTCAATGGCGTTAAGCTGTTCCACGAAAGCATTGTCGTTTTGCATATAAGTGGCTTCGATATTGTCCTTACGTGCTTCTGCATCAGCGGCAATCTGTGATGTTGCATCGGCAAGAGCCTTGTTGTTCGCTTCTTTGGCCGCTGCCACACTTTCATCAGTACCGCCCATGACGGCTGCACTACCGGCAGCGGCTTTGTTACGTTGTTTTATACTCTCTTCAGTTTGCGTAAGGATGCGTTGTGCGTCAGCCCGCTGAGTGGCATCCTCGTTGTACCGCCTGTCGTACCAGTCCTGATTCTTTTGCCGTTGAGCCTCAACATTACGTTTTGCTTTCTTCATGGCCTTGGATGCCTTGATTCCACCGAAAATGCTGCCTACTGCACCTATGGCACTTCCTATTAAACCCATAAGACTTTAGTTTTTGATTATTAAAAGTTATACCTTGCGTGCGAAAGTAAGCCGTTATCTTCGCATCATCATTTTATCTTTTTACATACAGATCATTATGGCAATAGGAAAAAAGACCGGAGGGCGGCAAAAAGGTACGCCCAACAAAATAACGGCACTGGCAAAAGGGATGATTGAGAAATGGCTTGAAACGCACAACACTATACCCGAAGGAGATGTGATGCCACTAATAATGCAGGACTTCATGGAACTTGACCCCAAAGACAGGGTGAAAGTGTCGACAGAGTTCATTAAAATCATCATGCCTAAGAATATCAGCATAGACGATGGCGAGGTCAAACTCACCATTGAGGACAAGCTTGCCAAACTTGCCGGAGAAGAAGACGAGGAAGAATAATCTATTACCCTCTACTTTAGATTGTCTTCATGTGTCAAGGGAACCCCAACCCGAAAAGGGGGCGATTTTACTGATTTGCTTTGAAGCGATGTTCGAGAGAATGTCGCTTTTTTCATGTCCAGACCGTAAAATTTCTTCTGAAGAAAAGGGTATTTCTTCGGAAGAAATAGCAATAAATGTACAATTATATCCCATTTCTTCGGAAGATATACCATAAAATAAATATATATATCTACTACTACATCTACCGCGCGTGCGTGCGCACGTGAAGAAATTTTCGATTTTAGGGCAAGAATAAAAATTGAATAAAAAAGAAAGCCTACAAAGAAAAATACCTTGCAGGCTTATATCATTTCGTGAAGTCACAAAAAAAATCAGAATCCTTTCCCTTTCTGCCGTTGGTACACCACCGTCTGGTCTTTGTCGAGGTTGACGATTTTGAACATCACCATTGAACGGTTCGGAATATCATCCGGCAGCATAGTTACGAGCCGGGCAATCACCTCGTCCACATTGTTGAAGCCTACATCGGTCAGTCCCGCCACCTTTTGCCCGTTGTGGTATGCAGCCGCATTCACCATATAGCGGTATGACAAGCGGAAATGCACATCCTCCTGTTTCTGCTCACGTACAGAAGCCTTACCGGAGAAGAAAATGAAATCAATTACTTTCTCGTTCAGTTCCCAAGCAGGGGAGAAGTCAATCTTGATATACCCTCGTGTTACGTTGTGTCCATTGCTATGGTTCATGCCAAACGCCACTTCCGAGATAGAGGCACGTACATCATTCTGAGCTACTGTTCCCCATGTATGCCGGAACGTGTAAGCCGAATACCACTCTTCCTTTGGCATTCCCATAGCCTTGCATAATTGCCTTATCCCACTGTTGACATTGGCGCAAAAACTGTCCGATGTAGTCATGCGCTGATAGAAATTGAACAAACGCTCATCATCTTTTGCCGTGTTCATGTACTTTTCAAATAGCGGCTGGATGATTGCTGGCACCCGCATTTCCATATACGCACCATCCGCACGGAACTTCTTCGTTTTGGCCCGTTGGTAATGGATAATTCCGTTCCGGTAATCCTGCTTTCTTAGATTGTACAGGTCAATCGTGTTGATTCCTGCAAGGCAAAGCACCATCATAGCAACATCACGCCCGAACTCCGTCTGTGGATATTTCATCTTACTTTCCGGCAGAGGGAATGAAAAGAACTCCCGACATGCTTCGGGGGTAATGGCAAGCTTCTCCGCACGATCAGCCGTTGGTATTTCCACTTTCACCCATGGGTTGACTTTGATACGGATTATACCGTTATCGTAATCGTTGTACTCCAACATGGCGGCTTTAAATACCTGACGCATACAGATTGGATACATTTCCTTTGCCCTATGTGTCTGTTCAAGCGACTTTATCCATTTGTTCACCTGCGTAGAGGTCAACTGAGCGAACATCACTTGGTTGGTTCCGATGAACCGTTCCAGATGTTGTAGGGCAAGCTTGTAGTTCTTGGCATTCCTTTCCTGCCCACGGTCAATCATTCTGTCGATATGCACTCTCGCATAATCCGAAAAACAAATATCGTCATTGCCGTTCGTAAGAAAATCCACCACTTCCTTGACCGTCCAATGTTCAATGTCTTTTTTGTTGAGCCGCTCGTTATATTCCACTATCCGCCCGGCACAATACTGAAGCACGTAGGGGTCTTCGATTTCTTTCGCTCTGGAAAGTTCTTTCTTCGTGACCATCTTGTCGGTCTTCATGAATTGTGTCCCCCTATGGTGGGTAACTCTGATATAAACCGGATAAAATCCGTCCTTGCGTTCTTTTTGAACACACGCTTTAAATGTTGCCATATCGTTCTATGTCTTTATTATATTATTATTTAAATTTATTCCAAACAGCTTCCAATGTCTTAACTTTCTGTCATATCATCAATTACGGCTCTAAACACGCTCTAAACACCCAACGAAAAGCACAACAACATTCTCTAAACATTTGCGTTTATTACGCTCATTTTCCGTGCGGAATGAACGTACCTTTTAAAAATACAATAGGCGGTAAGCCTTTGTAAATGAAAAGCATACCGCCTATTTTATTGAGTATCAGCTATATCGTGCTATTCCTCGATTGCAGCCTGCGCCGCAGCCAGTCTTGCGATAGGCACGCGGAACGGTGAGCAGCTCACGTAATCCAGACCTACCTTGTGGCAGAACTTCACGGACATCGGTTCACCGCCGTGTTCACCGCAGATACCGCATTTCAGTTCCGGACGTACGGAACGGCCTTTGGCTACCGCCATCTTGATAAGCTGGCCCACACCGTTCTGGTCGAGTACCTGGAACGGGTCTACCTTCAGGATCTTCTTTTCCAGGTAAACCGGCAAGAAGGAAGCGATATCATCGCGAGAGTAACCGAAGGTCATCTGAGTCAGGTCGTTCGTACCGAATGAGAAGTATTCGGCATGTGAAGCGATGCGGTCGGCAGTCAGGGCAGCACGCGGCACTTCAATCATGGTTCCCACCTTGAACGGAATTTCCACGCCTTCTTCCTTGAACAGTTTGGCAGCAGTTTCACGGATCACCTTTTCCTGTGCTTCGAATTCATACAGGATACCAATCAGCGGCACCATGATTTCAGGATGCGGGTCGTAACCTTCCTTCTTCAGTTCGCAGGCAGCACCCAGGATGGCACGAGTCTGCATTTCGGTGATTTCCGGATACGTATTTCCCAGACGGCAACCACGGTGACCCAGCATCGGGTTGTGTTCGCACAGACTTTCCACGCGCTGGCGGATATAATCTACGGTTACACCCATGGCCTGTGCCATTTCTTCCTGACCTTTCAAATCGTGCGGAACGAATTCATGCAACGGCGGGTCGAGCAGACGTACGTTGACAGGCAGTCCGTCCATGGTCTTGAAGATTTCCTTGAAGTCGGCTTTCTGGTAAGGCAACAGTTTGTCGAGGGCTTTCTTACGGCCTTCTACGTCCTTAGCCAGAATCATTTCACGCATGGCCACAATCTTTTCGTCGTCGAAGAACATGTGTTCCGTACGACACAGACCGATACCTACAGCACCGAATCCACGGGCATCCTGTGCGTTGCGCGGCGTGTCGGCATTAGTACGGACTTTCAGGCGAGCATATTTGTCGCAGAGTTCCATCAGTTCGGCAAAGTTACCCGACAGTTTGGCCGGCTGAGTCGGAATTTCTCCGGCATATACATATCCGTTGGTTCCGTTGATGGAGATGTAGTCACCTTCTTTCAGTACGACTCCGTCAATTTCCACCGTACGGGTCTTGTAGTCTACGTTGATGGCTCCGGCACCTGATACACAGCACTTACCCATTCCGCGGGCAACTACAGCTGCGTGTGAAGTCATACCTCCACGGGCGGTCAGGATACCTTCGGCAGCCTGCATACCGGCCAGGTCTTCCGGAGAAGTTTCAATACGTACCAGTACCACGCGATGGCCGTTGGTATGCCATTCAGCGGCATCTTCAGCAAAGAAGACGATGCGTCCGCAGGCAGCACCCGGAGAAGCCGGCAAACCACGTGTCAGCACGCGGGCACGTCCCAGTTCTTCCTTGTCGAATACCGGATGCAGCAGCTCGTCCAGCTTATTGGGTTCGCAGCGCATCAAAGCGGTCTTTTCGTCAATCATGCCCTGATGCAGCATTTCCATGGCGATGCGCACCATAGCGGCACCTGTACGCTTACCGTTACGGGTCTGGAGGAACCAGAGTTTGCCTTCCTGCACGGTAAATTCCATGTCCTGCATATCGTGGTAGTGATTTTCCAGCTTGGTCTGGAGTTCATCAAGTTCCTTGTAGATTTCCGGCATGGCTTCTTCCATAGAAGGATATTTGGCCACACGTTCTGCTTCCGAGATACCCTGCAGTTCGGCCCAGCGCTGAGAACCGATTTTGGTAATCTGCTGCGGAGTACGGATACCGGCTACTACGTCTTCACCCTGCGCATTGATCAGGTATTCACCGTTGAACAGGTCTTCACCGGTAGCAGCGTCACGTGAGAAGCATACACCCGTAGCCGAAGTCTCACCCATGTTACCGAATACCATGGCCTGTACGTTCACGGCTGTTCCCCACTCTGCCGGAATGCCTTCCATCTTACGGTAAAGGATGGCGCGTTCGTTCATCCATGAATCGAATACGGCACAGATGGCACCCCACAACTGTTCGTAAGCGCATGACGGGAATTCCTGTCCGGTCTGTTTCTTCACAGCTTCCTTAAAGCGGACTACCAGGGTCTTCAGGTCGTCCACGTCGAGTTCGTTGTCCAGACGTACGCCCTTGGCCTTCTTCACTTCTTCAATGATGGCTTCAAACGGGTCGATGTCTTCCTTGTTCACGGGTTTCATGCCCAGTACCACGTCGCCGTACATCTGTACGAAGCGGCGGTAAGAGTCCCACGCAAAGCGAGGGTTGTTGGTCTTGCGAGCCAGTCCTTCTACTACTTCATCGTTCAGACCCAGGTTCAGAATGGTGTCCATCATCCCCGGCATGGACGCTCTGGCACCCGAACGTACGGAAACGAGCAACGGATTTTCCACATCGCCGAACTTCGACTTCATCAGGGCTTCTACTCCCTTGATGGATTTTTCCACGTCGTCTTTCAGCAGCGCAACCACTGCTTCTTTTCCTTCTTCAAAATATTCGTTGCAGACTTCGGTTGTTATGGTGAATCCGGGAGGTACAGGCACCCCGATCAGGTTCATCTCGGCCAGGTTTGCGCCCTTGCCACCCAGAAGATTTCTCATGTCAGCTTTTCCTTCAGCTTGTCCGTTTCCAAAAGTATAGACTCTTTTCTTTTCCATGTTTTCTTATATTTGATAAGGTTCAATAATGTTTTTCGTTGGTCAACCGCTGGCAAATCTATACATATTTTATTGAATCCCCAATTTTGTGAAGATATTTTTCGACATATTTTGCAACATAGAGTTTGCAAAATGAACTTCTTCGAAAAACATGGAAGAATGTCAGGAAAAATGTATAAATTTGCTCCCAAATTGGTTTTATTGAAAAGAACGTGGCAAGAAAGAAAAAAGAACTGCCTTTACTGGAGAAGGTAACGATAACAGACGTAGCCGCAGAAGGAAAAGCCGTGGCTAAAGTGAACGAGTTGGTAATATTTGTCCCGTATGTAGTGCCGGGCGACGTAGTCGATTTACAGGTGAAGCGCAAGAAGAACCATTACGCCGAAGCGGTGGCGGTAAAGTTCCATGAGAAATCACCCCTGCGCACGGAGCCGTTCTGCAGTCACTTCGGAGTGTGCGGAGGATGCAAATGGCAATGTCTTTCTTACGAGGAACAGCTCAAGTACAAGCAGAAACAAGTGTTCGACAACCTCACCCGCATCGGGAAGGTGGAACTGCCGGAATTCCGTCCTATCTTAGGCTCGGAAAAGACCCGCTTTTACCGTAACAAGCTGGAGTTTACATTCTCCAACAAGCGCTGGCTTACGGAAGAGGAGGTGAAGCAGGATGTGAAGTACGACCAGATGAATGCCGTGGGATTCCATATTCCGGGGGCGTTCGACAAGGTGCTGGCCATCGACAAGTGCTGGTTGCAGGACGACATTTCCAACCAGATCCGCAATGCCGTACGCGACTATGCCTACGCGCACAACTTCCCGTTCTTCGACTTGCGCACGCAGGAAGGACTTCTTCGTAACATCATGATCCGTACCTCGTCTACAGGCGAACTGATGGTGGTACTGCAGTGCAAGGTGACCGACGACGAAGGCCGCCGCAAGATGGAAGAGATTCTGCAGTTCATGGCCGACAGCTTCCCGCAGATTACCTCGCTGATGTATGTCATCAACAACAAGTGCAACGATACCATCGGCGACCTCGACGTGGAGGTGTTCAAGGGCAACGACCACATCTTCGAAGAGATGGAGGGACTGCGCTTCAAGGTGGGACCGAAATCGTTCTATCAGACGAACTCTGAACAGGCCTATAATTTATATAAGGTGGCACGCGAGTTTGCCGGACTTACGGGCAACGAGCTGGTGTACGACCTCTACACGGGTACGGGTACCATCGCCAACTTCGTGGCACGCAAGGCACGCAAGGTGGTGGGCATCGAATATGTGCCCGAAGCCATCGAGGATGCCAAGGTGAACTCGGCCCTGAACGGTATCGACAACACGCTGTTCTATGCGGGCGACATGAAGGACATCCTTACCAACGACTTCATTGCAGAGCACGGACGTCCGGATGTCATCATCACCGACCCTCCCCGCGCTGGTATGCACAATGACGTGATCGACGTGATTCTGGCTGCCGAGCCGAAACGCATCGTCTACGTGAGCTGCAACCCGGCCACACAGGCACGCGACCTCCAGCTGCTCGACGGCAAGTACAAGGTGACTGCCGTACAGCCTGTCGACATGTTCCCTCACACGCATCACGTGGAAAATGTCGTGCAGCTGGAAAGACGCTAAACACTCTCCCCTATCTTCTAACTTTTAACTGACGCAACAAAGTGGCAAGAAATAACTCTGGCAACAACGGCCGACGCCCTATCCCGCGTGCCGCAGCCAAATATACAATCTATCCGGTCAATGAACCGGCGGAACTGATGGAGTTCCTCATGAAGAAGATGGACGGCATCAGCCGCACGCGCGTAAAAGCCTTGCTGGCCAACCGCGTGGTGCTGGTGGACAATAACATCCAGACGCAGTACAACTTTCCCCTGAAGCCGGGCATGAAGGTGCAGGTGAGCCGTGAAAAGAACAAGCACGAGTTCCGCCACCCCATGCTGAAGATTCTCTACGAGGATGCCTATCTCATCGTGGTGGAGAAGAAGGAAGGACTGCTGTCCGTGGCTACCGACCACCAGAAGGAGCGTACCGCACAGCACATTCTGAATGAGTACGTGAAGCGCACGCACCGCAACAACCGCATCTTCGTGGTGCACCGTCTGGACCGCGAAACCTCGGGCATCATGATGTATGCCAAGGATGAGAAGACGCAGCACACGCTCCGCGACAACTGGCACGATATCGTGTACGACCGCCGCTACGTGTCCATCGTCATGGGCGACATGGAGAAAGACCAGGGCACCGTACGCTCCTGGCTCACCGACCGCAAGCTGTACGTCAGCTCCTCGCCGGTAGACGACGGAGGCAAGCTCTCCATCACGCACTACCGCACCATCAAGCGGGCCAACGGCTATTCGCTCATGGAACTGCAACTGGAAACGGGACGCAAGAACCAGATTCGCGTGCACATGCAGTCGCTCGGTCATCCGGTGGTGGGCGATGCACGTTACGGCTGCGAAACCGACCCGCTCGGACGTCTGGCACTCCACGCCTTCAAGCTGTGCTTCTACCACCCGCTTACGGGCGAACGGATGGAATTTGAGACTCCCTATCCTGCCCCGTTCAAGAACCTGATGCTGAGAAAATAAAAACAATATATGATAAAAAACCTGATTTTTGATTTCGGAGGGGTCATCGCCCCTATCAGCCGCGAACAGGCGGTGGAAGCGTTCCGCCAGTTAGGGGTGGCCGATGCCGACCAGCGCCTGGACAAATATCACCAGACGGGAATTTTCCAGGAACTGGAAGAAGGAAAAATTACGCCCGATGAGTTCCAGGTGAAACTGGGACAGTTGTGCGGCGGACGCACACCCAGCTGGGAGGAGACGCGCCAGGCATGGCTGGGCTACTTCACCGGATTGGACGAACGTCTGCTCGACTGCCTGAAGGAGCTGCGCAAGCGCTACAAGCTCTTCGTGCTGAGCAACACCAATCCTTACGTGATGGACTGGGCCTGCAGTCCGGCATTCTCGTCAAAGGGGAAACCGCTCAGCGACTATTTTGACAAGCTGTACCTCTCCTACCAGATTGGAGTGACCAAGCCCGACCGGCGGATTTTTGACTTCCTGATAGCCGATGCCGACATTCTTCCGTCAGAATCGCTCTTCATTGACGACGGGGCTGGCAACGTACAGGCAGCCCGCCAGCTGGGTTTCCAGACCTACTGCCCGCATAACGGTGAAGACTGGCGCGACGCGCTGACGGTACTTCTCCAAAAATCCTGAAAAAACGTCCTTGCGTTTCATTCATAACGTAAAGAGATTTTCCATACAACGTCCTTGTGTTTCAATCCGAACGCAAGGACGTTTTGCGTTAAATGCACCGGCATTCCCGATCAGCCGCAAAGGCGATACACCATCTGCCACCCCGCAGACCGATGCATTTCCCTACCCCCGATAGGGAAATTCCCCCACAGGAATAGGAAAAATCATTCGTTTGTATGATTTTTTCCGGATACCTTTGTCACATAGAGGAAAACAAACACACAAAGAGTTATGAGAACAAGGGTAAAAAAATTCATGTATATGGCGATGCTAGTCGCACTGACACTCGCCTTCCCGTCGTGTAACGTGGAAATGGAATTAGGGAACAACACCCTGGAATATCGTGAACGCACAGCGTATCTCTGCAGCTACGACTGGCAGGACGACTGGTACGACGACTACGGCTTGCACCACTTTCAGGTGCTGCGTTTTTATACCAACGGAACCGGTGAAGACTTTATCCGCATTCAGGATGCCCGCGGACGTTGGGAGGAATATACCTACACCTTTACGTGGGACTGGTACGACGCTTTCTACACCAGCATCCGGTTGAACTACGGCCGGGGCGACTACTCCTACATGGACAATATCCGCCTGGGAGAAGGACGAATGGAATGCCTGCTCGACGGTGCGGCTGTATGCTTTTATAGTTATTAAAAAATCAGTAAAGAAAAACCGACAGATAAAGCGAACAAAACACGAAATCAGTTTGTTATAGAAATAAATCACCAAAGAATTTCATGTTTTCTTTTTTAAGATAATTAATTTTTTAGTTTATTCATTCAAAAAAAAACGTATCCTGCCGTGAGACAGCGATACGTTTTTTTATGCAATGAACACAAGAGTTCCGCCCGTGGGGTCAGCTCATGCTGCCGCCCACGATGTCCAGCAACTCGTTGGTAATCGCCTGCTGGCGGCTCTTGTTGTAAATCAAGGTCAGTTCCTGAATCAGGTCGTTTGCATTGTCCGTGGCAATCTGCATAGCCATGGTGCGCGCGGCATGTTCCGAAGCCGTAGAGTCAAGCAGCACGGTGTACATCTTCATGCGGAGCACCTTGGGCAGCAACTCCTCCATCACCTGTTCCGGCGACGGTTCGATGAGGTAATCGGCCTGCATGGCTTCCTGCTCCTCTCCCTTCTCGTCCGTATGACCGGCACTCAGGTCGAGCGGCAGATAAGTCTCCCGCGTCAATACCTGCGTAGAGGTCGACTTGAAGTGGTTGTAGAGCAGCTCCACCTGCTGAATCTCACCGCTGGCAAACCGCGTCATCAGCTCGGCAGCCAGGTCGGCCGCCTCCTGATAGTTCGGTTTTCCGCTCATGTGCTGATAATCGCCGGCCGCCGTCAGTCCTTCCATCTTCTTCACCGCATCGGCCACCTTACGGCCCACCGGATAAATCAGGATGTTCTCACGGCCCACCTTCGGCTCATACTCTGCCACCACCTCGTTCAGGTGACGGATTACATTGGCATTGAATCCGCCGCACAGACTGCTGTTGGAAGCAAACACCACCACGGCCACTTTCTTCACTTCACGTTTCACTGCAAAAGGCGATTCCACGCTCAGCTCCGCGCCCAGGAAATTACTGAGCATACGGTGCAACCGGCGTTCGTAGGGAAGCATATTTTCAATGGCCTCCTGCGCCTTGTGCAGCTTGGAAGACGCCACCATCTTCATCGCCGAAGTAATCTTCAGCGTGCCGTGGATTGAGTTGATTCTTCCTTTAACTTCTTTCAGTGATGCCATGGGATTTATGCTTTAAATTGTCCGGCCACTTCGGCAGCCAGTTTCTCAATAGTTGCGGTAATTTCGTCGGAAATCTTTCCGGAAGCCAGTACGTCAATCACATCGGCCTGATGGTTGGCACGCAAGCTGGTGAGGAACGAATCCTGGAAGGCACGTACCTTCGAGATAGGAATGTCGCGCATCAGTCCGTGCGTACCACAGTACAGAATGGCCACCTGTTCGCCTACCGGCATCGGTGAGTACTGCGGCTGAATCAGCAGCTGGTTGTTCTTACGTCCACGGTCGATAGCCATGGCAGTCACAGAGTCCATGTCGCTGCTGAACTTCGAGAAGGCCTCCAGTTCACGATACTGTGCCTGGTCAATCTTCAGCGTACCGGCCACTTTCTTCATACTCTTTATCTGGGCGCTACCACCTACACGCGATACAGAGATACCCACGTTGATAGCCGGACGGAAGCCCTGGTTGAACAAGTCGGTTTCCAGGAAGATTTGACCGTCGGTAATGGAAATCACGTTGGTCGGAATGTAGGCAGACACGTCGCCGGCCTGTGTTTCGATAATCGGCAGGGCGGTCAGTGAACCTCCGGCCTTTACCTTACCCTTCAGGCTGGCTGGCAGGTCGTTCATCTGTTCGGCCACTTCCTGCTGGTTGATAATCTTCGCCGCACGTTCCAGCAAACGAGAGTGCAGGTAGAAGATATCACCCGGATAAGCCTCACGTCCTGACGGACGACGCAGAATCAGTGATACCTCACGGTAAGCCACAGCCTGTTTTGACAAGTCATCGTACACCACCAGTGCATGACGGCCGGTATCACGGAAGTACTCGCCGATGGCAGCTCCGGCAAACGGAGCGAAATACTGCATGGCAGCCGGGTCGGAAGCCGTAGCAGCCACCACGATGGTATAGTCCATCGCCCCCTTCTCACGCAATGCATTCACGATACTGGCCACGGTAGAACCTTTCTGACCGATGGCCACGTAGATACAGTACACCGGATTTCCTGCCTCGTAGTTGGCACGCTGGTTGATGATGGTATCGATGGCGATGGCCGTCTTACCTGTCTGACGGTCGCCGATAATCAACTCACGCTGTCCGCGGCCGATAGGAATCATGGCATCGATAGCCTTCAGTCCCGTCTGCAGCGGTTCCGTTACCGGCTGACGGAAGATAACCCCCGGTGCCTTACGCTCCAGCGGCATCTCGCACAGCTCTCCGCCAATTTCGCCGCGCCCGTCCAAGGGCACACCCAGAGGGTCGATTACACGTCCCAGCATCGATTCTCCCACGTTGATGGAAGCAATGTGCTTGGTACGCTTCACAATCATCCCCTCCTTAATCTGGTCGGTCGGACCCAAGAGCACCGCTCCCACATTGTCCTCCTCCAGATTCATCACCGTTCCCATGATACCGTTTTCAAACTGCAGCAACTCGTTGGCTTCCGCATTACGCAAACCGTAAATACGGGCCACACCGTCGCTCACCTGAAGCACGGTACCCACTTCGTCGAATTTCAGCGAGTTGTCAATCCCCTTCAACTGTTGGAGCAACACCTCTGAAACTTCGCTGGGTTTTATTGTATTTTCTGGCATAATTCTTTTTAATTAATAATTAATAATGAACAATTAAAAATGAACAGTGAATAATAGGAATCGTTTTTCATTATTCATTCTTCATTATTCATTGTTTACACTATTCTCCTGTTTTTCGCGATAAACTGCTGTTTCACGCGCTTCAACTGGTTCGCCACACTGGAGTCCAGGCGGAAGCCACCCAGTTCGATGATGTATCCTCCGATCAGGCTTTTGTCCACCTTCTCTTCCAAGATTACCTCACCGTGCGTCTTCTCGGAAGCCAGTTTCTGCAAGTGTGCCACGAGCTTGGGCGAACTGACGGCAGTGGTAAGCTTTCCGATGAGGATGTGCTTGTCTTCCTGATACAGGTCGATGTACGACCACATCATGAACTGCAAGAACTTCTCCCTTCTGTCTTCCAGCACCAGGCTGAGAAAACGCGTCATCACCTGGCTTACGTCCTTTCCACCCGAAGCCTCGCAAAGCAGCTCCAGCTTCTTGCTTCTCTCCAGCACCGGATTTTCCACGGCACGCCGCAGGCCGGGCACTTCGGCAAAGTGTGCAGCCAGTGTCTTCACCTCCTTGTACACCTTGTCTTCCAGCCCTTCACCCTTCGCGTATGCCAGCAGTGCCTTCGCGAAACGTCTTGAAACGACTCCTGTATTCATGACACGTTATTTTTTAGAAGTTTCAATCATTTCATCCAGCAGACGGTCAATCAGCGCAGCCTGTTCCTTTTCATCGGCCAGCTTGTTGCGCATAATCTTCTCTGCAATGCCCACTGACAACACGGCTACCTGGCGGCGGATGTCACGGATGGCACTTTCCTTTTCCGTTTCAATCTGCTTCTTCATCTCCTCCATCAGGCGGTTGCCTTCGGCGAAGGCCTTCTCCTGAGCGTCCTTGATGATGCGGTCGCGCGTAGCAGCAGCCTCACTCAGAATGCGGTGCTGTTCTTCGCGTGCCTGTGCCAGGATTTTCTCACCCTCCACCTTCACGTTGGCCAGCTGTTCGTTGGCCTCACGCGCCGCCTTGAGCGAATTGTCAATGTATGCTTTCCGGTCCTCCACCGTCTTCAGAATCACCGGGAAGCCGTATTTCGCCAAGATGAAGAACACGAATCCGAAGGTGATGACCATCCAGAACAGCAGCCCCGGATCCGGAGTTAATAATCCCATAACTTATTGTTTTATTTTTTACAAGAACAAAGTCAACAAACAAACCACGATGGCAATCAGTGCCACACCTTCTACCAGAGCGGCAGCGATAATCATGTTCATACGCAAGTCGCCTGAAGCTTCCGGCTGGCGTGCGATACCTTCCATGGCCGAGCTACCAATTTTACCGATACCGATACCGGCACCCAAAACTGCAATACCTGCACCAATAGCGGCGCCCAACTTACTAATACCTACACCTGCAGCTGCCTGCAATAAAACTGACAATAACATAATTTTCTTGTTTTAAAAGGTTATACTTTAATTTTCTTTGAATCAATTATTTTTCGGCATGTTCCTTCACCTGCGACAGACCGATAAACACGGCCGACAGCATCGTGAAGACGTATGCCTGGATGAATGCCACCAGAATTTCCAGCGCATTCATGAAAATGCTGAATGCCACCGACACCACCGTCATCGAGCCGTTGATAACCGGACCCGACTTCACCGTGATGAAGATAATGGCCACCAGACTGAGCACGGCCGCATGTCCTGCCATGATGTTGGCAAACAAACGGATCATCAGTGCAAACGGTTTGGTAAAGATACCGAAGAATTCAATCAGCGGCATCATCGGAATCGGCGCCTTCAACCACGTAGGCACGTCGGGCCAGAAGATTTCCTTCCAGTAAGCCTTCGTACCATACACGTTGGTCAGCACGAACGTACACAAAGCCAGCACCAGCGTAATGGCGATGTTACCCGTCACGTTCGCACCTCCGGGGAAGATAGGAATCAGCCCCATCAGGTTGTTCACCAGCACGAAGAAGAACGCCGTAAGCAGATAAGGCGCGTAGCGGCGGTAATTCTCGCCGATGCAGCCCTTAATCACGTCGTTGTAGATAGAAAGCACCGTGGCCTCAATCATGCCGACGCCCCCCTTGGGTGCCCCGTCTTCCAGCGGATGTTTCTTGTACCAGCGCACGCAGCTCATCATGATGACCAGCAGCACCGCACTGTTGATAAACAAGCCCAGCACATTCTTCGTGATGGAGATGTCCAGCGGACGCACCTCCTCGCCGGCCGCATTGCGTTCCACGATTTTGCCGTCGTAGGCACCACCCTCGGCCACGTACAGCCCCTCGTAAGGACCTTCCTCCAGCCGGGCAGACGAGAACACATGCCAGCCCGTACTGCTTTTCACGATCACCGGCAGCGGAATGCTTACCTCCGTATCGCCGAACTTCGCAATGTGCCACTGGTAGGCATCGCCAATGTGTCCGAACACCAGTTCGTTCACGTCGATGTCACCCTCAGCGGCCTGTGCCTTCGTCAGCGCAGCCGGAACCGCCATCAGCAGTAACAGCGTGATGATTATGTACCGTATTTTTTTCATCATTAGCTTTTTTTCTTAGTTTGAGTTTCGCTTCAAAAAGAAGGAAAAAACGGGTTTCGAATATCAGAAACGCAAAGTAGAAGAAGATGAAGGTCAGCATGAACGCCAGCACTTCATGTCCTATCACAAATCCGTAGAACATCAGCAGCATGGCACTGACAATGAATTTCAGCACCTTGCACACCAGATACGTCATCGCAATCCGTTCCAGCCCCACGCGATAGTTGAACGCGAACATTTCTATGTAAAACAGGCCGAAAAGATAGAAGAATATCGGAATGGCCGGAAACCACAGGAAATACCTGTCGGGAATGAACAGATGATATACCACGGCGACGAGCGTCGTCAGCACGATTCCAATCACGGTCAGTTCTTTTATAAATTTCTTCTTAACGGTCAACAAAAACATAGTATCGTGCGGTTTTTCATCCGAAAAGCCGCCAAAAACATATTCGGTTCATCGCCTGCTTCGCTCCTCTCAGAGTTCCACACAGACTGAAATCTGATTCTCCTTGACTTCCACGAATCCCCCCTTGATTTGCAGGGATTGCGTTTCCTGTCCGGCCACGTATTTCACTTCCCCGGCCGAGAGCGTGGAAATAATCGGGGCATGGTCGGCCATGACCTGAAATTTTCCTGCGCTTCCCGGAAAGGTAGCCTGGCTCACTTTTCCTTCGTAAACCAGCTTTTCGGGTGAAACGATAACCAGATGAAGTTCTTTCATATTAAGCTATCAGCTTTTAACTTTTAACTTTTACTTATTAACTCTTAGCCGCTTCCATCAGCTTCTTACCCTTCTCGATGGCGTCCTCAATGGTACCCACGTTCAGGAAAGCCTGTTCAGGCAGATAGTCTACCTCGCCGTCCAGAATCATCTTGAATCCCTTGATGGTGTCTTCTATGGAAACCATCACGCCCGGCACGCCCGTAAACTGCTCGGCCACGGCAAACGGCTGCGAAAGGAATCGCTGCACGCGGCGGGCACGGTTCACCGTCAGACGGTCTTCATCCGAAAGTTCATCCATACCTAAGATAGAGATAATATCCTGAAGCTCCTTGTTGCGCTGCAGAATCTGTTTCACGCGCTGAGCCGTTTCGTAGTGCTCCTTGCCCACAATCAGCGGGTCGAGGATACGCGACGTAGAGTCCAGCGGGTCTACAGCCGGATAGATACCCAGCTCGGTAATCTTACGGCTCAACACCGTAGTGGCATCCAGGTGGGTAAAGGTAGTAGCCGGAGCAGGGTCGGTCAAGTCATCGGCCGGCACGTACACCGCCTGCACGGAAGTAATGGAGCCGTTCTTCGTAGAAGTGATACGTTCCTGCATCTGTCCCATTTCCGTAGCCAGTGTCGGCTGGTAACCTACTGCCGAAGGCATACGTCCCAACAAGGCTGAAACCTCAGAACCTGCCTGCGTAAAACGGAAGATGTTGTCGATAAAGAACAGGATATCGCGCGGACCGTTGTCGCCCGTCTGGCGGTCACGGAACGATTCGGCCAGTGTCAGACCCGACAAGGCTACTGACTGACGGGCACCGGGAGGCTCGTTCATCTGTCCGAACACCATGGCTACCTGCGATTTTTCCACTTCGTTGTAATCCACCTTCGAAAGGTCCCAGTTTCCTTCCTCCATGCTCTTGAGGAATTCGTCACCGTAGCGGATTACGCCTGATTCAATCATTTCTCTCAGCAGGTCGTTACCTTCACGGGTACGCTCACCCACTCCTGCAAACACGGAGAAACCATTGTGTTTCTTGGCAATGTTATTGATTAACTCTTTGATGAGCACGGTTTTTCCAACACCCGCCCCACCAAACAGACCGATTTTACCACCCTTCAGGTAAGGTTCCAGCAGGTCGATGACCTTGATACCGGTAAACAATACTTCCTGGGTAGTAGCCAGATCTTCGAATTTCGGAGGTTCACGGTGAATAGGAAATCCGTCCGTCTTGTCCAGTTCTTTCATACCGTCAATGGTATCACCTACCACATTCATCACACGGCCCTTGATCTGGTTTCCGATAGGCATCGAAATCGGATGCCCCGTAGGAACGACTTCCATTCCGCGCTTCAACCCGTCCGTACTGTCCATGGCCACGCAGCGTACCGTGTCTTCACCGATATGCTGCTGCACTTCAATCACCAGCGTACGCCCGTCGTTACGGGCAATCGTCATGGCATCGTGGATTTTCGGCAAGGCGTGTTCCACGTCTTGTCCTTCTTCAAACTTGAAGTACACATCGACCACCGGACCGATTACCTGCGAAATGTGTCCAACGATTTTTGACATAAGCAATTATTTTAATTTAAAAAGAATGAATCATCCATGGTTCTTACCTCTTAAACAAACGTCCCGGGTATTTGTTTAAAGTTTGACCATTTCTGTAACGCAAATTTACTGAATAAACTCTCATATATGTAACTCCATGTAACATTTTTTAGACTGATTCCCCTAATAATAGACATAAATCAAGAGATATCGGACAAATGGTTTTACACTTGTTTACACAGAGACGAAATATCTAAACAAATATTTACAGGAAATTGCACGTGTGTGCGGTCACACATACTATTTTAGACAAAGAACATGACGTGCTATATGGGTGTATCTTTTTTATTTTAGACAGAAGAACATAAAGACAGATTTTGTAGATGCAATCTTTCTTTTGTACTTATATGCTTATGTCCGAAAAATAATAACTGCTATAGGATGTTGCCTTTTTGCTTTAGACAGAAGAACATAAGAACAGATTTTCTGTGTAAATATAAACTTATGTACTTTATGTTCTTATGTCCAAAAACATTCAAGAAATATCTTTCTATGCTTACGTCATAAAAAATTATGAGCGTTTATACTCTCTGTACTTCCTTTTTATTTCTATACGGTCACCACCAAAATTAATGAGTAATCCATGGTCTTTATGAGTTGCCGTCAAATAATTCACCAGCTGAGTCTCGTGTATGGAAAGAAGATGTTGCACCGCTTTTAGTTCGATAATTATCTCTCCCTCTACAATAATGTCTGCTCTAAACTCTCCTACAATCTCATCTTTATAATATACATTTATAGGGGTTTCAGAATCCGCATGAATACCTTTTTCCCTTAACTCTATCAACAATGCCTTTTGATACACCGACTCTAAAAAACCGGCTGCCAGATGCGTTCTTACATTGTATGCGCATTGAATAATTACCTTAATAAGGTCTTCTGTTTTCATACCCATAATATTACACAATTAAAAATTCTTTTGTCTTTATGTTCTTATGTCTAAAAACATTCGTCTTTATGTCTTACAAAAAAAGCCACATTACTGTGGCTCTTCTTTATATTAATATATTAATATGTCTTGTTACACGCGTTTGAAGGTGTAGTTACCTTCCTCGGTATACATCTCCGACTCAAAGGTGCAGTCGTACGAAGCTTGAATCTCCTCTCCCGTATACGACAGAATTACTACCCGTATGTTGCGGCCACGATTGTCCGACAGCGTCAACACTCCCTTGTTCAGCGTCCAGTTAAACGACTCGCCACGAAACAAAGCCGTACCGCCACTTTTCACCGAGAGCGTCTGTCCCATGTGCTCAGGATCATTACGACCAGACTCACCTTCCGAATTTGTCCAGTCATTTGCCGTCACCTTCCATGTGCCGATAATGTCATCTCTCGACACATCCACACCCGTCGGATCATCCGTGCTACAGCTTGCCATTCCGGCCACCATCAGGATAAAGCTCAAAAAGAGCCATACGTTCTTTAGTTTCTTCATTTTCATTTGGTTTTACAGATAATATATAATGCTTATACTATTTCTTTCTCCAGATAGATTCCACTTTCCGCCGTACGGCCAACACATTCAGCACCGATACCAGCAGGAAAAGTCCTCCGGCCGTCAGCAGCGTCGGCAGCAGACTGCCTGCCTGAAAATCGGGCACCATCCGCTGCAGCATGTCCAGATACGCATCACGTGCCATCCACACCAGCAGCACGCCCATGGCTGCCACCGCTGCATTCAGTCCCACCGTGAGTGCCTGATACGGACGCGCCACCGCCGCCGGACTGAACCCAATCATCAGCAGGTTCTCCAGCTTCTTCGTGTTCTTCTGTAACAGCAGGTAGATGCTCAGCATCAGCAGGTAGAACGACAGCACACTGATAATCAGTCCCACCGTGAGCACGATGCCTACCACCATCTTCAGGAACCACGTCGTCTTTCCCGCATCCAGCTTGTCGCCTTCCGTCTCATAGCCTTTCTGCTTGAAATACTTCGCGATGCGGTCGTTCGCCGGATTGTCCACCTCCACAATCAGTCGTGAGGGAGCCGTCTGCCCGCCATCACCCAATGTGGCGTTGGCCCATTCCATGAACGCCTGCGGCACCAGAATCGTGTTCAGCCGGTTGGAGAAACCCACGATACGTCCCTTCATGCGCTCCGTCCGTCCCCGTCCGCTCAGCCGCACGTCCAGCGTCATCATCCCCATCACGCCCTCCGAGAGCTGCGGCAGGTTGCGACTCTGTGCAAAGCCGAAGTTATAAAGGTTCAGGTAGTTGCGCGGGATGATGATAGGGATTTCCGTCTGTCCCTCGCGATACGTCCAGCCCTCCAGCCGCACGTCTACAAACTCGTCGGGCACCGACTCAAAGAACATCGCCGTAGAGAGCTGCATGCCCGCCATGCCCATGCCCATGCCGGCCGACACCTGAAACTGTGCCGGAGTGAACGCTCCCGTCCGCTTGGCAAACGGCTGCGACTCCATGTCGGCTATGTCGGCACGCGAGAACGTACCTCCCTTGCCCACCAGGCTGCCCAGCGTGCTCACCTGCTTGCTCACAATCACGTAGTCCTTCTTCATGAAACTGTCGCCCTGCGTAAACACCGGCAACACGTCCTTGTAAAACTGTATGCCCAACAGCACAATCACCATACCGCACAGGTTGGCAAGGAAAAATCCCGCCAACTGCGCCACACTGATGTGCTGCCTCAATAATTTCCAGATCATATCCGTCTTCGTGTTAATCCCTTACAAACTCAGCACCCTGTCATACTCCAGCGGCAGGTGCTTGCCGATGGACGTCACAATCACTCCCGCACCCTGACGAGCCGCTTCCTCCTTCAGGATACGCGCCATAATCTGCCCGTTGCCGTCGTCCAGGTGGCTCACCGGCTCATCCAGGAAGAAAAAGTCGGCCGGCTGACACAGCATCCGCACGAAAGCCACGCGCTGCTGCTGCCCGTACGACATCCTGGCCGCCTTCACATCCCACTTGTCGGCGATGCCCAGCTGCTCAAACCAGTCCTTCACCTGCTGCTTGCGGCAGAAGCCCGTTAGCCCGTTCTTCAGCTGCACGTTCTCCCATGCCGTCAGTTCCCCGAACAGGCGGAGTTCCTGAAACAGCATGCCCAGCGAGCGCTTGCGGATGTCGGTCCACTGCTTCACCGTGAGTTTCCGCACGTTCTCCCCGTCGAAGGTGATAATCCCCTGGTAGTCCGTACGGTACCCGTAAATAAAACTGCAAAGTGACGACTTGCCCGTGCCCGACGCCGCTTCAATCAGATACATCTTTCCTTTCTGAAAAGCCACCTGCCGGTGCCACACGTCCGACACGATTCCGTCGCGTCCGGCGAATACCTCCGGCAGGGTCTGCTGTAATTCTATTGTGTCCATTTTATTCAATGAAGAATTAATAATGAAGAATGAAGAATGCTCTTCGTTATTCATTATTAATTCTTAATTCTTCATTATTCACTATTAATTATTAACTGTCGATTCCACTTCCTCTTCGGTCAATCCGGTAGCCTGGGCTATCTGAGCAGTACTCAAACCCAGCGATTTCAGGTTACGTGCAATGGCAACTTTCTCTTTAGCTTGTCCTTCCGCGAGCCCTTCCGCACGTCCTTCCGCGAGCCCTTTCTTCCATCCGGCTTCACGTGCATCCTCTTCCACGATGCGGCTCACACGGTAACGGTCCAGCGCCTTGTCGTAAGCAATACGGTCTTCCAATGAAAGATTGGCCACGGCAGCCAGTTCTTCCAGACGGCTGAACACCTGCTCCTTCAGCGCGTCCGGCATTCGGTTCCAATGTTGCATATTCTTCAGTGTATAAATCAGTTTGTCATAAAGCGTTTCACAATCCTTGAGTTCCTTGGTGAAGTAAGGGAACTGCAAAAAAATCTGCCGGAAATGAGGGTTCACCACCTTTCCGCTCTCACGGTCGGCAATCACGGTGTCCGTACGGAACTTCTCTTCCAGCCCCGGCTCGCGGAAGTTCATCAGGAAAATACCATACACGGTCGAGAGCTTGTATCTGGACCCATAATTTTCCTGCATCGGCTCACTCAGCAGAAAATCCTCCTCCGTCTCCGGCTTCCCGGTCTGCAACTCACGTTCCTTCCGCCTCTTCTCACGCAGATTCTCCACTTGCCGCCCGATGGCACGACACATGTAGAACAGCGTACGGTCCAGGAAACTACTATGAAAACGGTTCTGCATCTCCACGATGATGTATTCTCCCGTGTCGGTCAGGCAGTACAGGTCATAGATAATCCCCGCATCCGCCATACTGTCCGAATGATTTTCCTTGTCCAGAAAAATCAGGTTCTCTATGCGATGCTCCCCCGCCAACAGCTCATTCAGCAGTGTGATGAGCAATTCCTTGCTGGCAGGCTGCCCGAAAATAATCTTAAACCCGATATCAGTAAACGGATTTACAAAGTGGCCGCAAGTCAAATCCATGTTGTCCATTTTATTCAATGAAGAATTAATAATGAATGGCATTCTTCATTATTCATTATTCATTATTCATTATTCACTATCTTCACCAGCTGCTTCAGCACATTCTCCTTGTGGTCCTTCAGTTGCAGCACCAGGCGAGCCTTGGTCGGTTCATCCGATTCGATGCTCAGGTAGTCCAGCATACCTACGTAAGGAATCTGCGGAAGTACGGCAGCCAGTGCCTGGAAGTTCACGTTCAGGTAGAAATGCTTGTCCTTCACGTCCTTGGCCCAGTCACAGTCTTTCAGCGACAGCCCCTTCACCTCACGGCCAATCAGGTCCTCCTGATTCGTCAGGTAAAAGCGGTCATCCTTCACGCCCAGCCAGAAAGACACCGGTCCGCGGCCCATGCCCAGCATGGCACCGTTGGCAGCCACAAACTGATAGGCATTCTCACCCTTGTCCACCAGACGCATCTGACCGTTGGTCATGGCCAGCATCGGTTTCAAGTCCTCAAACGTACGCATGAAGTCACCGTTTTTCACGTCGGCATACAGGATGAAGCCCGGCTTCAACGACATCTCCGGCATGGCCACTGCCACGTCACCCTTCACCGCCTTGAAGATAGCCTCAAAGTCGAGCGGCATCATTGAGTTGTCCAGCTCCTGACGCACCGTCGGGTTCTCACGCAACAGCTCATACGCCTTTTCACCGTTCACGTTGGCAGCCATCCAGAGCACCGTATTGGCAGGGAACACCTTCAGATACGTGCCGTCCAGTTCGCCGCTCACCTCCGCCTGCTTCTTCAGCAAGTCCTTGAACTTGCCCTCCAGCAGCGTCTCCACTTCCATCACGGCCCTTCCCGCCTGGAAATCGAGCGTAGAAAATATCTTTAAATCATTCAGGTTCAAGTCAGCCGGCAGCCCCATCGTCACCGGGCCCAGGTAACTCTTCGGCATGGCGTTCAGCGAAGTCACCATGGCCACATCCTCGTCGGCATCCTCTAATTTCTTGAATTCCGGAGTGCCCGAATAGCCCTCCCCTTCTTTCTGGCGCAGCCACATCGAAGCCTGATGCTGCAAGTCCTTCGGGTTACCGTTGCCCGCCAGCATCAGAAACGCATCGTCCGTCCAGGCCATCAGTCCGCCGCCACCCACGGTCCAGCGGCAACCGTCACCGTCGGCAGAAGCCTCACACGCCTTCTGCTCCTGAAGCATGGCCATCAAATCTTCCAGTTTCCCCTTGTCGGCCATGCGCACCAGCACGCCGCCCATTTCCATCTGCGAAGCCGCAAAGAAATACACCCGGTCGGTCAGTCTCAACCCGCTCTCTTCCGGATTCTCCATCAGCTTGTCCACCAGGGCATCCGCACTGCCCTTCAGGCTCGATTTCATCATCTGCCCCATCGACTGCTTCACCTGGTCGTTCAGGTCACACTTCTGTGCCATCTCCATCAGGTCGAACGAGAACACTGCAGCCGCATCCTTTGGCAACGCATTGGTGTACGCATTGTCTTCCCCGCAGGCAGACAACAGGAAAGCCATACCCAAAGCCAGGCTTCCCATCCATTTCCATGTCTTTTTCATAATGATTCTATTTAAAAGTTACACATCAGCTTATTCCGCGTGCGTCAGGTTCATCAGGTGTACGGCCACCAGTGCCGCCGTTTCCGTACGCAGGCGCGACTTGCCCAGACTCACTGCCTGAAAGCCCTTTTCTGCAGCCAGCGCCACTTCCTCCGGACTGAAATCCCCTTCCGGACCAATCAGCACCACGGCATCCTCGTCCTTGCGGAGCACGTCGCGCAGCAGAGGCTTTTCCCCCTCATAGCAGTGAGCGATAAACTTCTGTCCCGTAAACTCCCGCTCCATAAAACGGCGGAAGTCCGTCATCTCGTTCACCACCGGCTTGCGTGCCTTGAGCGACTGTTTCACGGCCGACACCACGATTTTCTCCACCCGTTCCGTCTTGATGACCTTCCGTTCCGAGAAACGGCAGTTCAGAAACGTCAGCTCGTCGAAACCGATTTCCGTGGCCTTCTCCGCCAGCCATTCCATACGGTCCATGTTCTTCGTAGGCGCCAGAGCCAGGTGCAGGTGCCCCTTCCAGAAAGGCTCCTGCTCCGTTTTCTCCACCACCTTCACCACACAGCGTTTCTGCGTAGCTGCCGAAATGACCGCCCGGTAAAAGCATCCCTTTCCGTCAGTCAGCATAATCTCCTCGCCCACTCCCAGGCGCAGCACCCGCAGGCAGTGGCCCGCTTCTTCTTCCGGCAGCTCCAGCGTCTGCGCAATATCCGGTGTATAAAACACGTGCATAATTACAATTCTTTTTCTAAATCCTCCAAATCTTCGTAATCTTCCTCTTCTTCTTTGTTGCGGGTCGCCATTTCCTGCTTGATCAGCTCCGCATACTCATAGTCCTCGCGGCGGATGGCATCCTCCATCTCCCGCTCCAGCCCTTTCAGCGGCATCAACCGCAGCAGCAGCGCCTTCGTGTTAGGCACAGACTTGGTAAAGCCCGAACGGGGGTCTTCCAGGAACTTCGCGTTCACATAGAACGGAACACCGGCTATCAGACTCACCACCAGCGCGTCGAACAGTGTCAGCTGCATCTCCATCACCGAGCCGTCTTCCTTGCGCAGAGTCACAATCGCACGGTGCAGCAACTTCACCTTGTCCTTTACCACCACCTTTTCCACGGTAACACCCAGCTCCTTCAGAATATGCACCGTCTGATAAGGCAGCGTGGCATCCGTGCCTTCCGGGTCGTTAACAGCCGCGTACAGCAAGTCCGCCTCGTCGGGGTTGATAATCCCCAGCATCATCCGGTGCGGTTCGTTCACCTCCTCCAGCAGCAGCTTGAAGTTCTGCCCGTCCAGCATCATAATATCCATCTTCTCCTCATCGTCCATCACCTGATCAAATGTCAGGTGCCCGATCAGTTTATCCACATTCATGGCCTCGTCAATGGTACGGACCCGCATTTCTACAAATTCGTCTTTCTTTTCCATTTTCACATTCTAATTACTCGTTATCTACTTTATGTTTGTATTTAAATACCAGTGCAAAAGTCACCGCCACTACCAGCGCGTAGGCCGCAAACACGAACCACGCCCGGCTCCAGCCTTCCACCTGCGGTGCCTGCGAATTGAAGTCCACGAAGCAGTTCACCACCGCCTGCGCACTCAGCGTACCCACCGTGGCTCCGATACCGTTCGTCATGATGATGAACAGTCCCTGCGCACTCGAGCGGATAGACAGGTCCGTCTCCTTGTCGACAAACAGCGAGCCCGACACGTTGAAGAAGTCGAATGCCACGCCATACACAATCATCGACAGCACGAACATCCACACTCCGCTGCCCGGGTCACCCAGGCCGAAGAGTCCGAAGCGCAGTACCCACGCCACCATGGCAATCAGCATCACCTTCTTGATGCCGAGGCGTCCCAGGAAGAACGGAATCAGCAGGATACAGCACGTCTCACTGATCTGCGAGAGCGAAATCAGCAGGTTGGCATGCTGCACGCCAAAGGTATTGGCATATTCCGGAATGGCGCTGAAGCTCGTGATAAACGGATTGGCAAAGCCGTTGGTAATCTGCAAGGACACACCCAGCAGCATCGAGAAGATGAAGAACACCGCCATCTTGCGGTTCTTGAAGAGCAGAAACGCCCTCAGTCCCAATGCCTCTACCAGCGACTTCTGTCCGCCCTGTGCGCGGCTCACCGGACATTCCGGCAGCGTCTGGGCATATACGGCCAGCACCACGCCCCATGCCGCACAGGTAAAGAACTGCATGTAGTTCGACTGGAATCCCAGTAAATCTACCAGCCACATGGAACAAATGAAACCGATGGTCCCGAACGTACGTATCGGCGGAAACGCCTTGATGGTATCCAGCCCTGCCTTGTCCAGCGCCGTATAAGCCACCGAATTCGACAGAGCCAGCGTAGGCATGTAAAACGCCACACTCACGGAGTAGAACGAGAACAGCGGTGCAAATTCCACCTGCGGTCCCGTAGTCATGGCATAATAGCCCGCTCCACCCATAAACAGGGCAGCCAACAGATGGCTCAGCCCCAGCAACCGTTGCGCCGGAATCCAGCGGTCAGCCACAATACCCAACACAGCCGGCATGAACAGGGACACAATCCCCTGCATGGCGTAAAAAATTCCGATATGTCCGCCTAATCCCACACCCGCCAGGTACGTACCCATTGAGGTAAGATACGCTCCCCACACGGCAAACTGCAGGAAGTTCATGACAATCAGTCTCATTTTCATGTTCATATACTCATAGATTTAAAGGTTATTTCATCATCGTAGCCAGTGAAGCCAGCATCGTAGCCAGTGAAGCAAACGAAGTCGCATTCGATACTATGTTCGCAAAGTTGAACTTCTTCGTCTTGTTCGGTACCACGATTTCGCAGCCCGGCTCAATCTGTTTCTTGCCGCTGCCCTTCACTTCGGCCACCTGTCCGTTCATATAAATAATGAACTTCTGGCTCTTCTTGGCGTTGGCAGAGTAACCGCCCGCCTGGCTCAGGTAATACTTCACGCTCTTGCCTGCCGCATACGATACCGTGTTCGGCATCATCACCGCTCCGTTCACCTTCACCGTATTGTTATATTCCGGCACAGTCAGCACATCGCCCTCACGCAACACCAGGTCAGCGTCTCCGCCCGGGTTCGCCAGCGCAGCTTCCAGGTCGATACCTACCGTAAACGTACTGTCCACCTTCAGTCCCAGGGTGTTGGCCATGGCATCACCGATTTCACGGCGCATCATCTTCACCACATCCTCCATGCGGCGCAGCTCCTCCTCGTTGGCCACGCGGCGCAACTTAGCTCCACGCACATACGCATAGCGGCTCACCCCGCCGGCACGCTGAATCAGGCTGCTCAGACGTTCGCTCTTCGTATTCAGCGTATAGTCACCGCGGAACAGCACCTCACCGTCCACCGTCACGTTCACCTGCTCGTTGTAGCTCGGGCTGCGGCGCACAAACACCTGGTCGTACGGCTGCAGTTCAAATCCCGCTTCACCGTCCACCACGAAACCATCCTTCAGTCCGAACGAGAAATTCTGTCCGATTACGTCCGGCTCCGTCGTCCCTCTCGGGTCACGGATGCGTCGTGACACGTCCACACGCACCAGCGAAGCCGATTCCTTCAAACCGCCCGCTGTAATCACCAGGTCCTCCAAGCTCATGTGGTCGGCATACGTATAGCTGCCCGGCTTGTTCACCTCACCGCTGATGGTCACCTTACCCATGTCCTGCAAGTCGTGGATGCTCGGGATATACAAAATGTCATTCTTCTGCAAGGCAATGTCGGGCGACGTACCGTTCAGAATACCCTGAATGTCAACCGGAAGCACCTCTTTCGTCAGGTTTTCCCGTTCGCGATACAACACCGCACGTCCTGTAAAGGCATCCCCCAGCAAACCGTCGGCCTTCTCCACCAGCTGGCGTACCGTGTTCAGCGAACCGCTCAACTCAAATACTCCCGGGTGATACACAGCCCCTTTCACTTCCAGACGGTTGTTGAAGCGGTTCAGAATCGAATCCACCGAAATCACATCACCGTCTAATAATTTAAACGCAGAATAGTCTATATCGTTCACCGTTTTCACGGAAAATTCTTTACCGTCCTTACGCAACACCCTGATACTCTTCTTGTAAGCATCCGAAGCAAAACCACCGGCATACTTCAGCAAAGTGGCAGCCGATTCCCCGTTCTTCATTTCGTAGAACATCGGACGCTTCACCTTACCCGTAATCTTCACCAGCTCATCGTAGGTAGGCACAATCACCACGTCGCCGTCCTGCAGGCGGATGTCGTCCTGAATCTGCCCCTTCATAATGTACTCATACACGTCCAGACGGGCAAACGTCTTGCCGCCGCGGGCCACCTGCACGTTACGCAAGCTACCGATGTCGCTCACACCACCTGCCACGTACAGCGCATGGAATACCGTCGAGAGCGACGACAGCGAATACGTACCCGGCGCCATCACTTCCCCCATCACGTTCACCTGGATGGTACGGATATTTCCCAATGTCACCTGGATGTTATTGCCCGAATCCGCATAAATCTTTCCCAGTTCCTGCTTCAGCAGCTGGCGTGCATCCTGAATTGTCATGTTGTTCAGGTACACCGGACCCAGGTTGATGATGTTCACATAGCCGTCGGGCGAAATCTCCAGCCGCATGGTGTTCTGGCTAGCGCCCCACACGTCGATAATCACCTCGTCACCCGGTCCCAGACGGTAGTTTTCCGGAGTCGCCATGCTCAGGTTAGGCTGGAAAGTCAGCTGTTCAATGTTGAAGATATTCCGTCCGAACACATCGTTCTCGCTGGTAACCACCGTCGTCAGGTTGCGGCGTTTCTTCATGGTCTTCTGCATGTCTTCCGACCACATGCTCTTGTCCACGTTTGTCGAACTTGTCTCCAGGAATTCCGAAGCATCCTCTTCCGTACCGGTCGCAGTAGTTTTCCGGGCCCGTGAACCAGAGCCCAGCAGCGAGCTGTCTTCCCCCGTCAGAGAACCGCTGCCCGATGTCGACGCGCCCGTCGAACCCGAATACATGGACTTCAATCGCAGCAACTGCTCCTGAGTGGCCCCCTTGGCCAGCAGCTCCATCGCAATGGTTTGCTGGTCCTTGCCCTGTTGAAGCGCCTGTTGCACATATTCTATCACCTGGTTGTCGGTCATTCCGCTCTGGGCATACGCGACGGATCCCCCCAGCAGGAACAGACACAATGCCAATCTTACAAACTGTCTTCTCATTCTGTCTTTCATTTTAGTTTTAAGGACAAAGATACATTATTGAAAACGAATCACCAAGCGCTTAGCCCCGGAATCTCCATTCCAAGCAGAAAAAACCGGTGTAAAAATTCCGCGTCCCTGCTTTAAAACATAAAAATAGTTAATTCAATGCAGATTTTCGCCCCAATTATATGTTTCATAACATAAAATCCTTACCTTTGCATCGTGTTTTTCATGGTATTAGATTTAAGGTTAATGAAGATTGGGAGTCTGGGAAGATTCCCTTTTTTTATGTCTATTTTTTATGTCTTTTTTTAGACAAAAGAACAGAAGAACATATTGAGTTAAAAGGTAATAGTTAAAAAGTAAAAGCGGCAAGTAATCACAAAAAAACGGAAGAGTCCCCCCGTTCTTCATTATTCATTCTTAATTCTTCATTATTTTTCATTCTTCATTCTCAATTCTTCATTCTTCATTATTCACTATCAAAACGTACTGATGTATTCCGGCGCCTGATAAACAGTAATATCGTCAACTGGAAATTTCGCTTTGTTTTTCGCCTTTGCTTCCGCCATGAACCGATTACATTCATCACTTGTAAAAATCCCCTTATTCATTGCAATAGTCAGCACATCCAGCGTTCCAATATATTCAATGCCATTCTCATCACAATAAGGAGCCACATCCCGAAAGTTACTACTTGCGATAACCTCCTGTCCAAAACGCGCCATCGACATACAAGCCCGTTCTCCGTCCCCCAGCATCGGATTCTCTTTTTTAAGCCGGAAAAACTCTCGCCGGATATTTTCATTGGCATAAGGGAAAGCAATCTTGCATACCTTGCAGTGCTCCATCCACTTGTCCACCTTCCGTTTCCTGTCCGGCTCCGTAGGATGATAGCTGGCCTCCTTGTACACATTCTCTACAATCATCACGGCATGAGGCTGCAGAATTTCCGTCAGCCTGTCTATATAACCGGTAGCCATGAAATGAGAGATGACATCGGCATCCACCAATATTACTTTATTCCTCCCCATATACCTCTTGAGAAACATTAATTTCCATATCCATCAGCAACGAGTAATACTTTGCCTGAGAAATACGCCCCTTATCATATAATTCACGAGCTTTCAAGTTATAATCTCCCACCAGCTCCGTCTGATAAGTAGGATAATACAACTGCGTATTATAACCGTATTCGATTGCCGAAGCAACCACATTTTTCTGGTAAAGGTCAAACGTTTTCTTGGTAATCCATTTCAAGTCCTTCAGCCGGGTAAGAAGCGCCGCCCTTGAGCAAAGAAAATTCTGCTCCACCTTCAGAAGAGTAGCCAAGGTTATTTTGTCAACCTGCTGTTCCTCGGCAGGAACCAGTTCCTTCAACCCCATTTCCGGAAGCAGAAGGTAGGCTGCAAACACATCGGCATTATACTCTTCCTCCTCTTTTTTATTAAACAGCCCCGCATTGTTCTGCGACACCTTAAAATCTTTCTGATACAACAAGTGATACAACTCATGACAGGCAGTAAAACGCTGCTTGGCATAAGACAAAGCCGTATTTATCAACATGAAATACTTGTCAGAAGAAGATCCGTTTCCCTTTATCCGGATTGCCATGCCCGAAAAATTATCATCCAGCTTCTTAAACCACGTAAGCACGTGCTTTTCTTTCAATATCTGATGAATGCGCACAGGGTCCTTTGTAGTCACGTGCATCTCCTCCCGCAACCTGGTTGCAAGACATTCCAGTTCAACTTTACTTCTCAAGCTCATTGCACATCTGAATATAATTTCTGACTATTTTCTGAAATTGAGAAATCTGACCAAGATTTCCAATATTTCCCGTCTTACGATACGCACAGGCCACAGATGTCTGAAAAAGCTGTTCATTTTCCTCCATCAGATCGTATTCATCCACGTTATACAGAGTGGCCAGTTTCTCCATTGCCTCCAAAGGAACTACAGTCTCCCCTTTTTCATATTTCACGTATGCCGGCTGACTGATACCTAAATAATCACTGATTTCCTGCTGGGTATAGTTCAAATGCTCACGAAAAGCCTTGATATTTTTCCCGATTACCTGATCAAGTCCCATATTTTATCAATTAAATGATTCGTTTGCAAAGATACTCATTTTTAAGTTATAAAAGCAGAAAATACAAATAAAACAAATCAAATTTATAACTTTTATTTATAGAACCAAAAGCAAAGGGTGAAGAATGAGAATATTCCTTTTTGTTTTTAGACAAAAGAACAGAAGAACATATTGAGTTAAAAGTGAAAAGTTAAAAAGTAAAAGCGGTGAGCGTATCACGTTTTCACTTTTCATTCTTCATCATTATTAAAATTATGTCTTTTTGTTCTTATGTCATAATAAAAAAAACGGAAGAGTCACCCCTCCCGTTCTTCATTATTCATTATTCATTCTTCATTATTCACTCTTCATTCTATGACAAGAATAAGCTGTCATGCTTACCTGCTTCCACGTCTGACAAAATTTGCTTTACACAAACAACCAGTTCAGGAAGATACTTTTTGATTATACCAAATATCTGAATGGGGTCTACATTCCCATATTCATGCGAAATAATATTTCGACATCCGAATACGCCTCGCCAATAGACTTGCGGATAATGCGCAAACAACAGAGACGATGTACGATCATCTATCTTCTTAGCCGTTTCACCTACTACCTGTATCAGCATACATGCTGCATCAAATTTTTCCATTCTGTCCGGCGATGTAAGAAAATCCTGTGCACACGTAATCGACTGATTTCTGTTTATCACGAGAGTAGCTTTTTCCAGAATCAGCTCCAATAAATCAATCAATATTTCTTTAGATATAGATCGCATCTTTAAGGATATTCTTTTTTAACGTTGGACGAAGTGACTCTCTAAAGTTCACTAAATCAATAGAAGAATGGAGCAAAACTTCAAGTTCTTCTTTAATCTGCTCCATCACGAAAAAGTCCGGTTCCTGCAGACAGATAAAAACATCCACATCACTTTTTTCATCTTGCTGCTGGCGCGCATAGGAGCCAAACAACCCCATGAACTTTATTTTATATTTCGAAGCCGATTGTGCTTTGAATATTTTCAGTCTGTCGATGATGTCTGTTGTACTAACCATAGCTTGCAGAGATGAAGTTTACACAAAGAAACATAAAAACTTTCATCTTTCCAACTTAATCGCATAAGTTTTTCAAACGATACGCCTCACAGAAACATGTTGTTTCTTTAGACAAAAGAACAGAAGAAGGTATTGAGTTAAAAGTGAAAAGTTAAAAAGTAAAAGCGGCGAGCGTATTGCATTTTCACTTTTCATTCTTCACCATTATTGAAATTATGTCTTTTTGTTCTTATGTCATAACAAAAAAAAGAACGGAAGAGTCACCCCTCCCGTCCTTCACTATATTAATTCTTCATTCTTAATTCTTCACTCTTCATTCTTCATTATTCAACGCACTCACATCAACATCAGGAATGATAACGTCTGCAAGTTTGTCGTTTACAAGAAATCCCATGTATAGTGGAATAGTAAGAATATCCCCATCACGGCCTACGTTATATTGCCCTAACTTGATTGCATTCTTAACATGATACACGTCCTTATTTTTAAGAACCGTTGTCATGCTTTTTGCTTTACCAGACTTTGCCTTAATTTCAAGGAGAACACATTCGCCTTTGAACCTTACCAGGAAGTCCAGTTCAAGCCCGCTGTCCTTATGGAAATAGTACAGTTTCTGACCGGACTTACACAGAAAATCCGCCATGAGGTTCTCGAAAATAGCTCCCTTGTATCCAAGAAGATTTCCCTTTAAAATATCCGCCTGAGTACCATAGTCGAGCATTGCCACAAGAATACCTATATCAGTTGTGTACACTTTGAAACAGTCTTTAATAGCATTCCCCTCTAACGGCAATTCCGTAGTCTGTGTGTTATAGCATCTACGGATAATCCCTGCATCTTCCAGCCACTGAATACTGCCGATGTATTGAGCAGACCTTCCTCCCTTTTTCACAACTGAATACTGGAATTTCTTGTTCTCTTTAGCCAGTTGCTTCGGAATAGAGTCAAAACATTCCCGGATATTGGGCTTGTCCGCATCCTCTGCATATTTAACCATATCTTCTTCGTATCCGGCAATAAGATTTCGCTGCAACTTATAGATAAGTTCGATATTCCTGGTTTTAAGGAAGCAATTCACCACTTCCGGCAGCCCTCCGACAATCACATATCTGTACAGCATCTCCATCATGACCTTATGAATCCCGTCAGGAACAGCCTTTTCGTTCTCAAAGCATGATTTTACAGAATCAATAACTGTCTGACCGATTCCGTTTGCCCATAGAAACTCTTCAAAATCCAATGGATACATGTCAATCACGGTTTCGTATCCGACCGGAACAGAATCTTGCCCTACATCCTCCTTCTTTTTCTTACTTTGACCATAACCTTTTACCCCCAAAAGCGAACCTGTGGCAATGACATCGAAACGCCCGTCTATATGAAATGACTTCAAGGCAGTCCTTGCTTCCCTACACTCTTGAATCTCGTCAAGAATAATACAAGTCTTCCCTTCAATGAAACGACTGCCCTGAATCAAAGCAGAGAGGTTGAGAATGATGGTATCCACATCTATATTGCCGGTAAAGGCAGACTTGTTGTCAGGCTCAAGAATGAAATTCATATAGACCACACTTTCATAATTCTCCCTTGCGAATTTCTGAACAATGTATGTCTTTCCACACTGGCGGATACCTTTTATTACAAGAGGCTTTCTGTCCTCAGACCGTTTCCAGTCGGCTAAATATGTTTCTATCTTCCTTTTAAGCATGGTGTAATCTTATTTCCCAACGACGAAATTACACTTTTTCCAGCGAATAAACCAACATTCGACACATTTTTTCAAACGAATAACATTCATTACAGCACATTTTCTCAAACGAGTTATACAGATATCGAGCTTCTTTAGACAGAAAAAGGTATAAGGTATATAGTTAAAAGGTAAAAGTTAAAAAGTAAAAGAGGTGAGCGTATTGCGTTTTCACTTTTCACTTTTCATTCTTCATCATTATTGAAATTATGTCTTTTTGTTCTTATGTCATAATAAAAAAAACGGAAGAGTCACCCCTCCCGTTCTTCATTATTCATTCTTAATTCTTCATTATTCTCCATTCTTCGCCTTCCGGTTAATCACATGGTCAAACCAGAGGTTCAGCAGCGTCCATACCACCACGTCAATCACGAACACCAGCGTGTTGTTCATATAAAGAATCGCCACGATGGTAAACGCACAGAAGCAGGCCGACATCAGCTGAATCGTTACCAGCGCCCTCCGCGGTGAGAAACCCATGGCCAGGAACTTGTGGTGGATGTGCGTCTTGTCGGGCATGAACAGCGACCGCTTGTTACGCGCACGCCGCAGCACCACACGAATCACATCCAGACACGGCACCATCAGCACGCTGAACGACACCAGCACCGGACTCGTCTTCATCGTGAGCAGCATATCCGGCTCATACATACAGTACTTGATGACAAAGAAGCTCAGAATATACCCCAGCGTCAAGCTGCCGGTATCCCCCATGAAAATCTTCCTTCCCAAATCCGCACTGCCGAACACATTGTACGAAAAGAACGGGATAATCACCCCCACCGTCACGAAAGCCAGCATGGCATAGCTCCACATGCGGAAATGCACGAACAGCACCCCGAACACCAGCAGCGCCACCATACTCAGCCCCGACGCCAGTCCGTCGATACCGTCAATCAGGTTGATGGCATTGGTGATGAACACCACCAGCAGCATGGTCAGCGGAATACCTACCTCTGCAGGAATCAGGTAAATGCCAAAGAGACCATAGAAATTGTTGATATACAAGCCCGACAGCGGAAACATCGCCGCCGAGATAATCTGCACCAGGAACTTCTTCCGGTAGCGCACCCCAATCAAGTCGTCGGCAATGCCCACGATATACAGCAGGGTCAGTCCTCCCGTCAGGAAAAGAAACTCGCACACCAGGTCCGTTGTCGATGTCTCGGCAGGTCCGTGGCCCGTCATCAGCCGCACGGCCGTAAACACACACAAGGAAAAAAGAATTACCGGGAAAAAGGTCACTCCCCCGAGGCGAGGTATCGGACGTTTGTGTACTTTCCGTTCATCAGGCACGTCAAACAAGCGTTTGCGCAATGAAATAATCAGAATATTCGGGATAATGATTCTCCCCAGTATCACTGCCGATACAAATGCAGAAATGATAATATACAGATTCGCCATTGTCCGTTTGGATTTTGAATAGTGCAAAGGTAGGATTTTATTTCGAATCCTGAAAACTTTTTAGGCGCCGGACACCTTCTTTTTACGATTTAGAAAACTTTTGTTCCGCTACAGCTCCTTTTTCACGTCAAAACAGGGGCAGGCCTTGGTCCATTCCTCCGGTTCCACCGTTCCGTCACCGTCCAGATCCGGGCTCAGGTCGCGATGCCCCACCACCTGCGTGATGGCCGGGAAATCCGATTTCAGCACCCTCACCAGAATCCGGAGCGAACGTTTCTGCAGTTCCGTACGCGTATCCGCCGGCCGTCCCTGCGCATCCAGTCCCCCTTCGTACGCAATGCCGATGCTGTGCTCGTTATAACCCTTGGCATGCGCTCCGGCCCGCTCCACCGGTCGCATTGTACAAATTTCACCATCCGTGCGGACAAAATAGTGATATCCGCAACACTTGAACCCCCGTTTCCGGTGCATCTTCGTCAGTTCGGCAGGCGAGAGCGGGCGGTCCGCTCTCGTTGCCGTACAGTGAATCACAATCATGTCAATTTTTCTCATCACAATCCGGTTTTCTTCCGGTCAGGAGACAGAGAATACACTTCAGCACCCTGACCACAATCCATTTTACTTTCGTCATCTTCTCACGCCTTAGTTCCGATTACACCCCAGCACCGTCGTCCTCTTCCTCTTTCTTATACTTCACCGGCACCCGTTCGAAAGCCAGGTTGTTGATAGCCTCCTGCATCACCGTACCCGGGCGGAACAGCACGCGCACCTTTTCAATCATGCTGTCGGTATACGTATCTTCCGTAGCGGCTCCTTCCCCGCTCAGGCTCAGCTGCAGCGAACCTAGTTCACCCAGGCGTACGATTTCGCCACCCTGCAAGCCTTCCGACACGATATCTTCCAGTCCCGTCAATACCGCCATCACGTCGGCACGGGTCACGGTACACATCTGGTGAATACGTTCCGCTATTTCACGGATACCCATCTCGCCGCGAGCCTGCGACTGTGCATAATACTTCACTTCACCGCTTTCACGATCGGCCGGGTTCACACGCCCAACAACCGAATAAGTCACTGTTTTCTTCATAAATCCACTTGTTAGTTAAAAATTAAAAGTTAAAAGTTAAAAACCAATTAAATGAAGAATGATGAATTAAGAATGATGAATCTTGAATGATGAATTAAGAATGATGAATGATGAATCCAGGAAACGCGCGCACATTCTTCATTATTCACTCTTCATTCTTCATTATTTGATTGTTCTTCATTATTCACTCTTCATTCTTCATTATTTCTTACATAGGCAAAGTTAGCACCCCCGTTCCCGCCCATGTAGACATTTGAGGACATACGAAGACTTACGAAGACATTCGAGGAAATTTGAAGACTTTTGAAGACATTAGAAAAAGGAAACGCCGCCGCTCACGGCTCTCCAAGGAACCTCACAATCAGTTCCACCTCCGATTTAAGGAAAAACTTGCGGTTTTTCTGGTAGCCCGACCGCTCGAGCTCCCTTTCCAGTTCCGCACACTGCTTGATCCATCGCCACAGCCCCTGCAGGGCACCTTTCTTACCTGCCTGCGGAAAATACAAGCCCGCCAACTCACTTTTCCGGTAAGCCTTCAGGCAGAAACCCTCCCGTTCCTCCCCGGAAACAGCTCCCGGTCCCGTTTTCAATTGCATGTAGTTCATTGTTCCGTTTTATTTTAGTTACCTATAAATTTACACAATTCCGGCCGGATACACAAGTTTTTCCACCCGTTTTTTCCGGTATTTTCCCTTCTTCGGAACATAAAAAGCCACATGAAAATCAAAGCGTTATCACCAGCCGGCGACCGGGCGATGAAGACTATTCTTCAGCCGGCGCCTCGGTGAATCGTCCCATGGCACGACGGTTGCGGTTCACCTCCTCGATGGTGTACATCACCACCCGATACCCCCTCTTTCCCGCCACACGAACCTGCTCGAATCCCGCCTTCCGCAAGGCAAGCCCCACCTTGACGGCACTGAGGGGATTCTTCATACCCCCGTTGATGTGCTGCAGAATCTCGCCCACCGTCAGGAACATACATTCCTCGCCGGGCATCGGCACGCGAAAAAAAGCCAGCAGCAAGTCCGTTTCCAGGCTGGCCGTCTCAAACCGCTCGTTACGCGCGTTCACCTGCGCGATTTCCTCCTCGTCGAACCAGTAGCGGAATCCCTTCTTCCACAGCATCAGGGCCTGCCCGTACACCCCTGCATAGTCCACGGGGTGCGTGTAGGGGTCGTCTATGAACTCCACCGCGAAGGGCAGCCAGCGCCGGCTTCCCGTGGGGTCGTTCAGAAACTCCGGCTGGTTGGTCGTGCCGCAGAAACTCGCGATGTGCGGACGGTTCCTTGTAGTGCCCGTACGCCCTCCGCTCGTTCACCGCCGGCATAGTCACCATCGCCTTGAGCTGGTTGATGTCGCCCAGGCGCAGCTCGTCAATCTCCTCCAGGCAAATCAGCGCAAATTCCGACAGCGCCAGGTTATCATCCTTCGTCAGCCGTCCACTGTTGGAGCGCACACAGAAATACCGCTGCAGTTCAGGCGGCAGCAGACGCGCCAGCCAGGTCGTCTTGTAGCAGCCCTGCCGCCCCACCAGCACCAGAATCTGGTGGTTCGTCACCTCCTTCACCATCAGCGACACCACCACAGCCACCAGCCACTTGCGGAAACAATCATCAAACAGTTTCGCGTCACCCTCCACATGCACCGTGGCCGCCAGCCGCCCGATGTGGTCGGTCACCCCGTCCCACGGAGGCAGCGAGCGGAAATACTCCGTAAAAGGGTTGAACTCCGGCACGAACTCCGACTCCAGCACCGAGCGCACATCGCACAGGCGTACCGTGTGCCCCTCCTTGGTCATTCGGCTCCACAGCGAGTTCACCAGACGGTCGGTCAGCTCCACAAACTCCTCGGCCTCGGGGTGCCGCATCTCCTCCTTCCCGGTAATCACGTTCTTCCGGAACTCCGCCTGCGTGGCGAGAAACTGCTCAATCTCCTGGGGCGTGGCCAGCTGGGAACGTCCCTCCCCCTTCTTCTCCCTCTTCGCACGAAACAGTTCCGCCTCGCGCCGTCCGTGCGCCTCCGTATCGGCATAACACGAGCGGAAAATGGCCGCCACGTCGCCGTCGTATTCCGAAAAGCGTCCGTCCGCCCAGCCGATGGCCTGCCCCAGCGGCAGCCCGAACTCGTTCATCAGATAACCCATGCGCATGATGTACTCGTTGTGATGATGCGGGGCATACACCACACCCTGCTCGTCCAGCTCCCTGCGGATACGGGCCACCACACGCTCCACCCGTCCCCTGCGCGGCTCATCCGTCTTCTTCATGCGCGAAAGGTCGAAGCGGAAAGGTTCCGCCCCGTCGTGGTAATGCACCTGCGCGTCATGCGCCAGTCCGCTCAGTCGCGTGGCATTCTTGCAGGCAGGGTCGAAACTGCACCCCGTCAGTTGCCCATAATACTCGTTCACCCTGCGGAATACCCGGCTGTAACATGCCACCCGGTCGGTATCGGGCGTCTCTCCATCCAGACAATAGCGGCACACCACCCTCACTCCTTGCCCGCTGATAGTGGTATAAGCCAGCACAGTATGCGGGTCGGCACACACTTTTTCGAACACTTCCCCCGCCCGTCCTTCGGGCAGATGGTCAAAGTCCACCATCGAGAGACCTGTCCAGCCACTGATGTCGGCCTTCCGTTTCCCGTTCTCAAAACGCACCGCCACGGCAAAGCAGGGGCAGGCCGACTTTTCCCGGCCGGCAGCCGTCTTCTGCCCCTGCGAGCGGTAGTAACGGTATTTTTCGGTGTGGTCGGCCAACACCTTGTCCTCCCGAATCAAACGGACCACTTCATCAAGACTCACCGCCACGGGCATCGTGTCGGCATAACCCTTAAAAATACTTAGCATCATTTTGTTCATTTTCTCGTGCTTTATTTAATGATTTATTAAATTTGCAATCCTTTTAGTTTTAATTTTTGTGTTTTTCTTTTCAAAACAGCGAAACGAATGTAACACAAGTTTACAGAAAGTACAAACCCACATTGCACGCATGTGTGCAATATTTTAACTAACAATTTACTATAATTTTATTTTTTAAACAAAATTGCGTATGAAACAAGCGAAATTGATTGAACTAGGACAGATGTTGGAAGCGTGGCGCCACCAGGTGCTGTCGCACGGCCGTACCCTCACCGTACAAGAGTTGTGCCGACTGGCGCCGATGAGCGCACACACGTTTCAAAAAGTTAAAAAGGGCTCCTGACGGATCTGACATTCCTCGGCCGCATCCTTGCCGTGTACCACCGCCTGCTTGCCGCCGACCCGCAGAAGCAGGACGAGCTGCTCCGCGACTTTTTCCATTCACTCGCCACTGATTTAGAGCGAATTAAATCAACCCAAGGCATCCAACCCCCTCGCACAAAAGATACAGAACAGTAGTGAAGAACCGGCCTTCCCCGGGCCGCAGCTTGACGGGTTGTCGGGGTTGGCACCGGTTTTGCAAACTCTCTATATACAGGTGTGGAAAAATATAAGCGTTGTATTTTTCCACACCCCGCGTATATACATTTTATAAAAATGCCTGCCAACCCCGACAACCCGTCATGATTCCCTTTCCGGAACTCCCCGAAAACGCCCTTGCGTTTTGAATCGAACGCCCTTGCGTTTGAAGTAAAACGTACTTGCGTTTTATCACAAACGCACTTGCGTTTCAGGTAAAACGCCCTTGCGTTTTTCTCACGCCCCGCCCTGTACCCCACACATTGTTCCAGAATTGTTACAAAATCCGCCAATACGCCCACTTTTTCATTGATTTTCACCCTTTTCACCGACAAAAACCCCTCTATAAGTTGAATAAACCAAAAATAAGGCTTAATTTTGCAGCCGATTATTGGCCGCTGTGTTTACCGCCCCCAATCCATAGCTGGGAGTGGTAACGGCGAAGCACACCCTATGCGCAGGGAAATTCCTTTAGAAAAATCATAACAAAACCCAATGAAAAGATGAAGATACGCAAAGTAGTCTGTATGCTGACGTTGTCCACCCTGCTGGTGAGCGGGTGTACGTCTTACCAGAAATCGCTCTACCTCCAGAACGAACAAGTACTCAATGAATCCCTTGAAGGACAGCTCTATGACTTCCGCATCATGCCCAAGGACGAGCTTACTATTTTGGTAAGCACAACCGACCCCGAGGCTTCGGCTCCTTTTTACCGGAAAATTGGTCAAAGCAAAGAAAGTACCAGCAGCAGCAACTCTGTAGGTATGCAAGATGCAAAATTATTGGCCTACCTGGTAGACAATCAAGGCTGCATTGATTTCCCTGTATTGGGAAGTCTCAAGGTAATGGGGCTGACCAACCGCGAATGTGAAAACCTGATTCGCGAAAAACTCCGGCCTTATCTCAAGGAAACACCCAACGTCACCGTACGTACCTCTAACTACAAGTTCAGCGTATTGGGCGAAGTCAATGCACCAGGCACCTATACCACTGATGCCGAAAAAGTGACTATTTTTGAAGCTCTGGCACAAGCAGGCGATATGACCCTCTTCTCGGTACGTGATGACGTACAATTGCTTCGAGAAGACTCCACAGGCGTACGCCGGGTATACCATCTTAATCTGACTGAAGCCGATGTAGCCCAGTCACCCTACTTCTACCTGCAGCAGAACGACGTAGTCTATGTCAAACCCACCAAGGCAAAGGTACGTACCAATACCTTTAACAGCAACTCCTCCATGTGGATTACCTTGCTCAGCATCGTGACTTCCATTACTTCTCTTGTACTCGCAATTTCCAAATAATAACGACATTAACCTATGGCAGAAGAAACCAAGAACTACCTGCTGGAAGAAGACAACGAAACTTCCGGCTTCGACTATAAAGCCTTTTTAGTTAAACTCCTGATGTACTGGCCCTGGATTTTGGGCTGTGTGGCTGTATTCCTGATTGGCGCCTTTTTCTACCTCAAGACGTTGACTCCTCTTTACACCGTCAATTCCTCCGTGCTGATTAAGAACGAGAGCAAAGGAGGAACAAGCGGAGCCAATCTGGAAGATTTGGGCTTTGTATCCACTTCCACCCAGAGCTTTGACAACGAACTGGAAATCCTGCGCTCACGCACCCTGATTAAGAAAGTAGTGACCGCACTCGACCTCTATGTCAGCTATTCCGTACCCGGTCAGTTCCGTGATACCGAACTTTACAAGCAGTCGCCCGTCAAAGTATGGGTAACCCCTGAAGAAGCTGAACGCATGGGGTATGCACAGGTTAAGATGTCTTTCCGCAACCAGCAGCTTCACGAAGTAGTGGTAGAGCACGAAGGTCAGGAATGGAAAAAGACGGTAGAAAGCCTGCCCGCAGTCTTCTCTACCCCCGTGGGTGTATTTACTTTCTCGGCAGCCGATTCTACGCTGCAAACTATCCAGCCTGTACCCGAAGTGATTCAGGCTACAGTCATATCACCCAATGCAGCTGCAGCCTCCTGCCGTAATCGCTTGGCGGTAAGTCCCAGTAGCAAGTCTACTACTATTGCCCAACTTACTGTTACCAGCAGTCAGGAATCTCGGGGAGTAGATTTTCTAAACAAACTGGTTGAACTCTATAATGAGGAAGGTAATAACGACAAGAACGAAGTAGCCGCCAAGACCGCCGAATTCATCGATGAGCGTATCCGCATTATCAACAAGGAATTGGGTACTACTGAAAGCCAGCTAGCCAGTTTCAAGCAACGGGCGGGTGTGGTAGATATTGCTGCCGATGCCACCCAAGCTGCTGGCGAACAGGCAAACTATGAGCGTGCCTACGCGGAAAATGAGGTACAGATTAGTTTGGTCAATCACCTGAAAAATCATATTCTGAGTGAAAAGAGTCAGTATGAAGTTATCCCCGCCAACATCGGGCTGAACAATAGCGACTTGAATACGGTAGTACAGAACTACAACCAGATGCTGATTGAACGCAAGCGTTTGCTGCGCACCTCGCACGAAGACAACCCTGCCGTACAGAGCCTGAATGCCAGCATCGAAGTAATGCGTAACAGCGTAATGGGCGCTATCCAGACTGCTGAAAAAGGCTTGCTTATCAACCGTCAGGCCCTGCAGGCTCAGACCCGCAAGTATGCCGGCAAGGTAAGCGATGCCCCCGTACAGGAAAAAGAATACCTCAGCATGTCGCGCCAGCAGGAAATCCAGGCCAACCTCTACCTGATGCTGTTGCAAAAACGTGAGGAAAACAATATTACCCTGGCCTCTACCGCCAACAATGCCCGCGTCATCGACGAACCTTTGGCAGGCGGCCAAATCTTCCCTACCCCTTCACAGACTTACATGATTGCCCTTGTATTGGGCTTAGGTCTTCCGGTAGGCCTGATTTTCCTCTGGGGCTTGCTTCAGTTTAAAATCCAGACCCGCGGTGATGTAGAAAAGATTACCCACCTGCCTATCGTAGGCGATATTCCACTTACTCCAGAAACAAATGAAGGAGCCATTGTGGTACGCGAAAACCGCAACGAACTAATGGAAGAGGTGTTCCGTTCCGTACGTACCAATATCCAGTACATGCTTCAGGACGGACAGAAAGTGATCCTCTTCACCTCCACCACTTCCGGTGAGGGAAAGAGCTTCAATGCCGGCAACCTGGCCTGCAGCTTTGCCTTTATGGGCAAAAAAGTGGTAATTATAGGGTTAGATATCCGCAAGCCCGGACTAAACAAGGTGTTCCATCTCTCCCATAAGGAAGCCGGAATTTCACAATACCTGTCCGACCCCGAACACACCGATTTGCTTAGCCTATGTCAGGCATCTACGGTTTCACCCAACCTTTATATCCTACCCGGTGGCACCATCCCTCCCAACCCGACTGAACTGGTAGCCCGCCAAGCACTCGATGACGCTATCCAACAATTAAAGCAACACTTTGATTATGTGATATTAGACACAGCCCCTATTGGCATGGTGACCGATACCCAACTTATTGCCCGCGTAGCTGATTTAAGCGTCTATGTCTGCCGTTCCAATTATACCGCTAAAAGCGAGTTCAAGTTAGTCAATGAACTGCAAAAGGATGGCAAATTACCCCATCTCTGCGTATTGATTAATGGCATAGACATGAACAAGCGTGAAACCGGCTCTTACTATGGCTATGGAAAGTATGGAAAATACGGGCACTATGGTTATGGAAAGAAATATGGATACGGCTATGGATACGGCTATGGTCAAAAAAATAACTAAAGCAAAGTTTTCCTCGCTAGCAGGAAAACATTTTTTATGAATTCCAGCCGATGTGAATCTTCTGGAATTCACTTTTCATTTAAAAATTTATTATTTTTATATTGTTATAATAAACAAACTAAAACTATGACTTCTATATCAGACAACAAGCGTGTTGCAAAAAATACTTTAGTTTTATATTTCCGCATGTTATTCATGATGTTAATAGGACTCTATACATCACGAATAAACTTACAATCATTAGGAGTAGAAGATTTTGGCATATATAATGTAGTAGGTGGTATTGTGGTAATGTTCTCAATAATAAACGGTTCTATTACAGCATCTATCAGTAGATTTCTAACATTTGAGATAGGAACAGGGAACATAGAAAAACTGAAAAAAGTATTTTCAACTTCCGTTACTATACAAATCAGCATATCACTTGTAATTTTATTACTAGCAGAGACAATAGGGTTATGGTTTCTTAACAATAAAATGGTGATATCAGAATCTAGAATATATGCAGCTAACTGGGTTTACCAATTCTCCATCATGACATTTATCCTCAATTTAATAAGTATGCCTTACAATGCTTGTATTGTAGCACACGAAAAAATGTCGGCTTTTGCATGGATAACCATTTATGATGCAATAGCAAAACTTCTTATAGCATGGCTAACATTTATATCACCAATGGATAAACTGATATTCTATGCTGGCTTTATCGTCCTTATTGCATTTACGCAACGAATGATATATACATCATACTGTTTACATAATTTTGAAGAATGTCACTATAAATTCATTATAGATAAAAAACTATTAAAAGAAATGTCAGGCTTTGCCGGATGGAACTTCATAGGTGCTTCGTCAGCAATATTAAGAGATACAGGTGGAAATATTGTAATTAACTTATTTTGTGGCCCAACAGTAAATGCAGCTAGAGCGATAGCAGACAGAGTAAACAGTGCGGTACTTGGTTTTTCCAACAGCTTCATGACAGCTTTAAATCCACAGATTACCAAATCATATGCAAGTGGTGATCATAGTAATATGATCAATATCATATATAAAGGAGCAAAATTCTCCTTTTTTCTAATGCTTTTATTAGGACTTCCTGTTATCATCGAATCAGAATATATCATAAATTTATGGTTAGGACAAATTCCTAACCATACGGTTTCTTTCGTTCAACTTACAATTTTATACGCTATGAGTGAATCAATATCAGGTCCACTCATAACAGCGATGCTTGCGACAGGTAAAATTAAGAACTATCAGATAGTTGTTGGAGGTTTACAAATGCTAAACTTCCCAATATCTTATATTTGCTTACGATTAGGATACATTCCTGAAACAGTTATGATAGTAGCTATTATTCTTAGCCAATGTTGTTTTGCTGCAAGAATATATATGCTGAAATCTATTATAAATCTAAATATCATTAATTATTTAAGAAATGTATATTTTAGAATACTATTTACCTTAATGATAGCCTTTATACTTCCAATAACAGCAAAGAATTTTACAGATAATACACTACAGAATTTCTTCTTTATAATATGCGTTTCCTTAATTTCAGCATGTACAAGTATACTTTATATCGGGTGTAACAATAACGAACGTAAGTTTATCTTTTCCAATATTTTAAATTTAAAAAATAAAATCTTCAAACAAAAAAATGATTCAAATAACTAATAAAGCTGATTGCTGTGGATGCACAGCTTGTATGTCTATTTGCACACATAGAGCAATTACAATGAAGCCTGATGCCTTAGGCTTTTTATACCCGGAAATAAACACTGATAAATGTACTAATTGCGGATTATGTGAAAAAGTATGTTCATTTAATTCCAATTATAATAAGCATTTAGATTTCAATAAACCAATAGCCTATGGAGCAAGGCATAAGAATATGAGTGAAGTAGAAACCAGCCGAAGTGGTGCTGCTTTTATCGCCATTTCAGATTGCATACTCGATCAAGGAGGAGTCGTTTATGGAGTAGGATATGAAGATCATTTTAGAGTGGTACATAAGCGCGCCGTTAATAAAGAACAAAGGAATGAATTTAAAGGTAGTAAATATGTACAAAGTGATTTAGGCTATATATTCCTTCAAGTAAAAAACGATCTTAAAGATGGAAAAGTAGTTTCATTTTCTGGAACCCCTTGTCAAATCTCTGGATTAAGTAGCTATATAGGAAAAAAATTAGCACAAAATTTATACCTCGTAGATATAGTTTGTCATGGTGTTCCTTCTCCTTATATTTGGAGAGATTACATTGCTTATTATGAAAAAAAATGTAATAGAAAGATTATTTCCGTTAATTTTAGGGACAAAAAAGAATATGGATGGCATGATCACAAAGAAACCTTTACATTTGATAATGGAAGGAAAATAACTCCCCCATACAGCCCTTTTACAGATCTTTTTTACAAGCACATAATATTAAGACAATCTTGCGGCAAATGTTATTTTTGCAACACCACAAGACCTGGTGATATAACAATTGCAGATTTCTGGGGATGGGAAAAAAACAATTCCAAATTAAATGCAGATGACAAAGGACTTTCATTACTGCTGATTAATTCAAGAAAAGGACTAACGCTTTTTCAATCAGCCAACAATAAACTTTATACTTTTCATGCTCAAATAGAGAATTGTTTACAACCTAACTTAAAATACCCCTCTGTATTAAACAGTCAAAGCCAAGATTTTGAAGAATTGTATAAAAAATATGGTTTTAAATATGTACTAAAGAAGTTTACAAATATCGGAATAAAAAATCGTATAAGAATATACATCATAAAAATTAAGAATAGAATCTCGCATTGTCAATAAATATCAACAAATGAAAATAGGTATATTAACCTTTAGTCGTACAACAAATTATGGTGCAATATTACAATGTTACGCATTGCAAAGAATACTTCAAAGAGAAGGTTATAATGTAAGTGTAATAAATTATAAGCAGCCATATATTGAAATTTATTCTTCACCTTTCAGTTGGGGATATATATGGATTCATAGATATCACCCAGGTAATATTTTTAGGTATATAAGAAGTTACCAGAAGCGCAAAAACATCTACATAAAATTTAAAAATTTCAAAAAGAATTTCATAAACGACACTAAACCATGTAATAATAAAAATATTCCTAAAGATTTTGACCTTTATATCATAGGAAGTGATCAACTATGGACTAAAGATCATACAGGAGGAAAATTCGATAAAATATTCTTTGGATATTTTAAACGTAATTGCAACTCAAAGGTATTTTCTTATGCAATAAGCTGTAATAACAATTCTATTGAGTTTCTTTTAAAAAGAAAAGATTTCGACATTAAAAATAACTTTCAGATTCTTTCATTTAGAGAAGAGAATATAGCTAAGAAAGTTTCAAAAGAATACAATACTAAAACTAGAACAGACATAGATCCAACGCTTCTAGCAGATGAAAATATTTGGAAACCATTAATCAATAAAGAATGGAGTAAAAAACAATATATTGCAATTTATCAAGCAAGAACAATTCCGGGATATGAGAACGAAATAGCAAATAAAGCAGCCTTACTTGCAAATAAAATGAATATTGAAGTCATAGATCTTTCATCATATCAATATTCGCCATCTGATTTCGTTTCAATAATAAAATACGCACATTGCATATTTACTTCTTCTTTTCATGGCCTCGCTTTTTCGTTAATTTTCAATAAACCCTTTTATGTTTTCTCTTTAGATGACGGACACGATGGCAGATGTATAGATTTATTAAATAGATTAGATATAACTCATAATATAATTTCAATCAAATCTAAAGTCAACGAAATTAAATATTTAGACTATAAAAGAATTAATTCCGAATTGGATAAATTAAGAGAACATTCAATAAATTATATCAAATCTATAGGGATTTAAGAAAATTATTATGAAAAATTCATATAATATCATTTGTATATCGGATAATCTCTACTCTCAACATACAGCTGTTATGTTAACCTCATTATTTGAAACCAACATAAACGCAAACTGTAATATCTATTTACTTACCACAGATATCAATATGGAAAATGAGACTAAATTAATTTCCATAATAAAAAAATATGGGAATAAGCTCATTATAAAACGGTTTCATGCAGAGACATTTAACATACATAATTTAAAAACAGCTTCTTGGCATACCATAATGTATCTAAAACTATTCATACACGAATTATTACCTGAAGATATTGATAAATGTTTGTTTCTCGATGTAGATATAATTATAAATTCACCTTTGAGTGAGTTATATAATATAAACTTGAACAACTGCTGCATTGCTGGCTGTGAAGACAATATTAATTCTATGGAAATTAAACAGAATTTACATTTATACCCAACCGACAAATATATAAATTCAGGCGTAATGATGATAAATCTACTTAAATGGAGAGAATTAAACAGAAAGCGTCCAATTAAAGATTTTTTAACAAAGAATATAAATATAATAAATAATGATCAAGATGCTATTGCATTATATTTTAAAGAACAAATTAAATATATAAATGATATAAAATGGAATGCTACAACATTTTGCTTTCAAAGATTAATCAGAGTATTCCCTAAATACTACAACCAAATAGAGAACGTAAGAAAAAAACCTGCAATAATTCATTTCTGTGATCCAGTAAAGCCATGGTATAAGGAGTGTAAACATCCATATAAAGACTTATACGACAAATACTTAAAAATGACTCCATGGAAAAACTACAAATATATTTCTTGCAAGAAAGTTTACAATAAATCTGCCTTCTATTATAATTTTAGATATTGGTTAAATTATATGGGGATTAGAAAAGACTACGATTTTGAAGTTCCTTTAAAAAGGAAAATTAAATATGGCATATTTTAAAAGATATGAAAAGAATTTGTTTTGTAATACATAATATACAATGCGGTGGAGGTACCGAACGAGTATGTGCTACCGTAGCAAATGCATTATGCAATAAAGGATATAATATATCTATTATTAGTTACGATGCAAAAAAAGGACCTTTTTTTTATTTTGACCCAAGAATTAAAATCGGTAATATGCTTACCAATATTTTTGAGCGTAGAACAAGAAGGTTTAAATGGTATGCTGCATGGAAACTTAAAAGATTTTTACTGAAAAATAAAGTGGATATAGTAATAGATGTCGATACAATACATGCATTATGGACTTATAGAGCTATAAAAAATACAAAAATCAAATGGATTTCTTGGGATCACTTTAATTTTACATATTGTACTAAAAGTTATGAAAGGATACAAGCATTACAACTTATTGAGATGTATGCTAGTAAACTTGTATTATTATCAAAAGCTGATAAACAAACCTACATAGAGCAAACAAATATACCAGAGAATAAAATAATTCAAATTTATAATCCACTATCTTTTGAATCAGAATCTTACCAAGAGCGTAATAAAAAGCGAGTTTTAGCTATTGGACGAATTTCATATCAAAAAGGGTTCGATTTATTACTTCAAGCATGGAAAATTGTGGAAAGAGAGATTAGTGATTGGCAGTTAGAGATTGTGTGCGGTTATGGAGACTATCAGGCTCTTGAAGAGGAAGCTCATTCTATGGGGATAAAAGATATAATATGTTCCCCTCCTACCAATAATGTAAAAGAAAAATTTGAAGAATCCTCAATCTTTGTGTTGTCTTCTAGATTTGAAGGCTTTGGGCTTGTTCTTACTGAAGCTATGACAATGAGCATACCTTGTGTTTCATTTGACTGTCCTGTAGGCCCAAATGAAATTATAATAAATAACGAAAATGGCTTATTAGCAAGGCCAGAAGATATAAACGATTTAGCAGAAAAAATAATCTATATGATTAAAAACAAAGATGAAAGAATACGTATGGGAAGAAATGCATACGACTCCTCTAAAAGATTCAGCATAAATACGATTATTCCACAATGGATTAAACTAATAGATAATTTATAGTCATAAACTATGCTATTAAATTTTATATGATAACGCAACTTACCCAGAAAAAATATTTTATTCCAGTTTTTCTTTTAGGATATGTTATAACACTACAATTATTTTTATCTATAGATTCCTATTTATATGCTAACAACAATCATTATGATTCTGCTATATTTTTCATGTGTGGTAAAGCTCTAATTAATGGATATATCCCCTACGAAGAGTTTGCAGATTCAAAAGGTTTACTACTATGGTTTATTTATGGCATTGCTTACCTTATTGATCATTATTCATATATAGGAGTTTATTGGTTACTATGTCTATTTTATTGGATAACTTTCTGGCTAGATTATAAAATAGCCCGTTTATGGTTATCTCAATCATATTCCATATTAGCCTCATTAACAATGGCAATTCCCCTATGGTATTGGAATTTTTATGTAGAAACTAAAGCGGAACATTTTTGTTTACCATTTATAACATATACCCTATATCAGTTCTTTTTAATAATCAAACAAAGATATAAATATAAATTAATCAACAAAGGTTTCTTATTCATTGGAATAGGGTGGGTTTGCGTCCTTATGATAAAATGGAGTATTGCAATCATGATGTTTGGCCTACTTATCAGCATTGGAGCTTATACCTTTAAAGTACATATTTTAAAAAACTATATTATAAACCTACTAATGGGTATCATATTTGCTGCAATTCCTTTTGTCATATATTTCAATATTACACAAAGTTGGCAAGCTATGATTCAAGAGTACTTTATTAATACGTTAAGTTCAGTAAATGCTCCACTCAAGGAGACAATTCAATCTTATATTGACGAATGGATAAAACTATTCACGACAAAACGCGTGATATATGTTATCTATATACTCCCTCTACTATTGCTATGGAACAAAAAAAACTGGTTTATAACATCTTTACCATTCTTATCTGCATTATTTTTTATTGCGTTAAGTATCAGGCATGACTTTTTTGGACACTATATATCTGCAGTTAGTCCTTTCGCTATTTTTGGTATCATATCTATTCTAAGGTATATACAGAAACATAAAATCAAAGCACAACACTATTGCATATTTTTAACATTAGGAGTAATTTATATTGTGTATGGAAAAATACATTATTCCACAAACTTTTTTACTAAAGCTCAATCTGTAACCGAATTTGAGAATATTAATTATATGATTTCTCAAATAGAAAAACCAACCTTAATTAACATGGGGCAAGATAGAGGTTTTGGGATGGGATATACTCTTCCCTACTGCCGTTATTGGATTACCCAAATGGGACGCACAAAAGAAATGTTAACAGAGCAGGAACATTCTCTTTATGAGGCAAAAGCTGATTTCATTTGTTTAAGCGGGCAAGACCTCATAAGACACTACGAAAAATCTGTTCTAAAAATGGGATATAACCTAATAGCAGATTACCAAGGCAATAGACTATATACCAAACACCAAGTAAAATCACATAACGACCAATTTAAAGTACAACCACTGGACATTATATTAAAACGAAATACTGGATATACTAATAATGAAAAAAATATTAAATAAGATACTACATAATGTACGAATAATGGAATTTGTACGTTTCTGCATAGTTGGTATTCTGTGCACCGGTATCGATGCTCTGCTATATTATATTACCAAACCAACATTGAATTATCAACTAGCATTAATCATAGCATATATCACCAGTTTATTAATAAATTATATATTAACAACATATTGGACCTTCAAAGTAAAGCCATCAACAAAAAATCTCATTGGGATTTTAGGAATTCACCTATCTAATTTATTCATCATAAGAATGGGGCTTATGTGGCTTTTCATACAGAAATGTAACCTTTCTGAAAATATAGCATACGTTCCAACCTTAATGCTTTCTGTTTTAAGCACATTTATATTGATTAGACTCGTAGTAAAAAAATAACTCATATGAAAAAAGTATCAATTCTTATTCCGGCATATAATGAAGAAAAAACGCTTCCGCTTTTATACCCAGAATTAAAAAAACTAATGGATTATGAAAAGAACTATGAATGGGAAATCTTGTTTGTAAATGATGGTAGCCAGGACAATTGTTTAAACATGATAAAAGCATTACGAGCTGCAGACAAACGTATAAATTTTATCAGTTTATCTAGAAATTTTGGCAAAGAAATAGCGATGCTAGCAGGATTCGATTATGTTACAGGAGACTGTATGGTAATCATGGACGCAGATTTACAAGATCCACCATCACTAATTCCACAAATGTTAAAATATTGGGAGCAAGGCTATGATGATGTGTATGCTAAAAGAGCAAATAGAGGGAAAGAATCATGGATACGAAAACAATTCTCATTACTTTTCTATAAAATTCTAGAAACGACAACTCGCTTTGAAGTTCTACAAAACGTTGGTGATTTCAGACTCCTTGATCGTTGCTGTATAGATGCATTAAAACAAATTCGTGAAAGTGAACGCTATACTAAAGGAATGTTCTGCTGGATAGGATATAATAAAAAAGAAATTATATTCAACCGTGGAGATCGCATCGCAGGAGTAAGCAATTGGAACTTTAGAAGTTTATTCAATCTTGCCATTGAAGGCATTACTTCTTTCACAACAGCTCCATTACGTTTTGCTAGTATTATAGGTTCCATTATAGCATTTACAGCTTTTATTGCTGCATTATTTTACTTCTTTAAAACTATAATCTTTGGTGAATCTGTTCGAGGATTTACGACATTGATTGTAGTCGTTTTATTTCTTGGTGGAATTCAACTTTTATGTATCGGAATATTAGGTGAATATATTGGTCGGATTTTTAACGAGACTAAACAAAGGCCTCCATATCTGATAAGAGAACACAATGAAGAAATAGTCAAATAACTACTCTCAATAAAAACTTTTATATGGAAAATCCTGCTATATCTATCATCATACCAGTATACAAAGTAGAAGCATTTTTGCAACGTTGTATAAATTCCGTGTTATCACAAGATTTCAAAAATTGGGAAATGATACTCGTAGACGATGGGAGCCCAGATAATTGTCCTCAAATTTGTGATCGAAATGCAAAAATGGATTATCGCATTAAAGTCATACATAAAAGGAACGAAGGACTTCCAGCAGCAAGAAAAAGTGGATTTATGCTTTCAAAAGGACGTTATATTATTCACCTAGACTCTGACGATTATTTACTTCCAAATGCCTTAACAATATTATATCAAAAAGCAGTTAAAGGTAATTATGATATTGTCAAAGGATGTAACTATCGTTTTACCAATGAAAATTCAAACGAGATTGAAAAGCCTAAATTATACAATACTGAAATTATAGGTCCAGAAAATTATCTAAAGTCCCTAATCCGTCATGAAATTAAACCATACATTTGGGGGGGGATTTACAAAAGAGAACTTTTTGAGGATTGTACTTATTGCTTCATGAGTGAAATATCAGTTTGTGAAGATTGGATTACCAATCAAGCTATTTGGGAAAAGGTAAATAAATACATTGCAATTTCAGATGTAGTCTATGCTTATTTTATAAACCCCAAATCAATGATGCAAAGTACAGTTTTGTCACATCAATATATAAATAAAATAGGAGATTTAATGAAACAAATTACATCAAATTCATCAAAAGAAATATCCCAAATTATTGAATTAGACAGAATCGCCTCACACATCCGTTCCATCTTCATACCTGAAGTTCTATGGAATTCAGATGAATACAAGAAAATTAGAACGTTTATAGACGAAGCAAATAATTTACAAGAAATTCAAACTTATATAGACAAAAGATTCCTCAGATTTATAAAAAGTAAACCCTTATTTATGGCTTATAGTCGCATTTATGCCCATGCCTTTAAATTACTAAAATTAAAAGGACATAAACGTAGCATTTTGTAAAATTAGCAGCTTATATGATTACTTATTTAATAGAACTTTATACATATCTTTACAAGATTTTAAAAGGTTCCAACAAGTGGTTAGCTATACTTTTTATTCTTTGGCTATACAGAGTAGATTTTATACCAGCAGATGGTGGAGGATTTGCAAAAGGTCTACAAGTAATTACAATTATAGGTCTTCTATATTGTGTGTATAAACGTAATCAGCACATTATCAGTTTATCGTATACTTGTACAAACCTTCCAATAAAGTCAATTATATGGTTTTATACATTTGCTGTACTAAGTACAATATGGGCTTTCCTACCAACATTCGCATTCTTTCTTTCTTTACAGAATCTAGTCCTATTATTTACCTTAATATGGCTATTTAGCCTTATGAAAAGCTTTAAAACAGTAGAAAAAAGCTTTTTATATTTTGCTATTACTACAACGATTTTCGAAGTCATTGCTGAACGAATCATTAATAATCCAGCCGTGTTTATTCATTTTCTACCAGGAGGTTCAGCATCAGCAATATGTATTTCTTATTGCTTTGGTGAATTGATGGCAAGCAAGAAGATAGATTCAGATCGAAAGAAAATTCTAAAGAACACCCTTATACTCTCAATTATTATACTTATAACAAGCACAAGTAGCGGTGCAAACATTGCAGCTATTTTAGGCTGCTGCATTGCGCTCTTATTTTCTGGGAATATTATATGGTTATGTTTAATATTTGTTATCGGAATTATTCTATACTTAAATCAAGATTTAATTATGCATCTAATGCTATTAGTCATGCCAGGCAAAACGGAAGCCATAATTGAATCTGGAAATGGCCGAGAAACTATATGGAATGGAATCTTAGCCGTGACTGCTCAAAGACCTTTAATTGGTTGGGGATATGCGTGTGGCGAGAGAGTTGCTAGTAATTATTTAAATTGGACTCTTAGTGACTCCCATAATAATTATTTAGGAGTTTATGGTGGATTAGGATGGATAGGATTATTATTTCTGATAATTCACCAAATATACTCACTATGGACAGCCTTTACAAAAAGAATGAAAATTGGGTATACAGGATTATTATGTGGCTTATGTTGCGCAACCATTAATGGATATAGCTATGGATATTTATCAGGAAAGGCCTGTTCCATTACTGTAATTTATTTCTCAATGGTTGTTTTAACATTTATATACTCAAAAGTTAAAAAGTTATGATTAACAAACAACTAAGCAACAAATTTAAAATAGCAAGTTTACTATGTGCTATTATGGTCGTATACCGACACTCATTAAATTTACAAGCTTTTTATGGAGAAGGTGAATATAAACTTATCAGTACAACTATAGAAACAGGTATTTCTAAATTAACAGAAATAGCAGTTCCCTTTTTTTTCTTACTTTCTGGCTTTTTCTTTTTTAGAAATACGTATTATAAACAAGCAGAATACACTCAAATGATAGTAAAAAAAAGTCAAACACTGCTTATTCCTTTCCTTTTTTGGAACTTAGTTGGAATCATTCCCCTACTTATAAATCATAAATTTATCATTGAAAGTAATATATTTCAGTATATATTTACTTTATTCAATAGTGATTGGAATGGTGCATTATGGTATGTTAGAGACTTAATGACCTATATGTTATTTATACCAATATATGGTTGGATTTTTGTTATCAATAAGCAATGGATATATGCTATAACAGTAATTATACTATTTTATTATTGGATTCCTGTTTCTACATCATGGCCTTCTTCTGAAGGCTTATTATTCTTTTTCCTAGGTGGAATCATTCAAAAACATAATACAATACTATATTATAAATGCTCTCAAAAGAAAATATTCTTACTATTAATTTTGTGGTTGATTTCATGTTTTATTTATCCCCATTTGTGGGCTATCCATAAATATAACACACTACTTGGGCTATTCATTTTTTGGAACTCATTAAATTATCTAAAAGAGTCATGGAAAAAATGGTTATTAAAACTAGCTCCATATTCTTTCTTCATTTATGTAACTCATTTATATTTAATAAAAGGGTTAAAAGTCTCAATTGCCAAATATTTTTATGGGAATGAGGCCATAGCTATAATTTCTTATTTTATACTACCCATTATTGTAATATTTACCACAATTGTTTTAGGTAAAAACTGGCATAAATATGCTGCAAAATCATTTTTATTTGTCACAGGAGGAAGAGGCTAACAAAAACTACACATATGAAAGTTCTATATTGCAATCCCATTTTTTTTGAATATCGATTACCATTTTATGAAGAATTAGTGCGACTATTTAAAGGACAATTCTATGTAATATATTCAGTGAATCGTTATGACATTTGCGGAAAAAGTAAATTTTGCAAGCAAATAAAAGAAAAGTTGAAAGACAATGCAATCCCTTTTTACAGAGATTATATATTCGATACTTACTCCATGTCTTTTACAATGAAAGATATAGAAAAAGGGAAACGTATTCCACTTACTTTTGGCTTATTGCGAACGATTCATAAAATTAAACCGGATGTTTTGATTACAGAAGGTTATTTCCAATGGACTCCATTAGTTTTACTATATAGTTTAATCTATAAAATTCCTATTTATATGGGATATGAACGAACATTACATACAGAGCGTAATACTAATAGATTAAAGATATGGCAACGAAAATTATTTAATCTATTTTTTTCTGGTTTTTTGGTTAATGGACAAGAAACAAAGAAGTATTTAGAGTCCTTAGGTGTTCCTACTTCAAAAATACATATCGGAGGAATGAGTGCCGATGCAAATTTCTTGCGTAATGCTATTACTTCAATGACCATAGAAGAAAAAAAATTGTTTAAAACTAAATATCAAAAAAATGAGACTGGACTTATTTTTCTATTTGTAGGACAGATAGTAGAACGAAAAGGAGTAGGATTATTATTGCAAGCATGGAGGAAACACCATAAGAATCACCCTGATGACAAATTATTATTAGTTGGAAGTGGTAATCAACTAAATGAATTTCGCTCAAAATATGCCAATGAATCGTCAATTTACTTATTAGGGAAAGTAGAATATGAAATAGTTTATAAATTCTATGCTATTGCTGACATTTTCATCCTTCCCACCATAGAAGATAATTGGAGTTTAGTCGTACCAGAAGCTATGGCATGTGGCTTACCTATAGCAACCTCTATCTATAATGGATGCCACCCTGAGTTGGTGCATAAGGATGAAAATGGTATTACATTTGATCCATATAAAGAAGATACATTAATTAGTGCATTAGATTATTTCCACCATCAGGATTTACAAGCAATGGGGAAAAAATCAATTGAACTAGAAAAACAGTTTAATACAGAGAACTGCGCACGTAGAGTTTATGAGGCATTAAATAAGTCATTAAGTTAAAAATAATATGAAGTTAACAGTAATAACCGTATGTTTTAATGCAGCAAAGGATTTGAAGAAAACACTTGATTCTGTTTTGACACAAACTTTTATTGATTTTGAATATTTAGTTATAGACGGAGGAAGTAAAGATAATACACTTGATCTACTTGAAACTTATAAACTATTATTTGCTAAAGCTGGTAAAATATTTCGCTATGTGTCTGAAGCCGATAAAGGTACTTACGATGCCATGAATAAAGGAGCAAGTTTAGCGAATGGAGAATGGATTAATTATATGAATGCGGGGGATAGCTTTTATGCGAATTCTACATTACAAGATTTTTTTTCTTCCTCATGGCCAGAAAGTACCGGGGTACTATACGGCGATACATTCCAAATTTTTGATTTTGGAAGTGGCATTGCAAGAGAAGATGATTACAAGAAAGATAATACTATAATGCCTTTTTGTCATCAATCTTGTTTTGTTAAAACAAAATTAATGCAACAATTCCTATTTGATATGTCTTATCGTATCATCGCTGATCATGATTTATTTTACCGATTACGTAAAGCTAATATCATTTTCCAATATATCCCTATTATAGTAGCAAGATATAACGGGCAATATGGTCTTTCTGCAACCCACCCGCTCACGCTTAGGCTAGAAGGTCTACGTGTGCACCAGATCACAAAAAAATGGTATTACCCTTTAGCATTAACATGGACATATTTACGTTATGGATGGGTTCAACCATTTAAAAATCATATGCCGCATTGGATGACAGAAGCATGGATGAAACGAAAAAGAAAATTTATAAATAACAATTGAAAAATGGATTTATCTATAATCATTCCTGTATACAACGGTGCATTGTTATTAAACCGTTGCTTAGATAGTATTTTTAGTCAAAATACTCGATATTCGTACGAAGTAATCTTGGTGGATGATGGAAGTACAGATAATTCCGTAGCATTAATAAAAGCACGAAAAGAGCCTAATATCGTGCTGCATCAACAGCAAAATGCCGGTCCTGCAGTAGCTCGCAATATAGGAATAGAACTGGCAAAAGGGAAATACCTAGCTTTTATAGATGCAGATGATTATTGGAACCAAGGATATATTCAGAAAACAGTAGATTTTTTAAATACACATAATGAATGTGTAGCAGTCTCTGTAACTTGTAAAAATATTGCTTCATTTGCAAGATTTGCTTCTTACAACCCTTCATGGATGGATGATTCGAAAAAGGAGAATCCCTTTGTTTTGGAAGATTTTATGTCATATTGGGCTGCTTATTGTCATGTAGGAACGTGTTCAACTACTATGCGAACTGAACAAGTTCGACAATCAGGAGGGATGCGAATAGACTTACGTGTAACTGAAGATTATGAATTTTGGCTGTATTTATCTACGTTTGGCAAATGGGGGTTAATTCCTGAAGTTCTTTATGTAAGTGACGGAGGGGATGTAACACAATCACAGGGTTGGTTAAGCAAGATGAAACGCCGCTGGAAAAATGCACCCAGTATCGCTGAATGGGAGCAACGTATAATAGCACGATTACCAGAATTAACAATTTCTTATCAGAAAGCACGTGGACGGGTAAGCCGTAACCTAACATATTGTCAACTACTTTCAGACAGATTGACATTAAGTCGCCATGAAGCATTATGTTATGGAAAATATTTCATAAAAGATCCTATCGGAAAACTAATGAATCTAGCAAAATATATACCACTTACCTGGTGGATGCTTGCGAAATTTTTGAAATATCGAGAATATCATCGGAAGTTAAATTAGAAATACAAATTCCTCAAAATACATAAGGACTAAACATATAAGCATCTATTCTAAAAACATATCATAATCTTTTAGAACAATTATTAATATGTACAAAAAAAAGAGAACTAAACATTGAAATTTTACGAATTATTTCCATGATTTTAGTACTTCTTAATCATTCACATTGGAATGCACAATATTTCAAAATAGAAATGGTTCATAGTGATTTATTTCAATCGATTGGAGTACTGGAAATTTATAGTTGGATTTTTGTATGTGTACCATGTTTTATTGTGATTTCAGGATATTTTGGTATTCATTGGAAATGGAAAGGACTATTTAATTATTTATTCCAAATAGGCTTTTGGGGAGGATTAATTTATATAGTTACATGGTTATTGAAAATGCATACTTTTGAACCATTGAACATGCTAAAGAATATGACTTGTTTCCTCCATGGTGGGAACTGGTTTTTTCCAGCCTATCTTGGCTTGTATATGCTTTCCCCTATCTTAAATGCGTTTATTGATAATGCAGATGAAAAGAAATTAAGAAATGTAACTTTGGCATTCTTCCTATTTCAAACAATATTTGGATGGATATTTAAAATGCAAGAGTTCTATTATGGATTGACCATAACTAGCTTAATAGGATGGTACTTAATAGGGGGACTAATTAGAAAATCCACATGGAAAGGATTTTTCTTGAAGCCTTGGCAAAACCTAGCTGTATTTTTAGGCATTGGACAAATAAGTGTACTAATTGCCTTAATAGCCGCTTATGCTGGAATAGAAAAAGGTACTTATAGCTATATATCTCCCTTGCAGGTGGTACAGACTACTTATCTTTTCTTATTTTGCAGGTCTTTAAAAATTAATAAAGGAGAAAAGTATATTACATTTTTTGCGTCTTCTGCTTTTGCCGGTTTATTAGCACACTCGTGGGAAGGAGTTGAATTATATGGAAGTATAAATAATTGGATTAGTGAAAATTTGCCTATTCCTTTCGTTTTTGCACTTATATGGATTTTACTATTCTTTAGTTGTGCTTGTTGCCTAGACAAATTCCGAATTTTCTGTTGGAACAAAGTATCAAATCTATACTTCAAAAATTAGTTTTTCTCAATAAAAATGAAACCTACAATTTTATTTATTCTCCACATGCCACCTCCTGTGCATGGAGCTTCCATGATGGGGAAATATATTCATGACAGTCAGGTAGTGAACGAGACATTTGACTGCCATTATATAAACCTTACCACAGCAAAGAATTTGGCAGATATAGGGAAGGTAGGGCTACGAAAACTAATCCAGTTTGTACAATTATTAAGCCGAATTCGAAAAGAAGTAAAAAAACTAAAACCACAATTAGTATACGTGACACCCAATGCTTGCGGAGGAGCTTTCTACAAGGATTTTGTGGTAGTACAATTATTGAAAGCAATGGGATGCAAAGTAGTGGCTCACTATCATAATAAAGGAGTAGCTACCCGGCAGAATCATAAACCGGATAAATGGCTGTATCGTCAATTCTTTAAAGGAATTCAAATAATTTTACTGGCTGAACCGCTTTATGAAGATATGCAACAATTCGTGAAACGAGAACAAGTATTGTTTTGTCCCAATGGTATTCCGGAATCTTCTCCTACTAACAAAGCCCCCCAAAAAGGAAGTCTGCCTCATATTTTCTTTTTATCAAACTTATTAATTGATAAAGGAGTACTTACATTATTGGATGCTTGCAAGCAGTTAAAGGAACAGGGATATATGTTTCAGTGTGATTTTGTAGGTGGAGAAACAGCGGATATGAATGCGGAATGTTTCAAACGAGAATGTGAGCAACGTGGAATAGCAGACTGTGTTACTTATCATGGCAGGAAATATGGAGAAGAAAAATTGACATTTTTCCAACAAGCTGACATTTTTGTTTTACCTACCTTCAATGAGTGCTTTCCTCTTGTGTTACTTGAAGCAATGGAACAGGGCTTACCCTGTGTTTCGAGTGCAATAGGTGGAACACCTGAAATTGTGGATGAGGGGAAAACAGGTTTCCTAGTCCCTTGCAGAAAGGTGCAGCCTTTAGCTGAACGTATCGGACTTTTATTGAAGGATGAAACTTTACGAAAACAACTTGGAAAGGCTGGAAGAGCTAAATTTGAAAGAGAATATACTTTGTCTCGTTTTGAAGAGAATATCAAACGATGCCTGGAAATTTGTTTGCTGAAAGAATAATGAATTTGGTTTTCTACAAATTATTCTTTTTCTTTACTTATCATTATTGCCTAATAGTATGAGTAACTTAAATATTGCAGTAGCCGGCACAGGCTACGTAGGTTTATCCATAGCCACACTGCTGGCTCAGCATCATCAGGTAACGGCTGTAGACGTAATTCCTGAAAAGATAGAAAAAATCAATCACCGCATCAGCCCGATTCAGGATGAGTACATCGAAAAGTACTTGGCGGAAAAGGAACTAAATCTCACGGCAACATTAGACGGAGCATCAGCTTACCGAAATGCGGACTTCGTAGTGATAGCCGCTCCTACCAACTACGACCCGGTGAAGAATTATTTCGATACGTCGCACGTGGAAGAGGTGATTGACCTGGTACTGGAAGTAAACCCGGATGCGGTAATGGTGATCAAGAGTACCATTCCGGTGGGTTACTGCCGTAGCTTGTATGTGAAGTATGCAGAGAAATTCCGCTCCACTCCTGCCCTTGCGGGAAAGAAATTCAACCTGCTGTTCTCTCCGGAGTTCTTGCGCGAGAGCAAGGCGCTGTATGACAACCTCTACCCCAGCCGGATCATCGTAGGCTTCCCGAAACTGATTAACGGACGTGACAAGGAGAACGCGGCTATTCAGGCGATTGCCGGGGAACACCTGGAGGAAAAGGCGCACGAATTTGCGGCACTGTTGCAGGAGGGTGCTTTAAAGCCAGACATTGATACACTATTTATGGGACTGAAAGAGGCAGAAGCAGTGAAGCTGTTTGCCAATACCTACCTGGCACTGCGTGTAAGCTACTTCAATGAGCTGGATACGTATGCGGAAGTAAAAGGACTGAACACACAGGCCATCATTCAGGGTATCTGCCTGGACCCGCGCATCGGTTCGCATTATAACAACCCTTCTTTTGGCTACGGGGGCTACTGTCTGCCGAAGGATACCAAGCAGCTGTTGGCCAACTACCAGGATGTGCCGGAAAACCTGATTCAGGCCATTGTGGAGAGTAACCGCACGCGTAAGGATTTCATTGCGGACCAGGTGCTGAAGAAAGCGGGATACTACGATTATTACAACCGCGGGGATTTCAGTCCGGAAGCAGAGAAGGAATGTATCATCGGGGTATATCGCCTGACCATGAAGTCAAACAGCGACAATTTCCGCCAGAGCAGCATCCAAGGGGTAATGAAGCGCATCAAGGCGAAGGGTGCCACGGTCATCATCTATGAACCGACTTTGGAAGACGGCACTACGTTCTTCGGCTCAAAGGTGGTGAACAACTTGGAGGATTTCAAGAAGCAGAGCAACGCCATCATTGCCAACCGCTACGATGCGTGCCTGGATGACGTAAAGGAAAAAGTTTATACACGCGATATTTTCAGAAGAGACTAAATCAATTAATAATTAATAATTAAGAATGAAAGGTATTGTGTTAGCCGGTGGTAGCGGCACACGTCTCTACCCCATTACCAAGGGAGTGAGCAAGCAGATGCTCCCGGTGTTTGACAAACCGATGATTTATTATCCCATCTCCGTGCTGATGCTGGCGGGTATACGGGAGATTCTGATTATCTCTACGCCCTACGATTTGCCGGGATTCCAGCGTCTGCTGGGCGACGGAAGTAACTTCGGGGTACGTTTTGAATATGCGGAACAGCCCTCGCCCGACGGACTGGCACAGGCTTTTCTTATCGGGGAGAAGTTCATCGGGGATGACGCGGCCTGTCTGGTGTTAGGGGACAATATTTTCCATGGAAACGGACTGAGTGCGATGCTGCGGGAAGCGGTACGTACGGCAGAAGAGGATAAGAAGGCTACGGTGTTCGGTTACTGGGTGAGCGACCCGGAACGTTACGGGGTGGCGGAATTTGACAAGGAAGGGAACTGTCTTTCCATTGAAGAGAAACCGCAGCATCCGAAATCGAACTATGCAGTGGTAGGCTTGTATTTCTATCCGAACAAGGTGGTAGAGGTGGCCAAAAGCATCAAGCCGTCGGCTCGCGGGGAACTGGAAATTACGACGGTGAATCAGCAATTCCTGGAAGACGGGGAACTGAAGGTGCAGACATTGGGACGGGGATTTGCCTGGCTGGATACGGGTACGCACGACTCGCTGGCAGAGGCTTCTACCTACATTGAGGTGATTGAAAAGCGTCAGGGGTTGAAAGTGGCGTGTCTGGAAGGGATTGCCTATCGCAAAGGCTGGATTTCGGCCGACAAATTGCGGGAGGAAGCCCAGCCGATGCTGAAGAACCAGTACGGACAATATCTGCTGAAGGTGATTGACGAGGTGGAGCGTACGGGGAAGGCAAACCTGGAATAACGTTTATCGTTAAAAATTAAAAGCGTTTCTTCAGTTAATAGTTAAATGACTTATCTGTTTATATAAAATGGAAGTAATTAAAACAGCGATAGAGGGTGTGGTGATTATCGAGCCACGCATTTTTAAGGATGCCAGAGGGTATTTCTTTGAATCGTTCTCTCAACGGGAATTTGAAGAGAAGGTGGGAAAGATTAATTTTGTGCAGGACAATGAGAGCATGTCATCGTACGGGGTGATGCGCGGGCTGCATTTCCAGCGCCCGCCGTACACGCAGAGTAAACTGGTGCGCTGTGTGAAGGGTGCGGTACTGGACGTAGCGGTGGACATCCGCAAAGGGAGTCCTACTTACGGGCAGCATGTGGCCGTGGAACTGACGGAGGAGAATCATCGCCAGTTTTTTGTGCCGCGGGGCTTTGCGCACGGTTTTGCCGTACTGAGCGAAACGGCCATCTTCCAGTACAAGTGTGACAACTTCTATCATCCGGAAGCGGACGGTGGTATCAGCATCCTGGATGATTCGCTGGGCATCGACTGGCGTATTCCGACGGAACACGCTATCCTGAGCGAGAAAGACACCAAGCATCCGCTGTTGAAGGATTTTGATTCTCCATTTGAATTTTAATCCTTTTAGCATGTCCATTAGGAAATAAAGAAAAAAATTTGTTCTTTTGCATTAGAACCAAATCCAAATGTATGAATGTGACAGTTTTTAATCCGGCTCAATTACAAGTGCTCGACATGATGTCGTTTGTAGATAGTCCTGAAGCTTTGGCAGAACTGAAAAAGGCTATTTCTGACTATTTCGCCAAACAAGCCCAAAAGGAGATTGACCGTTTGTGGGAAAATGGAGAATTGAATGAGGAAAAAGTCGAAAAATTCTACCAACTGCATGAACGTACTCCCTATAAATGAATATGAGAAACATTGTATTAGATACAAATTCACTGATTATTGCAATTTCAGCGAAGAATGACTGCCATAAAGTATGGCAATCATTCTTAAATGGGGATTATACACTATGTATAAGCAATGAAATCGTAGAAGAGTATCTGGAAGTCATGAGCCGCAACATAAACAAGTATGTGGCTGAAGCGATTATCTACACGATTCTTACTCGCGAAAACGTAAAGAGACTAACTCCTCATTACCGTTTTCATTTAATTACAGCAGACCAAGATGATAATAAGTTCGTAGATTGTGCGATAGCTGCCAATGCTGAATACATCGTGACAGAGGATCACCATTTCAATGAACTTAAAAATATATCTTTTCCATCAGTTGCCATAATTAATTTGAAGGACTTTGCAAAAACATTGTAAGTCTAATGGATTATTAACAACAAATATATCACCATTATATTAATTTTTTATCTTATGACTACATTCAAACGTAACATACTGATTACCGGCGGTGCCGGATTTATTGGCAGCCACGTGGTGCGCCTGTTCGTAAACAAGTATCCGGAATACCGTATCATCAACCTGGACAAGCTGACGTATGCGGGTAACCTGGCGGACCTGAAGGACATTGAGAACCTGCCGAACTATGTGTTCATAAAGGCGGACATCTGCGACTACGAGAAGATGCAGGAGCTGATGGAGCTGTATCACGTGGACGGTATCATTCACCTGGCTGCGGAGAGCCACGTGGACCGAAGCATCAAGGATCCGTTTACCTTTGCACGCACCAACGTAATGGGTACGCTGTCGCTGCTGCAGGCGGCCAAGGTGTACTGGGAAAGTCTGCCGGAGAAGTATGAGGGCAAGCGTTTCTATCACATCTCTACCGACGAGGTGTACGGGGCACTGGAGATGACGCATCCGGAAGGTATCGAGCCACCGTTCACTACCACGGCTTCGTCGTCGGAACATCACCTGGCGTACGGGAAGGATTTCTTCTACGAGGATACGAAGTATAATCCGCACAGCCCCTACTCTGCCAGCAAGGCGAGCAGCGACCACTTTGTGCGGGCATTCCACGATACGTACGGCATGCCGACCATCGTGACGAACTGTTCGAACAACTACGGGCCGTATCAGTTCCCGGAGAAGCTGATTCCGCTGTTCATCAACAACATCCGTCACCGCAAGCCGCTGCCGGTATACGGTAAGGGGGAAAACGTGCGCGACTGGCTGTATGTGGAGGACCATGCGCGGGCCATCGACGTGATTTTCCATAACGGTAAGACGGCGGAGACGTATAACATTGGCGGTTTCAACGAGTGGAAGAACATTGACATCATCAAGGTGGTAATCAACACGGTGGACCGTCTGCTGGGCCGCAAGGAGGGTGAAGACATGGATCTGATTACCTACGTAACCGACCGTCTGGGCCACGACATGCGTTATGCCATCGACTCTACGAAGCTGCAGAAGGAACTGGGCTGGGAACCGAGCCTGCAGTTTGAAGAGGGTATCGAGAAGACGGTACGCTGGTACCTGGACAACCAGGAATGGATGGACAACGTGACGAGCGGTGACTACCAGAAGTATTATGACTCGATGTATAAGGGCAGATAATTGAGAAGTAAAGGCGAACAGTATCGTTATTTCCTCATAACATATCGCAAAAAACAAGAATCATGCGAAAGTTTATAATCTTTTTTCTAGGTATTGTATGTCTCTTTTTTCTTATCCTGACAGGATGCGATAAAAAGAATCCGACAGAGCAGGCTGATTATATCACACTTAGCAAAACGGAGTTGGAATTTGACTCCAATGGAGGGTATCAAACCATAAACATAAGCAGTAGCGGAAACTGGGAAGCTACTGGAGAAAATGACTGGTGCCAAATTGCTCCCGTAGACAATAGTACGGAAACGATTCAAATCATTACTACAAACAATGTGGAAAAAGAGAATCGTACCACTACGATTACATTTACTTGTGGGAAAGCAAGCGTACAGCTAACCGTCGTGCAATATGGAGTGATTGAATCGGATTATATCGATTTGAAACTGGATAAAGAGGGAATAACGTCTGTTTATAACGAAAGCAGCGGGGAGCTGACTATTAATTATGGGGACAATGAGGTTCCAGATATTTCTACTGGAAAAGCAATTGTATTACCCGGGGAATACCAATATGATATTCGCGTCATAGAAAGCATAAGCAGTTCGGACAAAAAAGTGGTTCTTCAAACAAAAGAAGGCAATATGTGTGACTTGTTCCGAAACATAAACTTCACACTTACCACAAATCCGGATCTTGTCAGTGCAACCCGTTCCACTGGCCGGGTAATCACCCCTTCTTCCATTGAGCTGGTAGATAAGGACAAACGATACACGATTTATAAACGTTCATCTACAATGACCCGAGACAGCTTTACTGGAGGGTACAATTTCTTTTCTATGAGCAAAAACTTTGACGGCCAAACATTATGTGGAGGTAAATGGGGCTCATTACAATGGGAAAAATGTAATTATGACAGCAAACTGGATGCAGTATTCTTTTTTGATTTTGGAGAAAAAACTTTGTTGGAAGCTAAAAAAGGTGATTTAAAAACGTTCCAATTTTATCTGGACGGAAACATTAACATTGAACTTTTGCTAGCGTATATTTCTCAGACATCATATAGCGAGGAAATACAAGAAATCATTAAGGAAAATATTCTTCCGACTGTCGAAATAAACTTTCCGGTGGGAAATATTCCGGTACGCGTTACGCTGGATACTCACCTAGGACAAAGATTCACTCTGGACTGTGAAGCGAACATAAAGGCTGATTCGGGTATCGGACTTCATGCAAATGCTCGTATCGGAATGCAATACAACAAGGGAGACAATTATATCACTCCTTTTAGTTCTTTTAAAACCGACTACCAAGTCTACGATCCGACGTTTAATATACAAGGGTCAGCGCAAGTCACAGCTTCATTCTACCCTGAGTTGGAAATAAAACTGTATAAATTTTTAGGTCCATGGGTAGACCTGATTCCTTATATCGGCGACAGACTGGAGGCTGGCGCACAATTCAGTGTGGCTGGAAACAACTACAAAAGCTGGACTGCAGAAATCATATCTGGAATAGATGCTCAAATGGGTCTGCAACTGGACTGGTTTAACTTTAGTGCGGAACTAATAGACCCGGTAAGCATAAGCGGAAAGGAATGTATTCTTTATAAGGCTCCGGAAGAAATAGAACTGCAATCTCCACAGAATGGTTCTCCTGTTACAGTTGGAGAAGAAGTAGAAGTGACTTTCCAGGCTTTTGCTAAAAATCATTTAACCGATGAACGATGCAACGTAAATGGCGCTATAATTGTGCTTGAAACAGAGGGTGAAGTTGAAAATGAAATTGTGAAGACAGATGAAAACGGATATGTAACTGTAAAATGGAAGGCCAAAAGCCAACAAGACAAACTGATTGCCAAACTGGTGGATAAGGCGGGAGAAACCATTAATCAGGCGGAATTTGCCCCAGCAATTCAAAATAACATATCTGTAAATATAAAAGATACACAAGGGCAATTAGGAGGACATGCCACCTTTGTACTGGAAACCAGGGCTGACTTACCAGATAACGTACAATTATCAAACACTGGAATTTATGTATTAAAAGATGATGGTACATATTCGCTTATTCCAGCAGCTATGAAACAAGGAAACAGTTTTATTTCAACCTTCATGCTCGAAGAAAATGCAAAGGACATGACCGTAGATTACCAGAATTTTACGGCATCAAAGGAAATTCAAATAGGGACATTTACCCAAAAGGAAGAAAATGGAGTAAATAAAATATACTATTCTTCTCCACAAACTGTAAAACTGGAATATAATCAGGAACCAAACGTAACGTTCACAAACATCAACACTGTTGCGACAGAATCGTTGGAGGATGGATATATCAAGCAAACCTTTGATATTTTCTTCAATATCCAAGGGGCTTTCTTCATGAAAACATTTTATTGGGAATCTCCAACAGGAAACTCTTCTCCATACGACAATGTAACTGATGGCGTCATGGATGTAATTCTGCCACTTATCTATTATCCGGATAACCCCGGCTATGATAAAATCAGATATCATGTGGTAACAGGTAATAACAAGACAATCTATTCTGATAATTGTGTTTATTGGCAAAATGGCTCTCTCTTTATTGGGCAATAACATAATTTTTTGCAGGTAAACAAAATATAATACAGGAATCAGAATTGTAATTTTAACCGAGAAAACCTCTGTTTTTCGGAGGTTTTTTCGATTTCAGCAACAATTTTAATATGAAACCTGTTTATTTTTGTTACATTTGTCCTGTCGATTGATAGGAAAATAGCAACAAATATGATTTATACAGACTTCTCAGTAAAAAACTATAGAGGAATTCGCCAATGTAAATTGGAAAAGTTAGAATTGATAAACCTCTTCTTTGGAAAAAATAACTGTGGCAAGTCTTCTTTGCTGGAATCATTATTTATATTGTCAGGCCCTGACAACCCCACATTACCCATTTTAGCAAACAAGAGCAGAGCACTGGATTCATTGGAAGAAACGGATTTAAAAATTGAGTTCTATCAAGCAAATCCAGAACACATTATACAATTAAACAGTCTGGGAGAACAAAGCCGACAGGTTTCTATCCAAATGATAGAATCGCACTCCCAAAACATTTCACTGGAGGACTTACAAAAGAACTCATCGGAAAGTGCCGGTAAACGGTATGGACTGAAAATCAACTTCTCCACAGAAGCAGAGAAAGAAAGCAAATATCATTCTGAACTGGTGGTTACAGAAGAAAAAAGCGGAAACATTACCTCTGACAAAAGATACAAGGAGGCTCTTTACGCGGAATACATTCCTTCTAACCACATACAAATCGACATCGTGGAGAAAATGACTGAGATTATTCAGAACAAACAAGAAAAGGAAATTGTGGAAGCTCTCCAGATTGTAGAACCTCGTATCACTGACGTACAACTGGTAGGTAAAAGGGTAATGGTAGATGTAGGACTGCCGACCCGACTTCCAATCAATGTGTTGGGAGACGGAGTACGCAAAGTGCTGGCTGTTATTCTTTCCATTTACACATGCAGAAATGGGGTGCTTATCATAGATGAACTGGATAATGGCTTGCATTTTTCGGTCATGCCGCAATTATGGGAAGTCATCCTTTATATGTGCCAGAAACATCATACACAGATTTTTGCTTCCACACACAGTATGGATTTAGTTAAATCGCTGGTCAAGGCTATTGGCAAATCAGCACAAATGCCACAGATAGCATCCTATAAGCTGATAAGAAAAGCTGACGACGAACTTGTGGCTCTACGTTATAGCGCAGAAGAACTGTCGTATGCTATCAAACAGGAAATGGAGGTAAGATAGGATGACACAGATTTTCATTGAAGCACGGTATGAAAAAACATCTGAGTATGTATTTTTAAATACAATCATAAAGGAGCTTGGATTTTCCGAAGAACAATATAAGATAATCTGTGTCGGCGGAAATAGCAACTTGGTAAAAGCAGCCAATAAATTCAAGGAGAATACCATTGAAGGTGGAAAAAATCTGATTATTTTTGATGCAGACACACCTGCTACGGGGTATGGATTTTCGGCTACCCTGCAACGCATCAACCAGGAATTGCAAAGCAATGGAATGCAGGCTGACGGAATCTTTCTTTTTCCGAACAATACAGACGATGGCATTTTCGAGAATTTACTGGAAAAACTGATGCAAAAAGAGACTCATGAACAATGGTTACATTGCTATTCTGACTATGAAACTTGTTTGGGGAATCATTATCTGACTCCTAATCTAAAGGGTAAATTGTTTACTTACATCAGTGCGCAAAAGACCCTGAGTAACACACAACGAAACAAATTGGGGAGCGGACAATGGCTGTTCAACGATGCCCAATATTGGAATCTCAACGCTCCTGAATTACAACCTTTAAAGGATTTTCTCTGTAATAACATTTCTTGAAATAAATTCTTCATTATGAAAAGATATTGCCAGACACTGGAGCTCTATGACGACAAGGAGCTGATTGAAGCCTACGTGGCAGAACATGCGCATGTGTGGGAAGAAGTGAAAGCGGGTATCCGCGAGGTGGGTATCACGGACATGCAGATTTACATTGACGGAAACCGCCTGTTCATGATTATGGATACCACGGATGAGTTTGACATGGAACGGGATTATGCACGGCTGGCTACCCTGCCCCGTCAGGCGGAATGGGAAGCGCACATGGCGAAGTTCCAGAAAGCTGCTCCGGGAGCTACCTCGCAGGAGAAATGGAAGCTGATGACGCGGATATTTAAGCTGTAAAGAGTGAAAGAGTGAAAAATTAAAAGTTAAAAGTTAAAAACGAGTGGATGTTTTCTCTTTTGACAAAAGAACAGAAAGACAAAAGATTTAATAATAAAGTGAAAACGGGATGCTTTTACCGCTTTTACTTTTTAACTATTAACTTTTAACTCTATATGTTCTTCTGTTCTTATGTCTAAAAATATATGCTCATGAAAAAGTTATTGTCATTGCCACCGAATCTGGTGGAATGTTTTCACGATATTATGCACGCGGACCACAAGGAGTGGTTCTGCACATCGGACCCGGTGGGAAAGAAACTGGGTTCGGGAGGTGGTACGGCCTGGCTGCTGAATGCTTGCCGGGAGGAAGAGGATAAGGATGCCGCACTGGGCGACTGGCTGGCACGGGAGAAGCGTATCCTGCTGCATGCAGGGGGACAGAGCCGCCGTCTGCCGGGCTATGCACCGTCGGGCAAGGTACTGACACCGATACCGGTGTTCCGCTGGGCACGCGGACAGCGCATCACACAGGATTTGCTGTCGCTGCAGCTGCCGCTGTATGAGGAAATCATGGAGCGGGCGCCGGAGGGACTGCGCACGCTGATTGCGAGCGGCGACGTGTACATCCGTGCCACGGAACCGCTGCAGGAGATTCCGGACGTGGATGTGGTGTGCTACGGCTTGTGGGTGGACCCGGAACTGGCGAAGAACCACGGGGTGTTCGTATCGTCGCGAAAGGAACCGGAGAAGCTGGACTTCATGCTGCAGAAACCGAGCGTGGAGGAAATGGGCCAGCTGATGCAGGATTACCTGTTCCTGATGGACATCGGCATCTGGCTGCTGAGCGACCGCGCCATCGAGCTGATGGTGAAACGTTCTACCGACAAGGACGGGGGCGTGAAGTTCTACGACATGTACTCGGAATTCGGACTGGCACTGGGAGCGCATCCGCGCATCGTGGATGAGGAGCTGAACAGCCTGAAGGTGGCCATCCTGCCACTGCCGGGCGGGGAGTTCCACCACTACGGTACGAGCCGGGAGATGATTTCGTCGACACTGGCGGTGCAGAACTGTGTGACGGACCAGCGGGCGATTATGCACCACAAGGTGAAACCGCATCCGGCAGTGTTCGTGCAGAATGCGGAGATGGAGTTCCCGCTGACGGCAGACAACGCGGAGGTGTGGGTGGAAAACAGCCACGTGGGCAAGAACTGGACGCTGCACAGCCGGAACATCATCACGGGGGTGCCGCGCAACGACTGGGCGCTGAATGTGCCGGAGGGGGTGTGCATCGACGTGGTACCGATGGGTGAACGGGAGTTTGCCGCACGTCCGTATGGTTTTAACGATAAATTCAAGGGGAGTCTGAAGGAGGCTTCTACGGCATATCTGGGTCATCCGGTAACGGAATGGCTGGCGGAAAGAGGTCTGACAGCGGACGAGATCCGGGGCTGTGAGGACTTGCAGTCGGCTGCGATTTTCCCGGTGACGGACTCGATAGAGGATTTGGGCACGGTGCTGCAATGGATGACGGACGGCGGACAGGGTGAAGCCGGACGGGCTATCTGGCAGAAGGCACGGAAGGTATCGGCCGACGAGATTTCGGCGTATGCAAACCTGCGACGGCTGTTCGCCCAGCGGGAGGTGTTCCGCAAGGAGAACTGGAGCCTGCTGGCCAAGAACCAGGAACGGAGCGTGTTCTATCAAGTAGACTTGCAGGAGGCGGCGGAAGCGTTTGCCAAAGGGGGCATCGCCTTGCCGGAGGAACTGCCGGAGGGGACTTCTCTGCTGAAGCGTATCAGCGACGCGATGTTCCGCGCGAAGGTGCGCGAGCTGGAAGGGAATCCGGAAGCGAAGGAACTGGAGGCACGGGCGTTCGGCCTGATGCGTCAGGGACTGACGAGCACGATGGATTACCGTCAGCAACCGAAGTTGTCGGTGTATGCGGACCAGATTGTGTGGGGACGCAGCCCGGTACGTATTGACATTGCCGGGGGATGGACGGATACCCCACCCTACAGCCTGATGGAGGGCGGAAATGTGGTGAACCTGGCCATTGAGCTGAACGGACAGCCGCCGCTGCAGGTGTACGTGAAGCCGTCGAAGGAATACCGCATTACACTACGTTCAATTGACCTGGGTGCCATGGAGGTGGTGTCTACCTACGAGGAGCTGCAGCATTTCAACAAGGTGGGTTCGCCTTTCTCTATTCCCAAGGCAGCACTGGTACTGGCAGGGTTCCATCCGGATTTCTCCATGGAACGGTTTGCTTCGCTGGAAGCACAGCTGAAGGCGTTCGGCACGGGTATTGAAGTAACCTTGCTGTCGGCCATTCCGGCGGGTTCAGGACTGGGTACCAGCTCTATCCTGGCAGCTACGGTATTAGGGGCGCTGAATGATTTCTGCGGCCTGAACTGGGACAAGCAGGGCATTGGCAGCCGTACACTGGTATTGGAACAGTTGCTCACCACGGGAGGCGGCTGGCAGGATCAGTACGGAGGTGTGCTGCACGGGGTGAAGCTGCTGCAGACGCAACCGGGATGGCACCAGGAACCGAAGGTGCGCTGGCTACCGGATTACCTGTTCACGAGCGACGAGTACCGCAAGTGCCATCTGCTGTATTACACGGGCATTACGCGCACGGCCAAGGGTATCCTGGCGGAAATTGTGAAGGGGATGTTCCTGAACTCGAACCGTCACCTGCACCTGCTGGAACAGATGAAGGGTCACGCCATGGATATGTACGACGCCATCTTGCGGAATGATTTCGAAGAAACGGGACGACTGATACGGAAGACGTGGAAGCAGAACCAGCTGCTGGATGAGGGTACGAATCCGGCGGCAGTGCAGGCCTTGACGGAACGGATTGACGACCTCTGTCTGGGATACAAGTTGCCGGGTGCCGGGGGCGGCGGTTACCTGTACATGGTGGCCAAGGATCCGGATGCGGCGGTGCGTATCCGCCGGATTCTGACAGAGGAACGTCCGAACGAACGGGCGCGCTTCGTGGAGATGAGCTTATCGAACAAGGGACTGGAAATCAGTAGAAGCTGAGATGGAAAAGATTGGATTAGTAAGAACCAGGGACGGAAAGAGTTTCCTGGTTCCTTTTATTTTGATTACTTCCCTCTTTTTTCTGTGGGGAGTGGCACACAGCATTCTGGATGTGCTGAACAAACATTTTCAAGATACACTGGAAATTACCCGCACACGCTCGGCCCTGATTCAGGCGGTGGTGTACGGAGGGTATTTTATCATGGCGCTGCCGGCGGGACGGATTATCCGCCGCTTCGGCTACCGCACGGGGGTGCTGACGGGCCTGGTGCTGTATGGCATCGGGGCGTTGCTGTTCATCCCGGGAGGACGGATTCAGTCATTTGAGTTTTTCCTGCTGGCACTGTTCGTCATCGGTTGCGGACTGACCTGCCTGGAAACGGCTTCGAACCCGTATGTCACGGTGCTGGGCGAACCGGAAGGCAGTGAGCGGCGTATCAACCTGGCGCAGTCGTTCAACGGGCTGGGCTGGATTTGCGGCCCGCTGGCAGGAGGCTTCTTCCTCTTTGCCGGAGGAGGTGACGTGACTACTCCTTACGCAGTGCTGGGTACGGTGGTGCTGTGCATCGCCATCCTCTTTTCGCGGGTGAAACTGCCGGAAATAGGCCGGGAAGCTGAAAACGGACAGGCTGAAGCGAGCGGGAAATCGCTGTGGAGAACGACCTCGTTCACGGTGGGACTGCTGTCGCTTTTCCTTTACGTGGCTGCACAGACGGGCATCAACAGTTTTTTCATCAACTATGCCACCGAAAATGCGGGTGTTTCGGCACAGGAGGCTTCGGTATGGCTGTCGTTCGGCGGCATGGGACTGTTCATGGCCGGACGCATGGGCGGAAGCTGGCTGATGCGCTTTGTGAAGGGGGAAAAAGTGCTGGCCGTTTGTGCGGCTGGTGCTTGTGTATGCATGGCGGCAGTCATTCTGATGCCGGGCGGAGCAGGATGGTATTTCCTGTTACTGTGCTTTTTATGTGAATCGATTATGTTTCCTACTATTTTTTCCTTATCTTTGCGCCACGTTGGCACACAAACCAAACAGGCTTCTTCTTATCTGATTATGTCGATTGTAGGAGGAGCAGTGGCTCCCTTGTTAATGGGGCTCATAGCCGACCGTATTTCCATGGCAGTGGGATTTATCGTACCGCTGGTCTGCTTTATGGAAATCTGGGGATTCGCAGCAAGATACAGAAAACTATCGTAATAGTTTTGTCACATTATCGTACACAGGCAACAGATTATCCATATAAACGCACACAAACGTATGCTGAAACTAAAAGATATAAAAATCGTTGAATCGAAGAAAGAGCTGGAAGCTCTTCCGGAAGGGAAACTGTTAATCAATACCATCAATGCGCACTCCTATAATACGGCTCTGAAGGATACGTTCTTTGCCGAAGCGCTTATGAAAGGAGATGCACTGATTCCCGACGGAGCAAGCATCGTGATGGCTTGCCGGAAACTGAAAGCAAAAAGCCAGCCGACAGAACGTATTGCCGGATGGGACTTGTTTACCATGGAAATGGAACGGCTGAACCAAAAGGGAGGTACCTGCTTCTTCATGGGAAGTAGCGAAAAGGTGCTGAATCTGATTCGGGAAAAAGCGAAAACAGTCTACCCGAACATCCGGATTGAAACGTACTCCCCACCCTACAAGCCGGAATTCTCGGAGGAAGAGAACCGGGCAATCATCGAAGCCATCAACCGGGCTAATCCGGACTTGCTGTGGATTGGCATGACGGCTCCCAAACAGGAGAAGTGGGCATACCGTCATTGGGATGAACTGGACATTCACTGCCATTGCGGCACCATCGGTGCAGTGTTCGACTTTTTTGCCGGCACCATGGAACGGGCTCCTCTGTGGTGGCAGGAACATAGTCTGGAATGGTTGTACAGACTGCTGAAAGAACCGAAACGGATGTGGCGCCGATACATTATCGGGAACACGTTGTTTATCTGGAACGTCTTTAGAGAAATGTAACTAGCAAATCAGGGGTTGAAACACTAATTAAAAAAGACATAGCGCATGAGAACAAAATATTATGCATACGATCGTTGGGTGAGCCTTTTTATCGTTACTTGTGAGACACTGATTACAGGGGGATTGTTCTATCTGTTGTTCCTCACTACGGAAGATACGCCATGGCACAAGATTCTGCAGGCACCGCACCTGCAGGTCATACTGACAGTGATGCTTTGCTACTTCGTATCGGCCATGCAGGCTGGCGTGGTACTTTACCGGCGTAAGGTATATGCCTACCAGATTCTGAGTAAGGTATTGAAAAGTACAATCTGCTTCGGAGTATTGTCGGGGGTAGTGCTGGAGCTGGGACGATTCATGGATGCCTGGTCGTATTTCTACCTGACTTTTTTAGGGCTGCTGTTTATTTCGCTGTCTGTATTCCGTATCCTCATGCGATGGGGGTTGAAAAGATACCGTTCGAAAGGTGGTAACCTGCGCTATGTGGTGCTGGTGGGTAGTTCGGAAAACAACCGCGAACTGTATTATGAACTGACGACTCAGGACTGGACCGGATTCAGGGTAAAAGGGTATTTCGACTTTGAGCCGAACCCGAAATTTCCACAGGAGTGTCCGTACCTGGGAAAGCCCCAGGATGTGAAAGAATACCTGGAAAAGAACGGAAACACGCATTACCTGTTCTGCTGTCTGCCTTCGAAGGAGCATGTCATTATCCGCTCGCTGATTAATTACTGCGAAAACCACCTGGTGCATTTCTACAGTGTGCCGAACATTTACAACTACCTGCAGAACCGGGTATATTTCAATATGATAGGAAACGTACCTTTCCTGAGCCTACGACCGGACCCGCTAAGCCGGACGGGCAACAAGATGCTGAAACGGGCGTTCGACATTGTGTTCTCACTGCTGTTTCTGTGTACGCTCTTCCCGATTATCCTGCTCATTGTGACCATTATCACCAAGCTGACGATGCCGGGACCAGTATTCTTCAAACAAAAACGAAACGGACTGAACGACAAAGAGTTCTACTGCTATAAGTTCCGGAGCATGAGGGTGAACACGCAGGCCGACTCGCTGCAGGCTACCAAGGATGACCCGCGCAAGACACGCTGGGGAAACATCATGCGAAAAACGAGCATCGACGAACTGCCGCAGTTCATCAATGTGCTGCTGGGTGACATGAGCGTGGTAGGCCCCCGCCCGCACATGCTGAAACACACGGAGGAATATTCGAAACTGATTAACAAGTATATGGTGAGACACTTCGTGAAGCCGGGCATCACGGGCTGGAGCCAGGTGACGGGCTATCGCGGAGAGACCAAGGAGCTGAAGGATATGGAAGGACGTATCCGTGGAGATATATGGTATATCGAACACTGGAGCTTCGGTCTGGATTTGTTTATCATCTATAAAACAGTGGCAAACGCCATACACGGGGAAAAGAACGCATACTAGGACTTAATGAGAATTTATTTTTAACCAAAGTTTTATGAATCATTTTTTAAGGCGGGGTATCTGCCTGGGAGCATGGGTGGCCGGTTGCAGCATGGCTCATGCACAGCTGGCTGCGGTGAAAACGAACGCGCTGCTGTGGGGGAACCTGACGCCGAACATTTCAATGGAGCTGGTGACAGCTTCCAAATTCAGTCTGGAAGGGACTGTGTTTTACGGACTAAACAAGACGCCGCTGGATGCCCAGCTGAAAGGGGCACAGGCGGAGTTCAGGTATTGGATTTCTGGAAGACCGATGGCGCGTTCATTCATCGGACTATCTGTAAGCGGCTTAAGGTATACGGTGGTGCACAAGGGGAAAGCGCACCAGGGAGAAGCTGCAGGACCGGGACTGACATACGGCTATGCCTGGCCGCTGAGCAAACGGTTCAATCTGGAATTCTCGGCCGGAGTGGGTGCCCTATGGTATAGGGAGAAGAAATATCCGGAGGGTACATACCTGAAAAAAGAAGAGTATAATGCAAACGGAGTGAAGTGTGTGCCGACAGAAGTAGCGGTGTCATGCTGCTATTTATTCTAAGAAGCTGAAGCGTATGAATAGGAAAAGAATAAGCCGCATCGGAAAATATGTACTGGTTACGATGCTGCTGACTGCTGTCCCCGCAAGCGGATGGGCGCAGCGAATGATCAAGGTGAGCGGCACGGTTTACAACATTGCGGACAAGAAAAAGAAGGTTCCGTTCTCGGGAAGCGTGGTCTATGTATATAGCTGCAAGACGGTGGCGGCCGCAAAGGACCTGAAGAACAGCCTGGACAAGGATAATACCAATTTCGCACTGTTCATGAACGAAGATGAAAGGGCGGAAACGGATGCCAACGGGTATTACGAGATTCTGGTGCCGGACAACGGGGCACTGGTGTTCAAAGCGGGCCTGAACAAGGCCATTCTGGAAAAGGTGAGCAACCGCATGAAAATAGACGTAGAAGTGGATGACGGTATCTATCTGAAGGAGGTAGTGGTAACGGGAGAGCTGAAGCAGATTCAGCCGGAACCGAAGGCCAGCCGACTGATAGGTAACCGTTTTTATCCTTATAATACGTTTCTGGTCCCACATGGAGAAGGCAACAAGTATTCGCGTCTGATTGTACAGCCGTATGTACTGAACTGTACGACCAACGACACGGTGGCTTTCTTGAAACCACTGGTATACGACGGCAAGGAATATCACCTGACCCAGACCCGACGAATGGGGTACGACCTGAAAAGGGATGCTCTGGAGCCTTATATCCAGTCACGGCCGCTGGTGAATGAGCGGATGGTGATTGAATGGCAAGACACGGTGACGGTGCCCGACCCGAACGTGAATTACAGTTGCTATGCGGACTTCTGTATAGAGGACTACAACAATGTTCCGTTCAGAAAAACGTATCAGATTAATACATGCGAGAACAAGCGCCCCCTGAAATTCCTGCAATATGACCTGATAGCCCTGGATATGGATTTCCAGAAATATCCGGAGAAGGCACAGGTGGAGAAGTTTGACACGGAGGACCAGGTGGAGCTCAGCTTTGAAATCAACTCGGACCGGCTGACGGACGACCCGAAGAACCAGGAGAGTCTGGCCGGAATACGGAAAAAACTGAACCTGATTCTGAACGAGCCCGGCGCCATGCTGAAAGAGTTTCACGTCATCGGCAAGGCATCGCCGGAAGGATATTACCAGCAAAACCTGCAGCTGGCCCAGAAACGTATGCAGCGGATTCAGCAGGAGGTTATCGGGGTACTCCCCCATGCGGTATCCGAACGCGTGTATCAGAACCCGCAGGCGGAAGTGGCTTCATGGAACGAGGTGGCCGAACTGCTGGAGAAGGACAGCCTGATGGAAACGGCCGGTTTCATCAGAAAGGTTGTAAGAGAACTGCCCGACCAGATGAACCGGCAGGGACAGCGAATCAAGGCCTCCAAGGACTACCGTACGGTGATTGTGCCTTACCTGGAGCAGCTGAGACAAGTGAAGTACCTGTGCCGCTATGACATCTACCGGGAACCGACCAACAAGGAGGTGATGGCGGCTTACCGGAGAAAAGGACTGAACGGGATGTACACCCGGTATGAATACTGGAAGCTGCTGCAATTGCTGAAGGACAGTCAGGAAAAGGAGGCGGTGGCACGCAAGGCATACGAAGAATCGCTAAGCATGAAGCGTCCATGGGTGCTGGCCGGAAACACGCTGGCCAAGCTGTACCTGGAAAAGGATGTGACCGACACGCAGATACTGGAACCGCTGATAGACCGTACCATCTTTACCGTGAACTATGAAAGGAAAAACATGGATACGGGAAGAACGGAGATTATCAACCCGATTGAGGTGGTGGTGAACCAGCTGTGCATGTACATCAAAGCGGGCGACTTTGAGAATGCCAGTGTCATGGCCAAGCTGATTCCGGCGGATTACAAGGAATTTGACCTGGTGAAGGCATACGCATGGGCCATGGGCGGCTATTTCCAGGGAGGAAATACGCCTGAAGAGACGCAGCGAGCTACAGAGACCTTCCGCACCATCTGCCAGTCGTCCGTACAGAACGAGGCGGTGATGAACCTGGCACTGGAAACGCCACAGGGAAACGCGCAGGCGGACAAGGCGCTGGAACAGATGGCGGACGAGAGTCCGGTGAAATGGTACCTGAAGGCGGTGACGGAAGCCAGAAAGGGAGACGTAGGACTGACGGAAGCGGCTCTGTATCTGGTGAGATGTTTCAACCGGGACCAGAAGATGATTGTCACTGCCCAGAACGACGGTGAATTCACGAAAGAGATTGTGGAAACGGCGTTGGAGATGTATAAGAATCAGTAATCATGAAAATAAACAGAAAGACTTTATATATAGCTGCCCTCGGCTATTTGTGGATGGGCGGAACGGAAACTATCCTCGCACAGGATGCCACAGCCGATTCGGTGAAAACCGGCTTTTTCAACGCGATGGATTATGTGAGACAGAAAAGGTATATCCCTGCCGGAAGAGCGATTGACCCCAAGGCCAGGGGATGGAATTCTTCCTTGTCGATTTTTGCTGGTGCCGGGAAACTGGGAGGCGGAGCGGCAGGCCCCTACTCCAAAGAATTCGGTATCGCCTTCACAAAGGATGTAACCTCGTTCAACAGTTACCGTCTGGCCGTAGAAGGGGCGGTGAACGAACAGATTGGAAGAGGCGGCGTGGAAATAGCGCACATGTTCCGGATACTGGATTACCTGAGGGGCTACAAGGACGACCTGCGATGGGACCTGGAAACGGTACTGGGTATCGGCATCTACGGGACGAAAAACAAGGTTTCAAAGGAACGTTTCGTAGCTGGAGGCATACACGGCGGACTGCACGTGAACTACCATCTGCACAACCACCTGGACCTGTTTCTGGAACCGAGGGTGAATCTTTTTACCGACGGCATCAACGGACTGGAGTCGCAGAAGAGATATGACATCGGTGCCCAGGCGATGGCCGGACTGACTTACCGGTTTACCGGACTGAACAAGACTTCCGGTCCTTCGGCCAACTCCGGCGCACTGGACAACCTGTTCTACGAAATTTATGCGGGTATTCAGGGAGATTATTCTGCCAGAATACGAAAGGCACCGATAATGAACGGGGTACTGGAACCCGTAGGTCCGGTAATGGGTATCAGCATGGGAAAATGGTTCCTGCCTTTCGGGATAAGGGGAACTTTATTTGCCGGAGTGCATAATACCCTCTCCGAGAAGGGCACTGAAAAGATAAAAGAAGGCTACGGAGGCGTGCGACTGGAGGCTATGGTCAACCTGAACCGTCTGTTCGACGACCGGGTGACTGACCCCCGACTGGAAGTAAACCTGATGGGAGGTGCGGAAGCCGGATTCGTGGCACACCGGGGAGCGACTTACGCCCGCAAAGTCAGACCTTTCACCGGACCGACACTCGGAGGACAGCTGGTGTATGCCGTAAACGACCACATCGGCGTATTCGGGCAGGCACGCTGGAGCAAGAACAGCTATACGCAAAATTTCTTGCACGGAACGAGCAGCAAACGCCGCATGCAGAACCTGAGCATAGAAATGGGGGTGCAGTACAGAAGACGCGAAGAATGTATTACCCGTCACCAATACCTGTTTGAACCCTATAACTTTGTATCGGTCGGCATGGGAGCAAATTACCCGATGCGTACCGGAGACCAGCAGCTGAAGGCCATGATGAAGCACCTGGGACAACAATTCTATGTGGGGTATGGAAGAAGATGGAGCAAATACTCATCGGTTAGAGGATACATCGAAATGGCGCATTATCCTTACAGTGTGAGCAAGCATGTATATCCCTTTACCCTCGGAGCGGACTACCTGGTAGACCTGAGCACCCTGGCCGCAGCGTATAACCCGGAAAGAATCTTTACGGTGGAAGGCCTGGCGGGTATTTTATACACGCACCACGGAACGGCACAAAAGGACTATTTCGGCGTACAGGCCGGGCTGAAAGAAACCGTGCGGATAAATGACCAATGGGGTGTCTTTGCGGAAGAAGTGCTGAGGGGCTACAAGGGAGCCATCACCCCGGGGGCCAGAACCTTGACGGAGAAGGGAATCTCCCTGCTTCCGTATGCGAATTTAGGGGTGAACCTGTACTTTTAGGCAGTTTTTTTATTAAACCTCACACATTTTGATAGATATCTTATCATTCCTTATCACGGTTTGGAAATATTGTATTATCTTTGACGCAGAATTAATAATTACATGAATATGAATAGTAGAATTTACATTCTGGCTATTGCACTGATGACAGGTGTAGGTGCAATGGCGCAAAACACGCAGCAAAACAGCAACGTAGAAAAGATTGAAAAATACACTGTACAGACCAACTTGTTTGGCGACAACTTGTTTGTAGGAGCCAACATCGGTGCACAGATGTATGTAGGCGACTACATTTCTAAAGGAAAAGCCGGCAAACTGATTACTCCGACATTCGAAATCAATGTAGGAAAATGGTTTACTCCAGTTATCGGACTGAGAGCGGGATTCGGCGGCTACCAGGCTAAAGGTTACTCAGTTAAAGATGCTGGTTTTGCCTACAAACGCGTAGACACCAACGTGTATCGCACCAAATGGGGAATCCTGCACTTGCACGGTGACGTAATGCTGAACTTCACCAACCTGTTCTGCGGCTACCGTGAAGACAGATTGTACAACGCAATTCCTTACGTAAGCATCGGTTACCTGCGCGGCATCGACAATAACGAAAACGAATTGTCAGGAGGTATCGGATTCATCAACCGTTTCCGTTTGAACAAGGCTTGGGACTTGAACCTGGAATTGAAAGGAAACATCAACAACGACGTGATGGACGGTATCCGTGGCGGAAAGAATATGGAAGGTTCTGCAGCCATCATGGTAGGTGCAACTTACCGCTTCAACCGCAGAGACTGGACTAAGGGTACCGGTATCTCGGCTGCTGAAATGCAGGCTGTACAGAATCAGCTTAAGAGCATGAACGAAGAAAATGCCAGCTTGAGAAACCGCGTAAATGCACTGGAAGAAGAAAAACGTAACCAGCCGGTTGTAACTGAAACCAAGGCTAGCAACAAGCTGCCGGATGCAACTGAATATGTAGCGTTCTTCGACATCAACAAGGCTTACCTGAGCGAAAAAGAAGCAGTGAACCTGGAAGCTTATGCAAACCTGATCAAGAAGTATCCTGAAAACAAATTCATCATCACAGGATATGCTGACAAGCAGACTGGTTCGGCTGAATTCAACGAACGCCTGAGCAAGCTGAGAGCAGAAGCTGTATACAACACACTGGTAGATAAATATGGTGTAAACAAGGATCAGCTGACAATGGAATACAAAGGTGGTGTTGACACTATGTTCCGCGAAAATCCGCGTCTGAGCCGCGCCGCTATCATCCGCATGGCAAAATAAAAAAAACACTAAAATCATAGGAAATCGCTGCACTTCCTTGAAAAAGGAGATGCGGCGATTTCTTTTTTTCATTCTTTCTCTTACATTTGCAAACTAACCTTTTTTACGTAACTTTTTAAACGAATTTAGATATGATCATAGCTGTTGACTTTGACGGTACTATTGTGGAACACCGCTATCCGGAAATCGGACGGGAAAAGCCTTTTGCCTTTGACACACTGAAAATGCTGCAAAAAGAGGGGCATCGGCTGATTTTGTGGACTGTAAGAGAGGACAAGCTGCTGGAAGAGGCCGTGGATTTCTGCCGACAGCATGGAGTGGAATTTTATGCGGTCAATACGAACTATCCGGAGGAACAGGAGGCGCATCAGCATTTCTCGCGGAAGCTGAAGGCGGATGTGTTCATTGACGACCGCAATCTGGGGGGAATGCTCGACTGGGGAAGCATTTACCGCATCATACATTACCGCCTGAAAATTGCGGATCTGGTGGCTGAAACGCTGGATGAAAGGCTGGAAGAGGGCATCGAACGCCGGAAACAGGAGAAGAAGAAAAGACAGGGCTTGTTTGGCAAGCTGTTCGGATGAGACACATCCGGAGAAGATACGAAAGAAGCTGTTTCACACGGAGCATTCCGACAGTGAAACAGCTTCTTTTATTGTATCCCTTTTGGGGAGAATTATTCTACGTAGAGCACCAGTCCCTTAAGGTATTCACCTTCCGGATGGTAGATGTTGACCGGATGGTCACCCGGCTGGGTGAGCTGGTGAAGAATGCGCACGCTGCGTCCGCTCTGTGCAGCTGCGGTAAACACGGCGTTACGGAAGTCCTGCTTGTTCACCACCTGCGAACAGGAGAAGGTAAAGAGGATGCCGCCCGGACGTATCTTTTCGAAGGCCTTGGCATTGAGCTTGGTGTAACCGCGAAGGGCATTGCGCAGGGCATCGCGGTGCTTGGCAAAGGCCGGCGGGTCGAGGATAATCAGGTCGTACTGGTCGCCCATGCGGTCGAGGAACTTGAAGGCATCTTCCGCAAAGGCCTGGTGACGGGTATCGCCGGGGAAGTTGAGGGATACGTTCTCGTTGGTCAGGTCGATGGCCTTGGCAGAGCTGTCTACCGAGTGAACGAGGTTGGCCCCTCCCCTCATGGCATAGAACGAGAAGCCACCGGTGTAGCAAAACATGTTGAGCACGTTACGGCCCTTGGCATAGCGTTCCAGCAAGGCACGGTTCTCACGCTGGTCGACGAAGAAACCGGTCTTCTGTCCCTTGAGCCAGTCTACGTGGAACTTCAGTCCGTTCTCCATGGCCACGTTCTCCGGACTTCCGCCTTTGAGGAAGCCGTTCTCAGTAGCCAGTAGGTCGGCCTTGAAGGGCAGCGTGGTTTCTGATTTATAATAGATGTGCTGGATGACGTCGCCCATCACTTCTTCGAGGGCTTCGGCCACTACCATACGGTCGAGGTGCATGCCGGCTGAGTGTGCCTGCATGACGGCGGTATGGTCGTACACGTCGATAATCAGTCCGGGCAGGTTATCGCCCTCGCCGTGTACCAGACGGTAGGTATTGTTCTGAGGATTGCCCAGCACGCCCAAGGCACAGCGGAGGTCTTTGGCCACCTGCAGGCGACGTACCCAGAACGCATGGTCGATGGGTTCCTGACGGAAGGACAGCACACGCACAGCGATGCTTCCAATCTGGAAATGTCCGCAGGCAATGAATTCTTTCTTGGAGGTGTAGACATCTACTACTTCACCTTCTTCCGGCTCTCCTTCCACACGGGCGATGGCTCCGGAAAAAACCCAGGGATGGAAACGCTTGAGCGATTCTTCCTTTCCGGGTTTGAGAAATACTTTCTTATAGCTCATTTGTATGGTTTAAGTGATTAATCTTCGAGGGGTTGCGGGAGAACTTCCGTGCGTATCACGCGGTACTTGCCCGAAAGGCGAAGCTCTTCCAGGTACTGGTAGATGCGTACGCAGGCCCAGGCATCGGTGGCGGCATAGAGCTGCTGTGCCTCGGTCAGGGTGTCGGCCTCCCAGTTGGACAGGCGCTGGCTCTTGGAAATCTTTTCCTGAAAAAGGAGGGCATAGATTTTCTGCAGGCTCTTTTCTTCGATGCCGAAAGAGGCCACGTAGTCCTGCAGCTCCACCCAGTTGCCCATGCGCGGGTCTTTCTGATTGCGGCGGCGCAGCATGGCGAAATCATCTTTCAGCGACAGGCCGATTTTGAGCACATCGTTCTGAAGGAACTCTTCCAGGAAATCCGGCAGTCCGAGGTGGTTCAGGCGGAACAGGAAGCAGGTGTCGTAAGTAGAGACCTGCAAGAGGGCCACCTTGTTGACGGCTCCCTTCCGGAACGAAGGGCGTGTTTCGGTGTCCACCCCCACCAGTACATGGGTATTGAGGTAATCGATGGCCTTGCGGGCCTCGGCCTCGGTGTAAATCACGAAGATGCGACCGGGGAAAGAGACCTTGGGTAACTCCGCAACGATTTTCTTATCTATTTTACTCTGTAGTTCTACCATTCAGTTTACGGGTTTAGGGTTATTCGTCGTCGCCCATGTCAAGGCCTTCGTAGAGTTCTTCTTCGGTGCAGTTGTCTTCGTAGAGTGCGGAATCTTCCTCTTCCTGACTGCTGTGCGAAAGCTGGCGGTACTTCACGTCGTGAAGGGCACGCATCACATTGACCAGGCGCTGTCCCCAGAACTCGGCAAAGAGTTCACGGCAGATGGCTAAGGAATCGTTCATGGTGTGCTCCAGGCCCAACTGGAACACGCAGATGAAATCCTTGATGGGCTGGTAAATGTCGGCCAGGCTTTCGGAGATGTTCTGATGAATGGGGGTATCACTATAGGCCATGTCATCAAGGAACACTTCGAGGTAGTCATCGTATTCGCCCAAGAGAGAGGCGATGGAGCCGCGAAGCACTTCGTAATCGGTCTCGGTCACGAAGGTTTCCGGGTCGGCATCTTCCATCCGCTCGCAAGCAGGAAGCAACGAAGCCTTCAGGTATAAAAGGGGAAGGAGTTTCAGGGACTTGTCGACGAAATCCCGACAGCGCATATCGGAAACACGTTCCATAAATCCACAGAACTCGGCAGCCACTGTCACGAACTCGACTGCGTTTTTATCGAATATTACTTGAGAGTTTTTTTCTTCCATATTCATGCTTATTGACGTGCAAAGGTACAAAAAAAATTTCTCAGTTTTAGTTTTATTCGTACATTTGCATGTATGTTTAGTTAATTCGAATCATCATGCAAACCAAAAAAACAGATACAAGCAAAAGTGAAAAAGCGGCTGCCATGGCCGGAAAAACATGGACTATCCTGAAAAGTGAGACTACCGCGTTCGTCATCGGACTGCTCTGCGTCATCTTCGGCGTGTACTTGCTGCTGGCTTTCAGCTCGTTCTTCTTTACGGGAGGAAACGACCAGAGCATTCTGTCGCATCCCAACCCGTCGGAGCTGCTGGAAACGGGCAACCGCATACAGAACTATGCCGGAGCACGGGGAGCACAGCTGGCGCAATTCCTGATTAACGACTGCTTCGGGTTTTCGGCTTACTGTATCATTATCTTCTTAGTGGTGGCCGGCATGAAGCTGATGAAGGCGTACGAGTTCCGCATCCGTTACTGGTTCTTAGGCTGTGCCACGGTGATGGTGTGGCTCTCTGTAACCTTAGGATTTGCATTCGGAGGACTGTTGGAAGATTCTTATATTTATCCGGGAGGACTGCATGGCTACAACGTGAGCCTGTGGATTCGCTCGCAAATCGGTGCGCCGGGATTGATTCTGGTACTGCTAGCTACGGCCATATTGTTCGGCGTGGCACTGACCCGACAGACCATGGGCGTGGTGAGAAAGGCGCTGCATCCGCAAAAGGGCAATAACGCGGCCATGACAGAGGAGGTAACTCCCCAGCCGGAACCGACCTACCGAAAGCCGGTAGTGGACGAACCGGAAGTGACCGCCGCGGAGGATGAATCGGAGAAGAAGGAAAAGAAAGAAAGTTTCTGGAAGAGCTGGACGCACCGGAAACCGAAACAGAAAAAAGAGGAGGAAGAGACTCCGCAGGAAGAACCGGAGAAAGCGGCTGAACCTGTCAAGGAGGAACCGGAGAAGGTGATTGTGAAAGAGGAACCGGCACCGGAGCGCGTCATCGACCTGCCCATTGATACCGAGGAAGAGGATGAGAAGAAGCACCCTTTTGAGGTGAAGCCGGCCCTGGAGGAAGACTTCGACAAGGAAGAAGAGGAGCCGGCATTTGAGGTCAGCAACGATACCAAGGAAGAGGATCAGGCTTACCGGGGAGACGTGTCGCAGCCGTACAACCCGCGCCTGGACCTGGAGTTTTACCGCTTCCCTACCCTCGACTTGCTGAATACGTATCAGAACGACGATCCGGACATCGACATGGAAGAACAGAATGCCAACAAGAACCGCATCATCAAGGTGCTGCGCAGCTTCGGCATTGAAATCAGTTCCATCAAGGCCAGTGTGGGTCCGACCATTACCTTATATGAGATTACGCCGGCGGAAGGGGTACGTATCTCGAAAATCCGTAACCTGGAGGACGACATCGCCCTGAGTCTTTCGGCACTGGGTATCCGTATCATCGCACCGATTCCGGGCAAGGGTACCATCGGTATCGAGGTGCCGAACGCGAACCCACACATCGTGCCCATGAGTTCCATCCTGACCAGCAAGAAGTTCCAGGAAACGACCTTCGACTTGCCGGTGGCACTCGGAAAGACCATTACCAACGAGGTGTTCATGGTGGATCTGGCCAAGGCGCCCCACATGCTGGTGGCCGGTGCGACAGGTCAAGGTAAGTCTGTGGGACTGAATGCCATCGTGACTTCCCTGCTCTACAAGAAGCACCCCAGTGAACTGAAGTTCGTCATCATCGACCCGAAGAAGGTGGAATTTGCCATCTATGCGCCGATTGAGCGCCACTTCCTGGCCAAGTTGCCCGACGGAGAGGATGCCATCATCACCGACGTGACGAAGGTGGTGCAGACCCTGAACTCGCTGTGTGTGGAAATGGACAACCGTTACAAGCTCTTGCAGAACGCGGGATGCCGTAACATCAAGGAATATAACGCGAAGTTTATCAACCGCCAGCTGAATCCGGAGAACGGTCACCGCTTCCTGCCTTACATCGTCATCATCATTGATGAGTTCGGCGACCTGATTATGACAGCCGGCAAGGAGGTAGAACTGCCTATCTGCCGTATCGCCCAGCTGGCCCGTGCGGTGGGTATCCATGCCATCATCGCTACCCAGCGTCCGACCACGAACATCATTACGGGTACCATCAAGGCCAACTTCCCGGCGCGTGTGGCTTTCCGTGTGGCTTCCATGATGGACTCACGTACCATTTTGGACCGTCCGGGTGCACAGCAGCTCATCGGTAAGGGTGACATGCTGTACCTGCAAGGAAACGACCCCGTGCGCGTGCAGTGTGCGTTTGTCGATACGCCGGAAGTGGAACGCATCGCAGAATTCATCGGCAAGCAACAGGGCTATCCTACAGCCTTCATGCTGCCGGAATACGTGGATGAGAATGCAGAACCCAGCAGTGCAGCCGACGTGGACATGAACCGTCTGGACCCGCTCTTTGAAGAAGCGGCCCGTCTGGTCATCTACCATCAGCAGGGTTCCACTTCGCTGATTCAGCGTAAATTCTCCATCGGCTACAACCGTGCGGGACGCATCATGGACCAGCTGGAAAAGGCGGGCATCGTAGGTCCGGCCAACGGTAGCAAGGCGCGCGACGTGCTTTGTCTGGATGAAAACGATTTACAAATGAGAATGAGCAGCCTGAAGGATTAAACGGACTGCCCTCTAACCCATAAAAACGATTGTGACAGGTATGAAAAAGATTTTTCTTCTCGTCCTGCTGATGGGAGTCGCCTTGTGTCAGGCTGTGGCTCAACAGGACGCAAAAGCTGAAAGCATATTAAGCAAGATGGCGGACAGCTACCGGAAAGCCGGCGGCATCAGTCTGACTTTTGGAGGTACACAACAAGGAAAGCTGTTGCTGAAAGGCAACAAGTTCTGCCTGGAGAGCGGAGGCATCAAGACCTGGTTCGACGGAAAGACGCAGTGGAGTTACGTGGAGCAAAATGAAGAGGTGAACGTGTCATCCCCCACCCCGGAGGAGATACAGAGCGTTAACCCGTATGCGTTGCTGACATCTTACAAGAAGGGCTTCAACTACCGTTACGTGGGCGAAAAGACCCGTCAGGGGAAGCGGGGACATGAAATCATTCTGACCCCGAAGACCTCGCAGGACATTAAAAGCATCACACTGAACGTAAAGGAAAACAGCTCACCCGTGTACATTGCCATCCAGCTGCAGAACGGAGAGAAACAAGAGTTTCAGATTTCGTCGTACCGCACGGGAGTGAACCTGCCCGACGCGGTGTTCCGTTTCGACAAAAGCAAGTATCCGGGAGCGGAAATCATTGATTTACGATGACATCATCCGATGTATCGAGAATAGAACTTTGAGCCAAGTAAGAGGGGGTTTCGGCATAGATATACATGACGCTGCCCCCTTTTATTGCATCTATAATGGGGCGCGACACGGAAGTGGGCAATGCCGGACATCCGAAGCTCCGTCCCAACCGTCCGCCACGACTGGCCACGGAGGGGTCTGCGTATGAGGCCCCATGCACCACAATGGCACGTTCGCGGGCCCGGTCGTTAATCCCTTTCTCCAGTCCGTCGAGAATGAGCGAATAGCCGTTTCGTCCCTGATAGGTGGAAGCCGTCAGGTAAAAGCCCAGCGAGCTCTTGTAAGAGCCGTATTCGTTGGAAAAAGAGGTAGCATAGTTTCCACCGCTGTTCTTGCCGTGTGACACTACTGAGGAATACAGCATCCGGCGGTGCTTCATGTCGAACACGTACAGGCGCTTTTCCGTGGAAGGCTTGGAAAAGTCAATCAAGGTCAGCACGTCGCGCTTGCGGTTCTTGATGCGGTTATATCCCGTCACCGCCTGCTTGAAGGCCCGCCAGTTGACCACCCCTTCCAGCTGCATGGAGTGGTAGAGCGACACGACCTCATCGGCCGCCTTAACCGCTGCTGCGGGGGATTCAGTAGGAACAGACTCTCCTTCCGCCGTGAAATACGCACAGGGGAAAGACAGGAACATGGCAGAAAGAAAAAATTTGATGATATGATTTTGCATGACTTTTTACGACCTGAAAAATATTCGGCCGCAAAGTTACGGATTTTCTGCCCTTCTTCTTCCGTAAAGAGAGTTAATTTTATAGAAATCACTCGATTACAATCACCAGTGACCGTTCCGTCGGTGCCCAGTCGTACACAAACTTGGCATGCGAGGTGGCATTGCGCACACACATGTGCGAACGGGGCGTGGTGCCCAACGACCAGCTGTATTCAATCATCGCCGTGCGAGGCACGTTGACCGGCACCCCGTGAATGTAGGCTCCGTTGGTGAAGCGGCTGGCATACGGTGCATAGCCTCCGGTGGCCGCAGAACCGTCTTTCAGGAACACCATACGCGACTTTTTCTGCTGCACCACAAACATGCCGAGCGGCGTTTCCTGCGCATACGGCGGACGGTGCATGCCCGTAGTGGCCGGATTCATGCTGCGGATGGCCCAGGTACCTTCTTCCAGACGTTCCAGGGTGGCAATGTTCTGGTCGCCCCGGTCCACCACGACCACATGGTTAAACTGCGTGCTGTCGGACAACAGCTTGACGTAGCGGCGCGGCACCCACCATTCTCCCTCGATGGAGACCGGTGACACGCGATAGAAACTGCCCGTCTCGCCCAGGAAAGACACCAGCGCCCCGTCGCGTCCGTAGCGTTCGGGCACCAGCGTATCCGAAGGAAGATACAGCGGCACCGACTGATAACGTTCCACTCCCAGCGTATCGGCAATGCGCCGGTACACATTCTGCGTGTATTTCCGCACCAGCGGAGCTTCACGGTTCACATTCTTGTAATTCTGGAATATCGCCCAGCGGTTGGCATCGTACTGAAGATTCTCGATAAAAGCCAGGCATTTGCGTATGGCATCCCATTTGAATGAACGGACGGTGTCCTGATACGGATACTCATCCTTCAAGGTGTATTTGTCAAAAAGAAGTTCCTTCGCCAAGATGATGTCGGCAGCGGTCAGCGGTTTACGCTCAAACGGCAGAATCTCTTCCACCTCCATGCTGTCGGGAGATGCCGTCTCCGACACGATGGGTTGCGACATCGGTTGTTCCACCCCACGGCCTGCTTCCTCCCGGCAACCGCAAAGGAGACACAAGAAGCATATTAAGCCTGTCAGTCGTTTCATAATGAAGGGTTATAAGGTTGGAACAAAGATAATAATTTTTACTAAAAAACCGCAGGAAAATGCAAAAAATCAGCGACTTTCTGTAAAGAAAGCACGACTTCCGGCACTTTCTCCAATTACTCGTCCAGGATACGGGCCGTCTCCACTTTTTCCAGTCGCGCACGCAGCTTTCCCATCATCGACTTGCGGATGCGCAGACGCATCAGGCAGTCCATGTCGTACGACTGTTCCAGTATCTCGGGCGACTCTTCCTTGACGATGCGCATGATGTCGTTCATGAAGGGATATTCGAACGCCACGGCCACGTCTTCGTCCACCGTCTTCTCGATGACCGGGGCTTCATCCAGTGCCAGCGAAGCCGCCATGCGGTAGGCCACAATCAGACCGCTCGTCCCCAGCTTGATACCGCCGAAATAACGCACCACGATGACCAGCACATCGGTCAGCTCGCGCGAGTTAATCTGCCCGAGGATGGGCTTTCCGGCCGTGCCCGAAGGCTCTCCGTTGTCGTTGGCCCGGAAATCCTTCCGTTCCGCGCCCAGCATATAGGCATAACACACGTGGCGGGCATCGTAATATTTCTTCTGGTACTCCTCCAGAAGGGACTTCACTTCGGAGAGCGTACGCACCGGCAGCGCAATGGCAATGAACTTGCTGCGCTTCTCGGTATAGATGGCTTCCGCGCTTTCCTGAATGGTCTTATAGGTATCTTCTTGCATCGTTTTTCTTCTTTCAGGTGGCAAATTTAATGATTTTTCTCGCATTTTTAAAACCGGAAAGCGTATCTTTGCTCCTGCATTAATCCCTTAAGAAACTAATGGCATGAAAAAATTACAAAAACTAACCTACTGTATGGGACTGGTTGCCGTGGCTGCACCTCATGCACAAGCTGCAACGCCCGATTCTGAAAAACCCAACATCTTGTTCATTCTCTGCGACGACATGGGATACGGCGACCTGGGATGCTACGGCCAGCCTTTCATCCAGACACCCTGCATCGACCAGATGGCACAGGAGGGCATGCGATTTACGCAGGCATACGCCGGAAGCCCCGTCAGTGCCCCGTCGCGCGCCACCATCATGACCGGACAGCACAGCGGACACGGACACGTGAGAGGCAACAAGGAATACTGGCTCGGCGAGGTGTGGTACGGACAGAACAAGGAATATGCCGTGACCGGACAGGAGCCGTATGACCCGCAGCACATCATCCTGCCGGAAATCATGAAGAAGAACGGCTATACCACCGGCATGTTCGGCAAATGGGCCGGCGGCTACGAGGGCTCGACCTCTACTCCCGACAAGCGGGGTGTGGACGAATACTTCGGCTACATGTGCCAGTTTCAGGCGCACCTCTACTACCCGAACTTCCTGAACTCCTACAGTCGTGCCGCAGGCGATACGGCCGTCAGTCGTGTGATATTAGAAGATAATATCCGCTACCCGATGAGCGGCGAAGACTATTTCAAGCGTACGCAGTATTCGGCCGACCTGATTCACCAAAAGGCACTGGAATGGCTCGACAAGCAGGACGGCAAACAGCCTTTCTACGGCTTCCTGACGTACACCCTGCCGCATGCCGAACTGGTACAGCCCAACGACTCTATCCTGAAGAAATACAAGAAACAGTTCTTTCATGACAAGACCTGGGGCGGAGATGCAGGTTCCCGCTACAACGAGAGCGTGCATACACATGCCCAGTTTGCCGGCATGATCAGCCGACTGGATGCCTACGTGGGCGAAATCCTGGCCAAGCTGAAAGAAAAAGGACTCGACGAGAATACCATCGTCATCTTCAGCAGTGACAACGGTCCTCACGAAGAAGGCGGTGCCGACCCGACTTTCTTCGGACGCGACGGTAAGTTGCGCGGCCTGAAGCGCCAGTGCTACGAAGGAGGTATCCGCATCCCGTTCATCGTGCGCTGGCCGGGAAAGGTGAAAGCCGGTGAGGTGAACGACCATCAGCTGGCTTTCTACGATATCATGCCTACCTTCTGCGAACTGGTGGGCGACAAGCGCTTCCCCAAGAAGTACCTGAACAAGAAACTGGAAGGTGACTGTTTCGACGGCATCTCTTTCGCTCCTACCCTGTTGGGAAATGACGAGGCACAGAAGGCACACGACTTCCTCTACTGGGAGTTCCACGAAACCGACCAGATTGGTCTCCGCATGGGCGACTGGAAGATGGTGGTAAAGAAGGGGGTTCCTCACCTCTACAACCTGGCAGAAGACATCCACGAAGACCACGACGTGGCTGCCCAGCATCCGGACCTCGTGAACCAGATGAAGCAGGTAATTCTGCGCGAACACCGCCCGAATGACCTCTTCCCCATAACCTTGCCGAAATAAGATTTCACCGGAAAAACTGTAGTGTACTAAATAAGTTGACACAATTTATTTAGTAACATGCGTAAAAATCGA
>OHKQ01000002.1_pt1 | contig 182247 bp, 131 predicted proteins | sample 1568891 | NCBI WGS metagenome assembly OHKQ01 (sample SAMEA3879596, study PRJEB24766) | human gut metagenome | biome: human-associated habitat; feature: feces | place: USA | collected 1985/1987 | reverse complement strand
ACGAATGAAATGATACTTTTCGTCATTACTGTAATGGCTTCCTTTTTTTCTCATACTTAGGACACATTTATTAGTTTGTTAATGTGTCTACCTATATCAGTATAAGACACATCGCTCATTGTACTGCCCAATAACCAGAGCTAACACTTGATACTTTGCAACGCAGATAAGCGAAGATTTCAGCCAGAACTACGATATGGCCGAAAAATTGATCATGTTATTTTTCAGCATACGTAATTGTTTCCAAACAATCTCATTTTGCGGTAAATTTTCCATAGGATCACAAGATAGCACTTCGGCAGCTGCCTCGCGAGCCACGTCCATCAACTCCTGATCCTTAACCAGATTGGCAATTTTCAGGTCAAAGGGCATACCACTTTGGGCCGTTCCGTCCAAATCGCCGGGGCCGCGAAGTTTTAAATCCTCTTCGGCAATCACAAAGCCATCAGTACTGTCTACCATAACCTGCATACGCCGCTGTGTCACATCGCTCAAGCGGTTATTGGTCATCAGGATGCAATAGGACTGTTCGGCTCCACGCCCTACCCTGCCTCGCAGCTGATGCAACTGTGCCAAACCAAAGCGTTCGGCATTTTCGATTACCATCACCGAGGCATTCGGTACATTCACACCAACTTCAATCACAGTGGTCGACACCAGTATATGCGTTTCGTGCTGTTTAAATGCACGCATAGCCTCTTCTTTATCGGCCGGCTTCATTTTACCATGAACCATGCCAACCTTGTAATCACTGAATACCTCTACCAACTGGCTATATCCGGTTTCCAAATCGCGTAAATTCTGCTTTTCGTTTTCTTTGATAAGCGGATACACCACGTAAATTTGCCGGCCTAACTTCAATTGATAGCGTATGCCTTCATACAAGCGCGGTCGGTCTGCCTGGCGGTAATGCACTGTTTCGATGGGCTTTCTGCCTGGCGGAAGTTCGTCGATAACACTGACATCCAAATCGCCATACACAGTCATGGCCAAGGTACGAGGAATTGGGGTGGCTGTCATGACCAGAATATGGGGTGGCTGCACATTTTTTTGCCACAAACGGGCACGCTGCTTCACCCCGAATCGGTGTTGCTCGTCGATAACAACCAATCCGAGGTTATAAAAAGCGACCGAAGGCTCAATCAGTGCATGCGTACCTACCAGTATATTCAACGTTCCGTCGGCTAATTGCTGCAAAACCTGTGTGCGTTTCTTTCCTTTTACATTACCGGTTAGTAACCCTATTTTAATGGGTAGCTTTTCTGTATATTCCGAAATGGAGGCAAAGTGCTGTTCGGCCAGAATTTCGGTTGGAGCCATGATACATGCCTGAAATTTATTGTCGACGGCCAACAAGCAGCACAGCAACGCCACGATGGTCTTTCCGCTTCCCACGTCGCCTTGCAGCAATCTATTCATCTGTCTGCCAGTCGACACATCCTTTCGTATTTCACGCACCACACGCTTTTGGGCATTAGTCAGCTGGAATGTAAGGCACTCATTGTAGAATTGTAAAAACACATCGCCGACACGCTGAAAAACAAAACCTGCATTACACGTCTTACGCTGTTTGTTATAGCGCAATATGTCGAGTTGCAAATAAAAGAGTTCTTCGAACTTTAATCGGCGTACAGCTTCAGGCAAAGATGCCGAAGATTCCGGGTGATGAATGGTACGCAGTGCCTGGTCTAAGGGAAGCAGGTTATAACGCGATGTTAAATAATCCGGAAGCGATTCGGGTATGATTTGCTGCCCAAAAGTTTGAAACGCACGACTCACCAAATCACTTATTTGTTTGGAATCAAGGCCATGCTTTTTCATACGCTCAGAGGTATGATAATAAGGCAGCATGGTCAGCGGATGTTTCAAAGCCTCATCGGCATCCTCCAGTTCTGGATGGGGAATACTTATTTGTCCGTTAAAGTTGTTTGGCTTGCCAAGTAATAGGTAATTATGGTTATACTGCAGTTGCTTGTCGAACATCTTGATTGAGTTAAACCATACAAGCGACACATACCCTGTTCCATCGTAAAAAACGGCAACCAAACGTTCACGACGACCACTACCCTCTACATTTTTCGACACTATTTGCCCACGAAGTTGCACGTATGGCATTCCTTCGACCAAATTGCACACTTTATGTATGACGCTCCGATCGATGTACTTGTAGGGAAACTGATACAGTATATCGCGCATGGTATGCACCTTCAGGTCCTCATTCAAGTACTTTGCCCGAATAGGTCCTACTCCTTTTAAATATTTAATATCAGTCTGTAAAGGGTTCATTGCAAATGATTGAAAAATACTTTTTAAGATTAGTCGGATATCATCCAGACTTTTCCGATACTTAACTTCAAACAGGCATACACCGGAATTCTGCTATGCAAATTTAATACAAATGTCGGCTGTATCCAGCTAAGCTCAAATAAAATTGACTTTGCCAAACACAGCCGACAGTTATATTGATGATGATAAGTAGATGTTGAAAATTATATTACTCAGTCGAATTGTTTATACTTACAATCAAGCTCTTACACCGCATTCATTCGTAATAATAAGTTCTACCGACCTGCTTACCAGCAGCAAATACCCACTTATCAATTAAACTTAAGAATCGGCTCAACACCGGCATAGCTTGCCGTGAATCCCATGGCATGCTCCACTTCATCAACCGCATTGGGCATCGGTAACAAGTGGCGGGCAATAGCAGTTGCAAAGTAACGGGTTGCAGCAGGTCCTGAAGCTGTAATAAAGTTGTCATGCTCCACTACATAAGCATTATTATGGTAAATGCCTTCTGCTACATGTGCCTCCATGCCCGGATAAATGGTTACGTGCTTATTACGAATCACACCGGCTGCACCTAAAATCATGGGTGCTGCACAAATCGCTGCGATAAGGGTGCCCTGCATGGCCTGTTGCATAACGGTTTGGCGCAAAATCGTATTTTTTGCCATAGATTCTGCACCTTTAAGGCCACCGGGAAATACCATGGCTTCGCAGTTGAGCAAATGATTCTTGCGGAAAATACTATCGGCTTTAATTACTACACCATGAGCGCTTGTAACGACACGCTTGCCCGAGACGCTAAGTGTTTGAACCTGCAAACCACAACGGCGCAGGATATCTATTGTTCCAATGGCCTCAACATCCTCAAAGCCATCTGCCAAGAATAAATAAATCATTTATATATGTTTTGTTAAGTCAATTATTATCATGTGTGTGTAAGGAATACTATAGGATGCAGAACTTGCTGAAATTATCTCAAGCATTCCAAATAGAGCTGAATCGTATTCTGCAGACCTAAATAAAGCGCATCGCTAATCAATGCATGACCTATACTTACTTCGTCTGTCCAAGGTATTGTTTGATGATAAAAAGCCAAATTATCAAGACTTAAATCATGACCGGCATTAAGGCCCAATCCTATTTCACGACAATGAAGCGAAGTGGCTAAATAAGGTGCAATGGCTTCATCGCGATTCTTTGCATAATTGGCAGCATAGGGTTCTGTATACAGCTCCACACGGTCGGCTCCTGCTTTTAAAGCATAATCGGCCATGGTATTGTCTGGAGATATAAAAATACTCACTCTGATTCCAGCCTCGTGAAACATGGCTGCTTTTTCTGTCAGAAACGCCAGGTGCTTTTGAGTGTCCCATCCGTGGTTCGATGTAAGCTGATCGGGAGCATCGGGAACCAAGGTCACTTGAGCCGGACAAACATCAAGTACGAGTTTGCAGAAATCGTCTGTAGGATAACCTTCTATGTTAAATTCGGTCGTTAACCGAGGGCGTAAATCGTAAACATCCTGTCGTTTGATGTGACGTTCATCGGGACGAGGGTGCACGGTAATGCCCTGTGCTCCAAAGCGTTCACAATCTAATGCTACGTTTAATAAATTAGGGTTATTGTTACCTCTTGCGTTACGTATAGTAGCGACTTTGTTGATATTTACACTTAATTTAGTCATATTCCTTCAAGTGCTATTGCGAAAATTAGGTATATTTGCCAATAATGAAAGTTGCAGCGACTTCAGCTATTTGCAAAGAAAATCAGATTTTCCTTTGCTTGTGCATTTGGTTTGCATTACCTTTGCTTACGCTAAGGCTAATCGCACTTTGACTGAAACAAAACATTCGCCCGGCTTATTTACTCTCTTCATTATTCAGCCTACAGCTTAAATGTAAAAGGAATGAATTGATTAGAGTCTTGACGCTTAACTGCAAAGCCATACGTAACTACAAACAAAAGCGATAATACGCACGTATGGCCCGTCAACTTATGAGCCTAACATGCGTATCAGATTGGTGTTAGCCATTTCAAAGTGCAAAATTACGATATTTTAGGCAATAAACAATCTTATAATCGGATTGAATAATATAAAATTTGCTAAATTAAAAGAATTCGAGCACTCCTAACTCCTAATATTATCATATAAAGCTATGACATACCCCAACCTGCATTTCGCCCTATTTGGCAACGTATTTCAAACCAAAAAGAATCAGTTCGTAGCAGCTGTCATACAGAAACTTCAGGATTTAGGCGTAAAAATTTGCGTAGAGCACCAGTTTGCAGCATTCATTAACAATGAATTGAAAATTGACTTAACGGGGTGCGACATGTTCAGTTCCACCTCGTTTAGCAAACCTATTGATGCGGCTATTTCTATTGGCGGAGATGGCACATTTTTGGGTACTGCAGCCCAAATAGGTACCAGCGGCATTCCTATAATCGGCATCAATACCGGACGCTTAGGCTTTTTGGCTGACGTTTCGCCCGACAACATTGACTCTGCCCTTGAAGCCTTGTGTCAGGGCGATTATGTGATAGAGGAACGTAAAACACTTGCTGTGCGGAAAAACAACGTGCTTTCGGACTTCTACCCTTATGCCCTGAACGAAGCTGCTGTTCTGAAACACGACATATCGTCGCTTATCGAAATCGACACCTATATCGACAATCGCTTCCTGGCAAATTTCTTGGCAGACGGACTGATTATCAGCACACCCACCGGGTCAACGGGATATTCGCTCAGTGTGGGGGGGCCTATTTTGGTTCCACAATCCGGCACATTCTGCATTTCGCCTGTAGCTCCTCACAGCTTGTCTGTTCGTCCGGTTGTGGTGCGCGACGATGTTGAAATTCGTATGGAAGTAAAAAGCCGGAGCCATAACTTTCTGCTTTCGTGCGACGGACGCAGTGAATCGCTGCCTAGCGAAACGGTGATTACGGTTGGCAAAGCCGATCACACCATTCGCGTCATCAAAATTGAACACAAAAAATTCTTCGACACCTTACGCGATAAACTCATGTGGGGCGTTGATCAAAGAATTTAACAAACAGGGCTGATACGTCTGTGTCGGTTCTGTATAAAAGGTAAACCATTGGCCAAAAAATCATTCACTTTTAAACTTTGACCATTATGCCTAAACAAACTATATCCAACCACAGCATTAACGCTGATTTGCGTTACTTGAAACTTTTATCAAGGGATTTCCCCTCGATATCAAAGGTTACCACCGAAATCATCAATTTGGAGGCTATATTGCACCTTCCAAAACCTACCGAACATTTTCTGGCCGACCTTCATGGCGAAAATGAGGCTTTTCAACATGTATTGCGAAATGCTTCGGGTAATATCAAACGTAAGGTAAAAGAAATATTCGGCAATACACTGCGCGAAAAGGAAATACGTGACCTGTGCACGCTTATCTATTACCCCAAACAAAAGTTGGAACTGGTAAAACAAAACGATACGGATATTTCCGATTATTACCAAACGATTCTAAACCAACTTATAGCTGTTTGTCGCAGTGTTTCTTCAAAATATACGCGTTCAAAAGTCAGAAAAAGTCTGCCGTCTGAATTTGCCTATATCATAGAAGAACTTTTACACGAAAGTTCTGACGACCGAAACAAGCAAGCCTATGTCGGTGTGATTATCCAGACTATTATCGGCACCGGACGGGCTTCAGGATTTGTCGAAGCTATTTGCGAACTCATTCAACGCCTCTCCATCGATCAGCTCCATATCCTTGGCGATATCTTCGACAGAGGACCTGGTGCACACATCATTATGGATACGCTTACGAATTACCATAATTGGGATATTCAATGGGGTAACCACGACATTCTATGGATGGGAGCTGCAGCCGGAAATTTGACCTGCATTGCAAGTGTGCTGCGTTTATCATTCCGCTATGCCAATACGCAAACTTTAGAGGAAGGATATGGCATCAATATGGTTCCTTTAGCTACCTTTGCCATGGAAACCTATTCCGATGATTCATGCAAGGTGTTCTATCCCAAAATTGAAGACCCTAACCGGAAGCCAAACGAAAAAACGTGTAAGCTCATAGCTCAAATGCACAAGGCCATAGCTATCATTCAGTTTAAACTCGAAGGTGCTCTCTACCAGAAACATCCCGAATGGAACATGAATGACCGTGCTTTGCTGTTCGACCTTAATCCGGCTGAAGGAACCTGCAAGGTAGACGGAGTTACGTATGAACTTACCGATACTAACTTCCCCACTATTGACCCTGAACATCCCTACGAATTGACTGTTGAGGAAGTTGAACTCATAGAAAAGCTGCGACATTCATTCCTCATTTCCGATCATTTGCAAAATCATGTACAGCAACTGCTGCAACATGGTTCCATGTATGGCATTTACAACTCGAACTTACTGTTCCATGCCTCTGTACCAATGAATGAAGACGGCAGTCTGAAGGTGTTGAACATTGAAGGACAAAACGTATCGGGACGCGAAATGCTTGACCGCATCGAACAAATGGTTCGTCTTGCCTACGACGAGGAAGCAGATCATGTCGACCGGGAAAGGGCCATCGATTATTTCTGGTATCTATGGTGCGGACCCAACTCGCCATTGTTCGACAAATCCAAAATGTCGACCTTTGAACGGTATTTCATTGCCGACAAAGCCACACATAAGGAAGAAAAAGGATGGTATTACAAACTCCGTGACGATGCAAACATTTGCGATGAACTGATGAATGCCTTTGGCGTCAGAGGAAAGCACAGACACATCATTAACGGACACGTGCCCGTAAGAGCCATGAACGGCGAAAACCCGATTAAGGCTGATGGTAAACTGATGGTTATTGATGGTGGCTTTGCCAAAGCCTATCACGACACAACAGGCATTGCCGGTTATACTTTGGTTTACCATTCGCGTGGTTTCCAACTCGTACAACATGCTCCATTCACTTCAACCGATGAAGCTATATTAAATGGAACAGACATCCAATCAACAACACAAATAGTTGAAATGATGGGACATCGGGCTATGGTAAACGACACTGACAAGGGGGCTGAACTCCGCGAACAAATTGCAGATCTGGAGAAACTGCTCGTTGCCTATCGGCGGGGATTCATCAAGGAATAATTCTCGCTTCAGCTAAGTCGATTAGAACATAAACTAACCCAATAAAATACTAAGAAATTGAAATCTCTCAAAGAATTATACAGAATCGGACAAGGCCCTTCATCCAGCCATACAATGGGTCCTCGCCTTGCCGCTGAAAAATATTTACGCAGACATCCCGATGCCAACGCATTCCGTGTAACGCTTTACGGCAGTTTGGCCGCTACTGGCAAAGGTCACCTTACAGACCAAGCCATCTGGGAAGTTCTGGGTAAAGACCGAACGGAATTCGTTTGGCACCCTGAAATAACGCTACCGTTCCATCCAAATGGAATGAAGTTCGAAGTGGCCACACCGCGTGGTTCATTTACCGAAGCATGGACAGTATTCAGTATTGGCGGAGGTGCTTTGGTTGAAGAAGGTAAAGTGCAAACCGAAACTCCTGACGTCTACGACCTCGACCGCTTGGCAGACATCAAAAAATGGTGCGAACAGCGTGGTATGTCGTATTGGGAATACGTTGAGACTTGCGAAGGCCCTGAAATATGGGACTATCTGCAAACTGTTTGGGATACCATGTGTGCAGCTGTGGAACGCGGACTTGAACATGAAGGTGTACTGCCCGGTGCCCTTCAACTTCGACGTAAAGCCCCCGATTATTACATCCGGGCTATGGGTTATGGTTCAAACTTACAGTCGCGCGGTCTTGTATTTTCCTATGCGTTGGCTGTAAGCGAGGAAAATGCCTCGGGCGGCATCATTGTTACAGCACCTACCTGTGGTGCAAGCGGTGTTGTTCCGGCTGTTCTGTATCATATTCAGAAAACACGCCGTTTCCCCATCCGCCGCATTCTGCATGCCTTGGCCACAGCCGGACTTATTGGCAACATTGCTAAAAGCCGTGCATCCATCTCGGGTGCTGAAGCCGGCTGTCAGGCTGAAGTTGGTGTTGCTTGCGCCATGGCTGCTGCTGCTGCCAACTACATCTTTGGCGGCTCGTTGGCAACCATCGAGTATGCCGCTGAAATGGGTCTGGAACACCACTTAGGTATGACCTGCGACCCTATTTGCGGATTAGTTCAAATACCTTGTATCGAACGAAATGCTCATGCTGCAGCCCGTGCCCTTGATGCCAATGTATATGCCACTTTTGCAGACGGTGTACACCGCATTCCTTACGACAAAGCTGTTGCCGTAATGAAACAAACCGGACACGACTTGCCTTCGCTTTATCGCGAAACCTCGGAAGGTGGATTGGCCAAAGAGTTTCATAAAGAACATTGATTAGAACATTGATTAAAAGCCGAAGTAACCCCGTGATGCGAGTTTCACGGCTGTTACTTCGGCTTTACCCATCCTGCACGACTGCTGATGCTGCAAAATGAATTTCAAACATGTAAAAAGATTGTTTGAATATTTCGAGGCAAAGACTTCAGACTTCAAGAAAAAAACTTTAAATTTGCACTTAGTAAGTTTGGTTTGTAGTTCATTATTTGATGTAACTTGTTTGTAGTTCATTATATCCATAACGCTACAACTGAACTGAAATATTCATTGGGACATCTACAACTTAAATAAAATTGTCATGAAGAAGACCATCTTGGTAACCGGTGGTACCGGATTTATCGGTTCACACACCACAGTTGAACTGCAAAATGCAGGCTATGAAGTGGTAATTATCGATAACTTATCAAATTCAAAAGCCGACGTTGTTGACGGCATCGAAAAAATCACAGGTGTTCGTCCTGCTTTTGAAGAGGTCGACTGCTGCGATTTCGAAAAGCTCGAAGCAGTTTTCCAAAAATATCCTGCCATCACGGGTATTATCCACTTTGCAGCATCAAAGGCTGTAGGTGAAAGTGTAGAACAACCGTTGAAATACTACGAGAACAACTTGCTTTCTCTCATCAACCTCCTGAAGTTGATGCCTAAGTATGATGTTAAGGGTATTATCTTCTCATCTTCTTGCACCGTTTATGGCCAGCCCGATCCCGAAAACCTGCCCGTTACGGAACTCGCCCCCATCAAGAAGGCCGAAAGCCCCTATGGTAACACCAAGCAGATTAACGAAGAAATTATCCAGGATTACGTTCACAGCGGTGCAAACATCAGCGCCATCATCCTGCGTTACTTCAACCCCATTGGTTCACACCCCAGTGGCATCATCGGTGAAATGCCTAATGGTGTTCCTGCCAACCTCATCCCCTACCTCACGCAAACAGCTATGGGCATCCGTCCCTGCTTGAAAGTGTTCGGTGATGACTATGACACCCCCGACGGTTCTTGCATCCGCGACTACATCTATGTACTCGACTTGGCCAAGGCACACGTTGCTGCTATGGAACGCATTGTTGAGGACAAAAATGAAGAACGTGTTGAAATCTACAACGTAGGTACCGGTAACGGTGTGAGCGTTCTTGAACTGATTAACACTTTCGAAAAGTGCACCGGCGTTAAGCTTAACTACGAAATTGCTCCCCGTCGTGAAGGCGATATCGAAAAGGTATGGGGCAACGTAGATAAAGCCAACAAAGTTTTGGGTTGGAAGGCTGTTCACACGCTCGAAGAAGCCCTCACTTCTGCATGGAACTGGCAACAGAAGCTGCGTGAACGCGGCATCATGTAATTTCATGCAACAGGCAAAGGAAATGCAGACGAAACCTTATACATACTGTTTCAATGAACAGAATGGTCTGCCCTGACATTCCTTCCTTTATTCTATCCATATTTTGCAAAGCATCCGTTTTGCAAAATATGGATATTTTTTCATACACCCCTTTAAACCATCCGACTGTGCAACCCTACTATTTATTACAAGAAAAAGACTTACGTCGCAACTTGGAATTAATCCGCCACATCTGTGACGAAGCCGGAGTTGAATTTATTTTGGCATTCAAGGCTTTTGCGCTCTGGAAAACCTTCCCCGTTTTTCGCCAGTACATTCATCACACCACAGCCTCATCGCCTTACGAAGCCCGCTTGGCATTCGAAGAATTTGGCTCTAAAGCCCACACCTACTCGCCTGCCTACGAAGACGACACCTTCGATGTGATTCTGCATTGCTCAAGTCATATCACCTTCAACTCTCTTTCACAATTTCAGCACTTTAGCCAACGTGTTAAATCGCTTGGTGACGAAGCACCCTTAATGGGCATACGAATCAATCCGGAACACAGCGAAATTGAGACCGAATTGTACAACCCGTGTGCGCCGGGGTCACGATTCGGAGTATTGAGCACCCAATTACCCGACCAACTGCCCGAAGAAATTACTGGATTTCATTGCCATTGCCACTGCGAAAGCAGTTCTTTTGCATTGGAAAACACGCTTGGCTATATTGAAGAAAAGTTCGGACATTGGTTGCCTCAAATCAAATGGCTGAACCTTGGCGGCGGACATTTAGTTACGCGCAAGGACTACGACGTGAAGCACCTCATTAGCCTTCTTCAGTCGTTCAAAGCCAAATATCCGCACCTACAAATTATCCTGGAACCCGGTTCGGCATTTGCTTGGCAAACAGGTTCTCTGGTTTCACAGATTGTTGACATTGTCGAAAACGATGGTATCAAAACAGCTATACTCAATGTCAGTTTCACTTGCCACATGCCCGACTGTCTTGAAATGCCTTATCACCCCGTTGTGCGCGAAGCAAAAACCATTGAAAATGCTCGTGAACTTGGCATTGAACGCGAAGCCTGCATTTACCGCTTAGGAGGAAACAGCTGTCTGAGTGGTGACTATATGGGATACTGGCAATTCAAAAAGCCGTTGCAGATAGGCGACATCATCACCTTCGAAGACATGATTCACTACACTACTGTCAAAACAAATATGTTCAACGGCATACACCACCCTTCAATCCGTTTTGAACGTTTAGATGGCAGTGTCGAAACCCTGCGCGACTACACTTACGAAGACTACCGCGACCGTATGGACTAAGTTATATGCCTGCCTCATTGCGGCAAAACCAGTAACGAATGCTTATTCCGTCACATAAACTACCATGCTATACCTTCCTTCAACAATGCCTGCAGCAACCTCACTGCAAACTAAAACATACCAACTGAAGCACTGGAAGTCGGTCAACCAAGTTATGCGGGTGCTGTTTTTAAATTTAATGCCGCTGAAACCTCAAACGGAAGCCGACATTGCACGAACACTCCAACAAACCGAAGTGGACGTTCAGCTGATTCCTATTAAGATTAAAGGGCAGACTTACAAAACGACTCCTGCTGAACACATGGAAGCTTGTTACTTAGACTTCGATGAGGTTGAAAACGACTTGGCCGATGCACTGATTATAACCGGAGCCCCGGTAGAGCAAATTGCATTTGAGGAGGTGAGGTACTGGCCGGCATTATGTCACATCATGGACTGGGCCCAGCAAAACGTTAAGCACACGCTTTACATTTGTTGGGGAGCGCAGGCCGGTTTGTATCATCACTATGGTATACCCAAATACCAGCTTCCGGAAAAGTGTTTTGGCATATTTCAGGAAGAGGTGGCTGTGCCTAACCACCCCCTCACTAATAATCTGGAACCCAGATTTCCCATGCCCAATTCGCGACATACCGAAGTACGTAAAAGCGATATTTTGCAAGCTGCATCCGAATGCTTAACGATTCTAGCAGAAAGCAAGGAATGTGGTATCGGCATTGTCATCTCAAACGACTGCAAGCAAACATTCATCGTGGGACATTTAGAATATGAGGCTGAAACTTTGCACCGCGAATACCATCGCGACTTGAATAAGAATCTGCCTATCCATGCTCCCGAACACTATTACGATGCGAATGGTGACATTCTGTATTCCTGGAAAGATGCCGCTACGTGTTTCTACCGGAATTGGCTTTTACTCAACCAACAATAGAAAATGGTCTGAACTTTTGCGTTACCGATAAATCCTACTTTACCGATACTGCAAATGTTCAGACCATTTTCTTTATCATCAAACCGGATTGTCGGTTTTCATGTTTCACCACACAGTCTGAAACATGAAAAAACAATATCATGGTGTCACACCTCACCTTTACTTAATACCACGTTTATTCAACGCATCCGTATACTTTCGTGCATTCATCAAATGCTCTGCATAGGTTTTGGCAAAATTATGAGTACCCGAAAAATCCTCCTTAGCACACATATAAAGATAATCATGAGGTGCGTAATGCAACACTGATTCTATCGCATTCTGTGATGGAATACAAATCGGACCTACAGGCAAACCTTCATGCTGGTAAGTGTTATACGGACTGTCTACAATCAGATGTTCGTGCAGAATTCTGCGCAAACCGAAATTGCCAAGTGCAAATTTAACCGTTGGATCAGCCTGCAACTTCATTCCCTGTCGCAGACGGTTCAGATACATTCCGGCAATCATGGGCCTCTCCTTTTCATTAGCCGACTCTTGCTCTACAATCGAAGCGAGCGTATACACCTCATTCGTTGTAAGTCCTGCTTTTTCAGCCAATTTCTTACGATTTTCCGTCCAATAGGCATCGTGCTCACGTTTCATTCGTTGCAGCAATTTCGCAGGTGTAATATCCCAATACACCTCATACGTATTGGGAATAAACAAGCAAGCAGCAGTTTCAGGGGTTACTCCCCAATCCTTAAGTTGCACTTCATTTTTAAAGGCTGAAGCCAAAGTGGCTGAATCTGCTTCCAACTGTTGGGAAAGGCGTGCTGCCAAATGATTCATCGAGTGTGTCACCGGAATAACCAAGCGCACAGCATCCTGTCGGCCACCACGCAATTTACGCATGAATGAAAAAGAGCTTGCGCCTTGCCGAACGACATAAGAACCCGGTATAACATTTGATTTATAGCCCAATACTGTGCCACATAATTTCAATCCCAACAACTGACTGGGCGATACGGCATTTTGAATCTTGACATAAACCGAATCAGCAGTATCATCATTGTCAACATAAATGCGAACATCCTTCTGTGCAGAGTTTATACTGGAAAAGAACAACCAGTAACCGCTGCTTCCCAAAAGCAGCAAAGCCGCACAGGCTAAACCAATCATTTTTTTTGCTTTATCCTTTATCATGGTTCGTTGCTAATATATGCGTATTATTAAAAACAGACTAAGTATCTTGACTTCATACATTTAAAATGCGCCATTGATCCATTATCATTTGAAAACTCTAAATGCATTGCATTTGAACTGCATATCACAAAAGCGCACTTTCTGAAACCCTACCGTAATACGGCAGGCTTAGCATGAGCAAAGGTATACAAAATGCGGGATACGGATTAAATGTCGCGAAACTAATTTATTTACAGTTTAAATAAATCGCTCATTTTGCAAACATTGAAACGCAAAAGAATATATAATCACAAACTACGGCAAACAGATTTGCCTCTTTTTTCAAAAAACTCACAAGCCCAAAACTATCAAAAAATATACAACTTTTAGCTTGGGCTTCATTGCGATTGATTAGTTGTTTCCTTGTGCAGCCCCACCGCAAAATTACGAACAGAATAACCATGTGTTACAATTCCACTCTCTTACAACATCTACATTTAAACAATTAGTTAGCAATATCAACCATTATTTATAACTACAACGATGGATAATTCAATGGTTTTTACTAATTTTGCACAAAATAGAAATGAATGTGCGAATCACAAAGTTCTGAAAACCATTGCAAAATACTGCATAACGATACAACCCTGACATCATTGGCTTCAATATCGTTACTAACAACTGGGCTTTTTGATCCACTTACAATAATAAAACTATGAACGAATATACCGACTTTGTAGATTTAATAGCAAATAGTTTAAGAAAGAACTGGGACCTTGATGCTTTAACAGACTACAAAGGTGTCACACTTCAATATAAGGATGTGGCACGAAAAATTGAAAAGCTCCACATTCTGTTTGAAAATGCCGGAGTTGTCAAAGGCGACAAGATTGCCCTTTGTGGCCGTAATAGTGCTAACTGGGCTACAGCTTTTTTGGCAGTATTGAGTTATGGTGCTGTAGCCGTTCCCATTCTGCATGAATTCAAGGCACAGCAAGTTCATGATATTGTCAATCATTCTGAATCGAAAATTCTTTTTGTCGGTGATATGGTTTGGCCTGAACTTAATGCCGACGAAATGCCCAATTTGGAAGGTATCATCAACATTCCTGATTATTCGGTGCTTATTTCACGTTCCGACCTGCTCACCGAAGCGCGCGAACGCTTGAACGAGTTCTTCGGACGCAAGTATCCCAAATACTTCAGAAAAGAGCATGTGAACTACGCGCATACTTCTGACCCTGAGGCTTTGGCCATGATTAACTATACGAGTGGAACGACTTCGAATTCAAAGGGAGTTATGATTCCTTATCGTGCCTTGTGGTCGAACTTCATGTTTGCAGAAGAAGTGCTGGGTAGCAAACTGAATCGAGGCGACAATGTTATTTCAATGTTGCCTTTGGCTCACATGTATGGCATGGCCTTCGAATTTATTTTCGAATTCCTCCATGGTTGCCATGTTTACTACCTCACACGTATTCCCTCGCCCAAGATTGTATTGCAGGCATTTGCCGATGTCAAGCCTTCAATCATCATCTCGGTTCCTTTGATTATCGAAAAAATCATCAAGAAGAACGTGTTGCCCCGTTTGCAGACACCGAGCATGAAGGTGCTGCTTAAACTTCCGCTGATTAGCACACGAATTTTTGAAAAAATCAAAGAACACTTAGTTGAGGCTTTCGGTGGTAATTTCTACGAAATCATCGTGGGTGGTGCAGCATTCAATAGTGAAGTCGAAGATTTGCTCAAACGCATTGGATTCCCCTACACCGTAGGTTACGGTGCCACCGAATGTGCCCCCATCATCACTTACGAAGATTGGCAAAACTTCAAGCAAGGATCGTGTGGTAAGGCTACACCCCGTATGGAAGTTAAAATCAACAGTTCTGATCCGCAAAATGAAGTGGGCGAAATCTATGCGCGCGGTGCCAACGTCATGTTAGGTTACTACAAAAACGAAGAAGCTACACGTGCCACTCTCGACAGCGAAGGATGGTATCATACAGGCGACCTGGGCGTGATTGACGCTGAAGGCAACTTGTTCATTCGCGGACGAAGCAAAAACATGTTGTTGGGTGCTTCCGGACAAAACATTTATCCGGAGGAGATCGAAGATAAGCTCAACACCCTTCCTTATGTGAATGAAAGCATCGTGATTCAAAAGGGTGACAAATTGTATGCACTGATTTACCCCGACTTTGACGAAGCCAAAAAGGACGGCCTTGATGATTCCGGACTGCGAATGGCTATGGAGCAGAACCGAAAGGATTTGAATAACATGGTAGCTGCTTATGAGCGCATTGCTGGCTTCAAAATCTTCGAAGAAGAATTCGAAAAAACGCCTAAGCGCAGCATTAAGCGTTTCTTGTATGAGAACGTTGAAATTTAATTAGCTAAACACAATATTTAAAAGGCTTCGTGAGAAAATTCACGGAGCCTTTTAACTTTTCCAGCCACACCCCAAAAGCGGAGGTTAACCTTGGAATGTTTGCCAAGTTCTTTGACATCCCTTAAAAGAAGCGTACATTCTGCAAATACAAGCTATAGATTATTCATTCAAAAGCTTGAGCTGTGCTGAATATTCATCTGCTTAACCTAAAATATACCGCAAAAAGCACTATCTTTGTACTCGTCAATACTACAAGACCATATTTTATATGATATGAGATTTTCCTTCCATAAAATCTGAAGGACCGTGCGTAAATCTTTCACCCATAATATTACTGTAAAAATGGTCAAAGCATTGAACATCACACATTATAACAGGATGTAATGCCAATAGGTACTGTACTAAAATTTGGAAATTCATCCTTTAAGAAACGCATCAAAATGACTGCTATTTACAATTCGACTACTGATAACAATGCTGAAAGCACAGCTACTGCACCGAATGTTTCAGACAGCCAAACATCCATACCATCAGATGAAAAGCGTATGGTATTACGCTCTGAAGGTTTAATTAAAAAATATGGAAAGCGTACGGTTGTCAATGGTGTTTCGTTCGATGTCAAACAAGGCGAAATCGTTGGATTGCTGGGACCAAATGGTGCTGGCAAAACCACTTCGTTCTATATGACTACCGGACTTGTTGTGCCTAACGGAGGCCGAATTTTCATCGACGATCAGGAAATTACCAAAGACCCCGTTTACAAAAGAGCTCAAAAGGGAATTGGCTATTTAGCACAGGAGGCTTCGGTTTTCCGTAAAATGAGTGTGGAGGACAACATTGCCTCGGTTCTTGAAATGACTGGTCGTTCGAAAGAATACCAACGCGAGAAACTGGAAAGTTTGATTGCCGAATTCCGTTTGCAAAAGGTTCGTAAAAACTTAGGCGACCAACTTTCGGGTGGTGAACGCCGAAGAACCGAAATTGCACGTTGTTTAGCCATTGACCCTAAGTTCATCATGCTCGACGAACCTTTTGCAGGTGTTGACCCTATTGCGGTCGAAGATATTCAATACATTGTTTGGAAACTTAAAGACCGCAATATCGGCATTCTCATTACCGACCATAATGTAGAGGAAACACTTTGTATCACTGACCGTGCCTATCTACTGTTTGAAGGTCGTATTCTTTTCCAGGGCTCTCCTGAAGAATTGGCCGAGAACCAAGTTGTTCGCGACAAATACCTGACGAACAGCTTTAAGCTCCGCAAAAAAGACTTTCAGCTCATGGGCCGCGAACGCGAAGGTTTATAAACCTCATTGGTAAGCCGCGAAAAATCGTTGCACACTGGCTACCTTACTTTAAACATGAACTGAACATAACTTCATTGAAGTTTGACGGAGTAATCAACACATTCACTCTTCCACTCTTCACTGTACCAAACTCACTATTTATATATATACACACATTATGCTGTTATCATTACTCATGTCGCTTTCTGCTTTAAATGCAGCAGATACCCTTGCAGTAAATCAAGCACAAATGGAAGGCCCCTATGCTATTCAACGACCTTATATCACAGATTCGTTGAATATGCAGCAAAAAGCTTTCGACATTCAGGAAGTGCTTAAACAAAACCAATCGCTCGTATCCAAAAGTCGATACCGCAAAGTAACAACTACCCCTATTCACAAAGGTGATGCGCTTACAATCGGAACCGACAGCTTAAGTTCATTGCGATTGCTTCATCTTAATGTCGAAACGCCTAAGTTTGTCAAAGGACGCTTTGAAATTAAAAATCTGAAGAACTACAAGTTGTATGTCGACGGCGTAGAATGCAGCGACAAGAATTTCAAATTGGCTCCCGGCCGTTCTGAAATCACCTTACAGGTTCTCACTCAAAAAAATAGCAATGACAGCCTTGACATTCAGCTGATTGGCGATGATTTAAAGGGAGTTGTGATTAACGCCACCGGTAAGCGTCCCTACACCATGGCCGATATGATTCAGGGCGAACATTACCGAAGTGTAGCCCTTTCACCTTCGGGAAAATACCTTGTCACGACGAGCTACTACATGAAGCCAAACGGACAAGCACAATATACAACCATCTTACAGAACATGGTAACCGGCGAAGAATTGCTACATCGCAACGATTACCAAAGTTTGAATTGGCTGGCTGACAAAGATATTCTTTACTATACCCGTCCGAGCGGAACGGGTAAAGAACTGGTCATGTTCAATCCTGACACCCGTCAAGAACGCATTTTAGCTGATAATTTGCCTGATGGCGGCTTTACCATCGCGCCCAACGAAGAATACCTCATATTTTCAAAGGTAGAAACCGGAAAAGGCTCAAACAACGGATTGAAGATGTTGCAGAATCCGGATGACCGTATGCCTAATTGGCGCAACAGAAGTTCGCTTTGGCGTTACGACATTAAGACCGGTGTACTTCAGCGTTTGTCGTTTGGTTCCACCAATGTATATTTGGCCGACATTTCCGACGATAGCCGTCAGTTATTACTGCAATACAGCCGTTTCGATGCGAGCAAACGCCCCTTTAACAGAACCGGTATCATCACGATGGATGCTTACACCGGAAAAATCGATACGTTACTCAATGACACGGCTTTTGTAAACAGTGCAAAGTTCTCGCCCGACGCCAAACAGTTACTTCTGACAGCTTCGCCAGCTTCATTTAACGGCATCGGCTTGGAAGTTAAACCCGGACAAATGCCGAATGTTTTCGACGTACGCCTTTACCTCTACGACATTGCCAGTCGCAAGGTTACTCCCCTACTCCGAAACTTCAAGCCTTCAGTTGAAGATTTTGAATGGAACAGGGGCGACAATCAAGTGTACTTCATGGCTGCCGACGGAGCAAACCGTTCACTGTTCCGATTAAACGTGAAATCGCAAGAAGTGGTCAAATACGATTTGCCCGTTACGCTCATTCACGATTACAGTATTGCCTCGAATGGCAAGAACCCCAAAGCGGTATTCTTTGGAAATTGTGCCGAACGTGCCCGAGAAATGTTCACTTGTTCGCTGAACAAACAAAAGCCCGATGCCAAGCGAATCGGCAGCATCGACTTTGATAAGCTTTATGGTAATGTAGCCATTGGTACTTGTCACGATTGGCAATTCAAGGCAACACGCGGCGATACGATTGACGGTTTCTACATTCTTCCGCCCAACTTCGATGCTTCTAAAAAGTATCCGCTCATTGTCTATTACTATGGCGGATGCACGCCTACGCAGAAAAGTCTGGAATTTCAGTACCCGTTGCAAGTCATGGCAGGACAGGGTTATGTAATATACGTATGTAATCCCAGTGGAGCTATCGGCTACGGCCAGGAGTTTGCAGCACGCCATGTGAACACTTGGGGAAAAGAATCGGGCGACGACATTATCGAAGGCACGAAACTTTTCTGTAAAGAGCATCCCTTTGTTGATGACAAGAAAATCGGATGTATCGGTGCCTCGTATGGTGGCTTCATGACTCAATACCTTCAAACGCGCACCGACATATTTGCAGCAGCAATCTCGCATGCCGGCATTAGCAACATTGCCAGCTACTGGGGTGGCGGTTACTGGGGTTACTCGTATGGCGAATGCGCCCAATACGGAAGTTTCCCCTGGAATAATCCCGACTTGTACGTCAAGCAATCTCCCCTGTTCAATGCTGACAAAATCCATACGCCTTTGCTCCTGCTTCACGGCACGGCTGACACCAATGTTCCGACCAACGAAAGTCAGCAATTATATACGGCTCTCAAAATTTTAGGCCGTGAGGTCAGCTATGTTCAGGTTGAAGGCGAAGACCACGTGGTTGTAAACTACGACAAGCGTTTAGCATGGCAAAATGCTATTTTTGCTTGGTTTGCAAAATACTTGAAAGGCGATGATAACTGGTGGAAGACATTGAATCTCTAATCGTTGTTCGTTTATTCATCCTAATTTTAAAAATAAGGTGACAACCGCTAATCACAAACGGTTGTCACCTTTTATTATTCTATTCTATCGTCATACTGCGATAATCAATATGAACGATTCTATGGAAATTATCCAAACTTAATTGAAAGCCATTATTATTCCCATTCAATTGTTGAAGGCGGTTTTGACGAAATGTCATAACATACACGGTTCACGCCTTTCACATGGTTAATAATATCATTCGACACCTTAGCCAGGAATTCGTAAGGCAAATGAGCCCAGTCAGCAGTCATTGCATCGGTACTTGTTACCGATCGAAGTGCTACGGCACGTTCATAGGTACGTTCATCACCCATCACGCCCACACTCTTCACAGGAAGAAGTACGACACCAGCCTGCCAAACCTTGTTATATAAGGTTGTTTGTGTTCCATCAGGCTCGGTAACTTTCCAGTTTCTCAAGCCACGGATAAAGATATCATCGGCATCCTGCAACACGCGAACCTTTTCAGGAGTGATATCACCCAAAATACGCACGGCCAAACCAGGACCGGGGAAGGGATGACGTTCAATCAAGTGTTCGGGCATACCCAATTCACGACCCACGCGACGAACTTCATCCTTGAACAACCACTGAAGTGGTTCACACAACTTCAAGTTCATCTTTTCAGGAAGACCACCTACGTTATGGTGACTCTTGATAACCTTACCGGTGATGTTCAAGCTTTCGATGCGGTCGGGATAAATTGTGCCCTGAGCCAGCCATTTTGCATCAGTAATTTTTTGAGCTTCAGCATCGAACACATCAATGAAGCCCTTACCTATGATTTTACGCTTACGTTCAGGATCGGTAACGCCTTCCAATTCAGCAAAGAATTTCTTGCTGGCATCCACACCGATAACATTCAATCCTAAGCATTCATAGTCGTGCAACACATCGCGGAACTCGTTTTTGCGCAACATACCATGATCCACAAAAATACAAGTCAGGTTATCACCGATTGCACGATTCAGCAGCACAGCAGCCACAGAGCTGTCAACGCCACCTGAAAGACCAAGGATTACACGGTCGTTGCCTAACTGAGCTTTCAATTCAGCAACGGTTGTTTCAACAAACGATGCCGAACTCCAGTTTTGCTCACTGCCGCAAATATCAACTACGAAGTTTTTCAGCAGGAGTGAACCTTGCAAAGAGTGGAACACCTCAGGATGGAATTGCACACCCCACAATGATTCATTATCTGCCTGATATGCTGCAAACTTAACCTTGTCGGTTGAAGCAATACAATGGAAGCCTTCGGGTATAGCAGTAATGGTGTCGCCATGACTCATCCACACCTGAGAGTTTTCTTCAAAACCCTTCAGCAATGGATTTTCATGGTCAAAATAGCCTAAATTGGCACGTCCATATTCGCGACTTTCGGCCGGTTCCACTTTACCACCATACACATGCGACATGTATTGTGCACCATAGCAAATACCCAGGATAGGATACTTACCGCGAATTTCAGACAAATCTACCTTAAACGCCTCAGGATCGTAAACGCTGTAAGGTGAACCTGAAAGGATTACACCTATCACCGAAGGATCGTCGTGAGGAAATTTGTTGTAAGGCAGAATCTCACAGAATGTATCAAGTTCGCGCACACGCCGTCCAATCAACTGCGTTGTTTGTGAACCGAAATCGAGAATAATTATTTTCTGTTGCATACAAAAAAATGATTGTTTTCAAGGCAAATATACACAAAAAGGATGATAGCACGCTAATATATGGCTTAAAATATTGCCTTAAACTCGCATTAAATGTTCAGATTCAGATGAATAAACTGCATCTATCGGTCAACACAGCCACTTTACTGCATCAACTCACCTCATCCATGACGCACAACACCCTGTCAGCATTCCGCATAAGCATCCCTTTTCATATACTGTTTTCTTGTAAAAAAACAATTATAGGTTATTCGCAAAATCCTTAATGATTTGCAGCAATTCGGAACCATAACGCTCAAAACCTTTTTCGCCGAAATAAGGAATATTCAGAAGTTCTTCTTTGGTTTGGGGCATCATGTTTGCCATGCCTATGATGGCATTGGTTTGCAAAATAGTGTAAGCCGGCTTTTCCAGTTCCTTGCTTTTTTCGTATCGCCAATTATGCAACACGGCATAGAGTTTCGGATTCTTTACTTCAGATGGAAGTTTTGTTTTGGCGTGACTACTGCCATCAGCCGCGGTTTTGTCTTTCGTTGCTTTAGCACCCTCTGCACTCTTCTTATCTTTTTGCATAAGAACCCTGGCTCTGGCTTTCAGATAATCCTTGAGATGGATTCCATTAGCATGCACCCATTTAAGCAAAGAAATATGTTCGGTCAATGTTTCAATCAAATCCGCTCCGATGGTGTCCAAGCGTTTCTTCACTTCCTTGTTGTCAACATCGACATCAGAACTGTCGCTCACAAACTGAAGCACCTGGTTCAATTTTTCCTTAAAGTAAAATGCGCCTTTGCTGATACGCTCCTGCAAAACGTCATCTTCAATACTGCCCTTTGCCAGCTTCAACAAATACTGATATTGCGCATGAAATTTACTCGAAACGCTCATCACCGCCAAATCGAACTCACGCAAATTGCTTTCTATCGAAGCTGCAGTCTGCGGGTAAATGCGATACAAATGTTCTTCGAACAGGCGATGCAGTTGGGAAAAACCTATGCGTTCTTTTTCGAAGGTAAACAGTTCTTCAACCAGGCGCAAATGATAGTCCATCCGCATCAAAGCTAATTGTTCAGAAGTGATTTGCATGTCGTGTACCTTTTGGTAAAAGCTACGCACCACTTCGTCCACAATGATTGCCCCTTCAGTCAGTTGCGATGTCAACACAATACCTTGCAGCGTACGACAACGACTCAAAGCCACATAAGTTTGTCCATGTGTAAATGCTTTTGCGGCATCAATTACCACGTGGTCGAACGTCAAGCCCTGGCTTTTATGTATGGTAATGGCCCAAGCTAATTTGATGGGGAACTGCTTAAACGTACCCTCAACGATTTCGCGAATTTCGCCATCCTTTTCATCAATTCCGTAGCGCGAGTTGTTCCATGCTTCTTCAATCACAGTGATTATGCGTCCGTCATCCACTGTTTTTACTTTAAAATTCTGTTCGTTGGCCTCAACCACCTTGGCTATGGTTCCGTTGTAGTAACGTTTTTGCGCATCGTTCTTCACAAACATCACCTGAGCACCCACCTTGAGCACCAAATCTTTTTCAGTCGGAAATGACAGTTCGGGAAACTTACCTTTGATTTGCGCACAGTATGTATAGGCTTTAGCATCAATCTGTTCGAGCTTGGAATCGTTAATGCGTTGTGCCTGCCAGTTGTGCGTCACAAGCTGAATACCCCAATCCGAATTGTTCACATCAAAGTTCTCTACATAGCGTTCATTCAGCATTTGCAGCGTACCGTTTGTAGCTTTACCTTCGCGCAAATCGTTCAGCAAACTCAAGAACTGAGGGTCGCTTTGGCGATATACCTGCTCCAACTCAACGCACAGCATTTCAGCCTTTTCAAAAACCTGCGCACTGAAAAAATACGGAGTAACATAGTATTGGCTCAACATTGCCCACTCTTCGTCCTTAACTACAGGAGAAAGCTGATGCAAATCGCCGATAAACAATACTTGCAGACCACCAAATGGGCGGCTATCTCTTCGGATGCGTCGCAATTCCGAATCAACCGCATCGAGCATATCAGCCCTCACCATACTGATTTCGTCAATCACAAGCAAATCAAGGCTGCGAATCAGCTTTTGCTTTTGCTTGTTGATGCCATACCGTTTTTCAGTATTCGGCACCCCGGGCAAATACGGCGAAAAAGGAAGTTGAAAAAACGAATGCAGCGTAACGCCCTCAGCATTGATGGCAGCAATGCCCGTCGGGGCAAGCACAACCATACGCTTGGGCAATTCACGCCGAAGCCGACGCAGGAAAGTAGTTTTTCCTGTGCCGGCTTTACCTGTCAGAAACAAATTTCGATTTGTAGTTTCAATTATATCTCTTGCTAAATCTGCCTGCTGGTTTATTTCAGTCATCTGTAATATTATATACTATTAAAATCATTCATCAAACAGCACAGCGATTCAACGCTTCTTGGTCATTTGATGAAACATACGTCGGCCAAATACCCGATCGGCCGCCATGGCCTTGACCAATTTACGTGCACCCACAATACTGCGCAAGCGCTTCATGTAGTCTTTTTCGATACGCATGGATTTTGTTTCAAGCTTTTCGATCAGTTCCAACACCCGTTCGCAATCCTTCTCATTTTTATCCGATTCCGAAGCACTGCGCAACGTACGGTTTTTCTGACGTTCCAATGCCCGCTGCTTATCCTTCATTTCAAAGAATATGGGAAAGAAGTTCTTAGCTTCCTCCTGTGTAAATTCAGCCTTGCGAGTGATGTGTACAGACAAGTCGCGTTTAAACTGTTCCGGATTAAAGCGATGCGGCCTTTTTCTCCCTTTTTCGGGATGGTGCAGCTTACCATTTTCCATGCAGTCAGCCGATTCGGTCTCAGGGGTCAATCCCGTCTGATTATGCTGAATGGCAGCCTCAGCAGACACCGCCGGACAAAGTAAAAGCAACAGCATCAAAGGCAAAAAGCCCGCCAATTTACGTTTTAAGTTAAAAATCAACTGCATAATTTTCAATATTATCGGCATCAGCCATCATTAGGTAATCAAAAGCCTGCTCCTCGTTCATTTTTTCGCGATAGGCTGCATTTGCGCCGAGTGTATGGTTGGCATCATCATTTCCCGACAACGGCAATAATTGCGAAAACAGCAGAAGGAGTCCTGCCACACAAGCCACGCCCAATTTCGGAATCCAGCGTACAATGCGCAATTCGGGAGTTACATTGATATGTAAGGGAGGCATAACAGCCATACGCGCCATGAACTGATCGTGAAATTGCGAGAAATACCCCTCAGGCACTTTAAACGGATTATGCGCTGGTGATTTATTAACATCAAAGGTTTTCATAATTGCAAAATTAGGAGTTACACTTCTTATTAAGATAGATAGGCAAAAGGGTCAATAGTTTAATCTGCATCGTGAAAAAATTGTTCGATTTTCTTCACGGCCAAATGATAGGAAGCTTTCAACGCACCAACACTGGTTTCGAGCAACTCACTCATTTCTTCGTACTTCATTTCATCAAAGTACTTCAGGTTAAACACCACCCTTTGCTTATCGGGCAAAGTGGCTATGGCTTTTTGCAAAAGCAGTTCGGTTTCGTCGCCATCAAAATAAGGGTCGGCCTCGAGCGTTCGTACCGTTTCCGTTTCTGAATTATCAAGGCTCTCATTATTTTTTTGCTTTTGCAGAAAAGCCAAACTTTCATTCAGTGCAATACGGTAGAGCCAGGTAGATAGCTGACAATCGCCTCGAAACTGGTCGATAGCCTGCCATGCTTTCATAAAAGTGTTTTGCAACACATCATCAGCATCCTCATGATACTGCACAATGCGGCGAATCTGAGTGTAAAGCTGTGGACTCAGTTCACGAACCATTTCCCCGAAAGCCTCTGTCCGAGTGCTCGGGTTGCGCAATAATTCCAAGTTGTAATGTGATGCAGACATAAAAATGAATAAACTGCTACTAAGGCTTATGCCCGAAATCTTCTGATACAAAAAAGAATGAAAAAGCAAAATTACACCTTAAATATAAGGTAACATCTACATGTAAATTTTGCTTTTTCATTCGTCGGCAAATTCCTTGCTTTAACGCATCGGCAAACTGCCATATTCAGATGCGGTTATGAAAGTGAAATCTTGCGGGTCAGCTTACCGATTCTGACAATGTAGCAACCCTTGTTAAGGTTAAGTGTCACGGTTTTATCATTGCTTTCAATACTTTGAAGTATCACACGCTTACCCGTCACGTCATACACCTCCAATGCACTTCCCTGTGCATTTTGAATGTGCAGCACATTGCCACGCACCGTCAAAGAAGGCTCTGCCAAAAGCGATGAACCATACGCTGCATATTCGGCATTACTTTCCATAAAGCCCCATCCGGGTTCTGCTTCTGCCATGGCTGCCCCGGGCAAAGCCATGCTGCATATTATTACAAATAGTCGTAGTATCTGTTGTTTCATAAGCAATTATATATATAATGTATGGAGGTCTGTTTGCTGAAACCTTGCTTCAGCGATGCGTTCACTGACGCTTCGGAATGAGTGACAAACAGGATATACCTCACCGGTAAAAGTTATCTGTCTGCAAATATATGGGTTATCTTTTAAATGTGCAATTTATTCATCTATTTTTTGCACTCTTTACCCACCAACATTTACACAGCGGCACACTTTGAAAAATGCCACTCAAGCGTAGCACAAGGGCAAGGCAAGCGACAAGATGCATAGCCACGGCCATTACGTATCAGTGCGGGTGGTGCGTAATTGTTAAAAACGCATTTGCTTACATAGTGAATTTATATGAAATTATGTCCCGAAAACAGCTCTCGTTTCTCCTCGGTTTTAACCCTGCAACGGCCTATCGTAAAAATTTGCTCCGAACTTGTTGAAATTAGTTCCAAGCTTGTTGAAATTAGTTCCGAGCTTGTTGAAATTAGTTCCGAGCTTGTTTCATTTTTCTCCGACCTAGTTTCAATAAATTCGGAACTACTGATAATCAGCGTTTTCAGAAAAACACTAAAAGCGGTTTCCCGAACAGTTATTTCGCGCAGAAATCAAAAAAGCGCAGCACTTTATGGTTTACTTTTATTAAGCTTTCTGTTAAATTCGCCATGCACCATCCTCTGTCCTGATTACTGATGGCTTCGGTGCTGTTGTGGCGAGTCAAAAGTAAAGAATGCCACATCAGCGAATGAAGGAAATCTACAATTTATGCTTTCATTTTTTTGCGCCGTATCATTTTATTCGTATATTTGCTCGTGAATAACGCTAAGGGGTGTACGCCTATTTGGGTGTGCTGAGATTATACCCTCCGAACCTGCACCGGATCATGCCGGCGAAGGGAAGCCTTTCATTTTATGAGCAATTACATTGTGTCTAATTTTAACACAATGGCTGTGAGTACACGACATCCAATTCTTATTATTAAAGTTGACGCTGAATTTTATGGATACATTCAGTTTCGTTTTCTTTCGGATGGAATCAGCCCATTTTCACTATATACCCTTCCCGGATATGTTTCCCCGCTCATACCAACTTTACAAGACACTCCGGCGTTTTAAAACATCAACTCCATTTGATATAATATGATACCAGTTCAATTCATCACCCACACCACCCCGACTATTGGCTACGAAGAGTCGGCCATGCTTGCCTTACAGGGCGGATGTCGCTGGATACAACTGCGCATGAAAAATGCTACCGACGAAGAGGTGGAACCTATTGCCTTGCGTTTGCTGAAGGCTTGCCACGATGTTGGAGCAACATTCATATTGGACGACCGGGTGGAACTTTGCCAGAAAATAAAAGCCGACGGTGTGCATTTAGGGAAAAACGATATGCCTGTCGATAAAGCGCGCGAACTGTTAGGACATAAATTCATCATCGGTGGAACTGCCAACACGTTCGAAGATATATGCCGGCTCAAACGGCAAAGTGCCGACTACATTGGCTGTGGACCATTCAGATATACCGAAACTAAAGAAAAACTTTCGCCCATTTTAGGACTGGAAGGATACGAAAACATTGTAAAACAAATTTCAGAGAAAGGCATACGCATTCCCATTTGTGCCATCGGGGGCATTACCATCGACGATGTAATGCCAATTCTCGACACGGGCATCCAGGGCATTGCGGTGAGCGGTGCCGTGTTGCGGGCCGACAACCCCGTCGACATGATGCAACGCTTCCTTTCGGCTGATGAACAATAAAAAAACATTTCTCTCATGAACGAAACAATGAAGATACACTACCCCGGTAGCCAAAAACACTATATACCGGGAAAGCTTTTCCCCTTCTTAAAGGTGGGCATGCGTCAAGTTAATCTGACACCGACCGTTACCAAGGATGCTGAAGGAAACAAGCATTTTCTCCCCAACGACCCGGTGCTCGTTTATGACACCAGCGGACCCTACTCTGACCCTGACTACGAAGTAAACTTGAAAGAAGGTCTGCCCCGCTTGCGCGAATCGTGGATTCTTGAACGCGGAGGCGTAGAACAACTGAGTGAATTTACCTCAGAGTACTGCCGCGAACGCCTGGCCGACAAAAGTTTGGACGCTCTTCGTTTCAACCATAACCACCTCCCTCTGCGTGCATTGCCCGGAAAGGGTATCACACAAATGGCTTTGGCCAAACAGGGCATCATTACTCCCGAAATGGAATATGTGGCTATTCGTGAAAACATGGATTGCCAGGCCTTGGGCATCGAAAGCCACATTACACCCGAATTTGTGCGCGATGAAGTGGCTGCCGGACGCGCTGTTATTCCGGCAAACATCAACCACCCCGAGGCTGAACCTATGATTATCGGTAGAAACTTCCTGGTTAAAATCAACACGAACTTGGGTAATTCGGCCACAACCTCGTCGATCGACGAAGAGGTGGAAAAGGCTGTTTGGAGCTGCAAATGGGGAGGCGACACAATCATGGACCTTTCAACCGGCGATCACATTCACGAAACGCGTGAATGGATTGTGCGCAACAGCCCCGTTCCAGTTGGTACGGTACCTATGTACCAAGCCATGGAAAAGGTGAAAGGCGTTGCCAAAAACCTTACTTGGGAACTGTATCGCGACACGCTCATCGAACAGTGCGAACAAGGTGTTGACTACTTTACGATTCACTGTGGTATTCGCCGTAAGAACATCCATCTGTCGCAAGGCCGAATGACCGGTATGGTGAGCCGCGGCGGCAGCATCATCTCGGAATGGTGCTTACAAAACGACAAGGAAAGTTTCCTTTACGAACACTTTGACGATATTTGCGACATTTGCGCCCAATACGACGTAGCCATTTCATTGGGCGACGGCTTGCGTCCCGGCTCTATCTACGATGCCAACGACCGTGCGCAGTTTGCCGAACTCGACACGATGGGTGAACTCGTGACACGTGCCTGGGCCAAGAACGTACAGGCATTTATTGAGGGTCCCGGCCACGTGCCCATGCACAAAATTCCTGAAAACATGCAACGTCAGATTGAAAAGTGCCACGAGGCTCCTTTCTACACCCTGGGTCCGCTCGTTACCGACATTGCTCCGGGTTACGACCACATCACCTCGGCCATCGGTGCTTCAATCATTGGTGCATTGGGCACTGCCATGCTTTGCTATGTTACCCCCAAGGAACATTTGGCCCTGCCGAACCGCGACGATGTGAGAACCGGTGTGGTTACTTACAAGATTGCGGCTCACGCTGCCGACCTTGCCAAGGGACATCCCGGTGCGCAGGTTCGCGACAATGCCTTATCGAAAGCGCGCTACGAATTCAGATGGAAAGATCAGTTTAACTTGAGTCTTGACCCGGATTTGGCTACTAAATACTACAAGGATGCGCATTTTGAAAATGGTGAATTCTGCACCATGTGTGGCCCGAACTTCTGCGCCATGCGCATTTCTCGCAGATTGAAGGATTGCGATGCTGTGAACGAAAACGACGCGCTGTAAGAATATTCGAATGTAATAATAATTTTTGAACATCTACTTTAAATAAGCGGTTTGCTATGGCGGACAAATTCGTCCGGTTACATAGCAAACCGCTTATGCTTTGTTTCATCGTCGGTATTCAATGATTGGGTGGTCTGAAAATTATGGACAACAAAAAACTCCGAAGAACTTTATGAAAAATTCTTCGGAGTTATATGAGGTTAACCAGCCCATGAATGGCAACCGGCTAACTCTTTATTTACTTGAGGTTCATTCTGGTTACAGTGCACAAACCGTTTTAAGCACTTTCCTTCAAACAGAATTACTGAACCGTAACTTTCAAATTCTTCACAGCGCTCTTGAACTGTCCGGCCTGTGCCAAGGGGAATACCAAGGTACGCTGATAATTGATTTTTTCAGTAGGCTGATAAACAATAGGTTCGTAGGGTGAAGCTCCTTCCACCTGATAATGAGCACGATCCTGATCGCGAACCACATAAAGCGGTTTGGGATCAAGCTGCTCTTTCACCTTTCCATCAACCAACAGACGCGTCATGCGGTTGTTGCCTTCGATGGTCAGCGTAACGGTTTTACCAGGTTCTACACGGTAGTTGAAAGTGTTGAGGTAACCTTCGCGTTCAAATCCCAACTTGCCTTCTTTGGGGTCGGCCAAGTAGAATGTTGCATTCTTTGATTTGAAGAGTACGGTACCCTTGTCTTCCTGCTTGCCATCGAGCGTAAAGCTAACAGCGTAGTCATAACCAATTTCCTCAGCACCCAGCTTGCTGTTCGGAGCTACAGCGGCTTGCTGAAGTACTACACTACCCTTTTCGCCCAAACGGCCTAATTCGTTCACACCGGGAGCTTCGCTCAACTTTTGGCGTTTTTCGTTGAACTCGGCATAAGGAAGTTGCGTTTTCTTACCGGTCCAGCACTTTACAGCTAAGGTTTGCAATGCAGGATAAACGCGATGGTGCACGTCCTTGGTCGTAATGCCATTACCTACGTGGTCGTTCCATACAGCGAACATACCGCCTTCAATTGCGGGGTCGTTTTCTTCGAAAGTCTGATTGCCGATGACTGCCGGTGTCCATGAGTTATAGAGGTACTCACAGTTCAGGTAGTCGTAATAGTAGCCGGCAGCGGGAACCAAATAAACCAATCCGTCGGGAATGCTTACGAGTTTGTATCCCTGTTCCTTCATGTCCTTCGGATTAGCGTAGCCGTTGAACCAGCAGTTCATAACCACATTCTCGCTCTTTACCGGTGTTTCGCCTTTGGCATGGGTAAGGGCGCCCCAAACCATAGCCTGCTTGCCGAACTTCTCGACGTACTTGATATAGTGGTCGGTGAATTCACGGAATTTCTCAACTACCTCTTTTTTGGCATTTGAGTATTCATCGGTACCGATGTGTACGCGCTTGCCACGGAACACGGGTTCTTTGCCGCTCAGATATTCTGCGAACAAACCATCAACAAACTTGTAGGTTTCGGGGTTGAACAAATCTAAGTGGTCCATGCCGTATTCTTTGCTTCCGATTTCGGGCTTATACTGAGTGAAAGCCAACGAGTGGGCTGGAACGTCGATTTCGGGGATGATTTCAACGTAGTTCTGTTCGCCCAATTTTTGCAGGTCGATAAACTCCTGTTTGGTGTACGAACCGTCCTTGGCCGTCAGACCGGGATAGGTGTCGCATTCAAGGCGGAAAGCGGCCTGGGTTTTGTTCCAGTCGTTGCCGAAGAACTGACGGAAACCATTGTCGTTCAAATGCACCTGAAGGGCATTCATCTTATAGTAGGCCATAACCTTGGTGAGGTTACGCAAATAATCGATGCTGAAGAACTTACGTCCGCAGTCAATCATGAAACCGCGCAATTTATACTCGGGCTTGTCGGTTGTAACACCACGCGGCAACTCGCGCTGTGCATTCTGCTCTGACATTTGCAACAGCGTACGGGTGGCCCAGAATGCGCCTTGTGCCGTAGGAGATACGACATTGACGGTTTCGCCGATTTCAAGCTTGTAACCTTCTGCTCCCAGTTCCTTGTTGGCCAGAGTCAATACGATGTCGCCGGCTTTTGCTTTTCCTTTTTTAATGGTCAGTTCTTTACCGAACATTTCTTTGTAGTCGGCAGCTAAAGCTTGCGCAACGGCATTAAGTTTTGAGCTTTTAACAACGATGTTACCAGAAAGTTGGGTCATACCTTCTGCACCTTTCCACTCTTTGAGTTCGGGAACGATGAAGGGTTTCGGATTGATTTCAGCCCATAACGTACCGGCTGAAAGCATACAGGCTGCAGCAAGAACTATCAGCTTGCGCGTTGAAAAGAGATGCTTCATGCTTTTCAATAAGTTATTAGAATGTTTGAATTATATGCAGATGTCTGATTAAGTATCGAATGGACATTGTGCAACGTTTTCACAGTGCTACGTATATACACCGGAGTGTACGCACGCCCTATACACGCATAGGGTAACGCAAAGATAAATCAAAAATACGAAACTACAACATTTTTAAATTCAATAAGTAGGTTTTTCAAATCTATTCATACCTATAAAGCGCACTTCGGCGCGGTAGTTGGTTACATTTAGTTCATTATCAACTAAAAACTACCGCACCGAAGTGCGCTTATATCATAGCTATAAATAGGATGTGTGGAACAGCAGACTCATCTGCTATTTTTCCTTGGCTTTCAGGAAGGGAATGTAGTGCATCTGCTGCTTGATTTGCTTTTGGCGCTTGCGCATATATTTCGAAGGACGAAGCGAACTGAAACGTATGGGGTTAGGCAGGGTTGCCGCAATCAGGGCACAATCGGAACGTCGCAGTTGGCCTGGTTTGCACCCGAAATGATATTGTGCCACAGCATGAGCGCCATAAATATTGGGCCCCATCTCAATGCTGTTCAGATACACTTCGATGATTCGTTCCTTTGACCACAGTAACTCAATGAGTACGGTGAAATATACTTCGAAGCCTTTGCGTACCCATGAGGACTTGGGCCATAGGAATACATTTTTAGCTGTTTGCTGGGAAATGGTACTGCCCCCGCGCATGCGTTCGCCTTCCATACGTTCGCGCACTGCATCTTGAATGGCATCGAAATCAAAGCCGTAATGTGAAAGAAAATTTTGGTCTTCTGAGGCTATTACGGCTACCGGCAAATAAGGAGATATGCTGTCAATAGGCACCCATTTGTGATGAATGGCAACGGGCTTGTTTTTACTGTAATTCTGTGCACAACGTATGAACATCAAAGGGGTGTAATGCACAGGGAAGAATTTGTAGTAAAGAACTGCGAGCAAAGTGGACGAGAAAAAAAATACGAATAACCACTTTAGTACCTTTTGAATAATACGCACTGGTAAATAATTTTAATAGATAAAATGTTACAACAGAGAGTAAGACAGGCCTTCCTGTCTTGAACCCCATGCACACACTGCTGTTCCCTGCGAAGATGCTACTATTCCCTTAAAAAGAACAACGCCCGTTATTCTGCTTACAGAGAATAACGAACGTGGTTCAAATATCTTACCGTTCTTCGTGATTAAAAGGGAAGATCATCAGCGGTACCTTCTGCTTCGAACGAAGAAGCGGCGGGAGCTGCCGTGGGGGCAGGTGCTGCTGCAGGAGCGGGAGCAGAGGCAACGGGGGCTGCAGGTGCGCCGGCATCGACTACACCACGCTGTACGCGCCATACCGTGATATCGTTGTACCAACGACCCTGATATTCATGAGCATCAATGTCGAATGATACCGTTACTTCTTCGTTTACTTTGAGGTCGAAGTCGCGCAGTCTGTCTTCACCGAACACTCTGAACACACAATGTTTGGGGTACTGTTCATGAGTTTCAATGACGAACTCTTGCGATTTCCATGTATTGCCTGTACGTTGAGAAACGCCGCCTCTTGGCTCGAGTGCGGCAATAATCTTGCCTGATAATTCCATTGCAAATATTGTTGTTGTAGTAAATTATACGCGAAAGTACAACTTTCTTTTTTATTGCCACACATTTTACGTTGTAAAGTTCAACTTCTCACAAAAAAAGAGTACTTTTGCTTGCGCGAACTCAGCCAATGCTCCACCATAATGCGCAGGGAATCCTTGTTTACGGCATTTTTGTAGGTTGAACGCAATGACTTTGTATCGCAAAAGTTGTACATGAGGCTCTGTGCCTTCGCTGTTTCGGGTTTTACAGGAACTTGTTTGCCGGACATCTTTGCATGTACTGCTTCGCTATTTTTTACATTTAGGAACCACAAAAACATTTCATGTCATGTATTTTGTACTTTCAAGCAACATCTTATCAACGCATATCAACACCATTGGCCGTGTAATTGTTCAGAAAAATAACCTGCGTATTCTCGACTGCTTCTTGTTCGACATCAAGGATAATGTGCTTACAATTACGGCGTCGGATAATGACACTACGTTCGTTACGCACTTGGCACTGAATGAATGCGACGGTGATATGTGCTTTGCTGTAAATGCCAAAATTTTACAGGATGCCATTAAGGAAATTTCTGACCAGCCGCTTCGATTTGAATTTGACGCTAACAGCTTTGAGCTGATTGTCAGATACCAGAATGGCCAATACAAACTCATGGCTCAGGATGCTTCGGAGTATCCTACGCTGAAAGAAACAGAAGGTACGCAAATTTCGCTGACTATGCATGCGCCTACTCTATTTACGAGCATCAGCCGTGCTTTGGTTTCGGCTGCCAAAGAGAATCTGCGTCCGCAACTCAACGCTATCTGCTTTGATGTAAGAAAAGAATCGCTGAACATTGTTGCTTGCGATGGTAATCAGCTTTCACGAACTAAGATTCAACAAAGTTCGGACATACAGGGTGTATTTTTGCTGAGTATGCGTCCGGCTACCTTGCTCAAAAACATGCTGACTAAGGAACAAGAGAATGTCAACCTTAACTTGAGCGAACGAAGTGCAGTTATCGAAACTGAAAACTTTAAGATGGTTTGCCGCCTGCTGGAAGGTAAGTACCCGAACTATGAGAGCATCATTCCTACGAAGAACCATAATGTGCTCACGATTAACCGTATGGCTTTAGTTAGTGCTTTGCGCCGTATCATGATTTTTGCGAATCCGAATGCGGTATTGGTTACGTTCAGACTTTCAAACAGCACACTCAATATTTCGAGCCAGGATGTTGACTTTGGTAAATCGGCTGAAGAGAATATGCTCTGTGACTATACCGGCATACCTATGAACATTGCGTTCAAGGGTTCCATTATGCTGGATCTCCTCCAAAACTTAGATTCTGAGGAAGTTGTGATTAAACTTGCATCCCCCACCAGCCCTGGTTTGATTGAACCTGCTGAACAGAAAGAAAACGAGGAGGTTCTGCTGCTTACTGCACCTGCACTTGTATTTTAATTGTCAACATTCCTGATTAAAATCTGAAAACCAATCATGCAACTTCAATTATCGCGCCCTATCATTTGCTTTGATATTGAGGCTACGGGGCTTAATATTGCTTCAGACCGTATCGTTGAACTTTGCTATATCAAGGTTTATCCGGACGGTAAACAGGACGTTCATACGCTCCGTTTTAATCCGGGTATTCATATCAGCAGCGAAGCTACTGCTGTAAACGGTATTACCGATGCTGACGTGGCAGACTGCCCGATGTTCAAAGAAAAGGCTCAAGAATTGGCTGACATTTTCAGCGGATGCGATTTAGCCGGATTTAATTCGAACTATTTTGACATTCCATTATTGGTTGAAGAATTTATTCGCTCTGGTGTAAATTATGACCTCAGCGAAGTTCGCTTTGTAGATGTACAGGGCATCTTCCATAAAATGGAAAAACGCGATTTGACGGCTGCTTACAAGTTTTATTGCGACAAGGACTTGAAGGATGCACACACGGCCGAAGCGGATACCCGCGCTACGCTCGAAGTGCTCGAAGCACAGCTCGACCGTTATGCCGATACGCTGCAAAACAATGTTGATTTCCTCGCTGAATTTTCACGCAGAAATAAAAACGTAGACCTTGCGGGACGCATTGTCTATAATGACCAGGGTGTGGAAACCATCAACTTTGGTAAATATCGCGGTAAAAGCGTTTGTGATGTGTTGCGCCGGGATCCGGGGTATTTTTCGTGGGTTATGCAAGGTGACTTTACGCAAAATACGAAACAAACTTTCATGCGCTTAAAATTACGTTACGGCATTTAATGACTTGTCGTTTGGACAACAACCACTTAAATACAGCATCATCAATGAATTCATTGAAAGGAAAACATTTCGTAGTAGGAATTACAGGAAGCATCGCTGCTTACAAAACTTGCTCGCTCATTCGCCTGCTGATTAAAGCCGGAGCCGAAGTGCAAGTGGTAATCACACCGGCTGGAAAGGAATTCATTACACCTATCACTCTCTCGGCACTGACTTCGAAACCTGTGATTTCGGAATTCTTCTCACAACGCGATGGGTCGTGGCATAGCCATGTTGATTTAGGCTTATGGGCAGACGCTATGATTATTGCACCGGCTACAGCCTCGACCATTGGAAAAATGGCGCATGGCATTGCCGACAACATGCTGATTACTACCTACCTGTCGATGAAAGCGCCTGTATTTGTGGCCCCTGCAATGGACCTCGATATGTATCGCCACCCTTCTACGGTCAAGAACTTAAATGTGTTGCGCACTTACGGCAATCACATTATTGAAGCGGCAGATGGCGAACTGGCCAGCCACTTGGTTGGAAAAGGACGTATGGAAGAGCCTGAAAAGATATTCGAGGTATTGTCTGCTTTCTTCAATGGTAAACAATCTGAGCAGCTTGCTTGCAATAACGACTTGGCGGGTAAGCGCATTCTGATTACAGCTGGCCCTACACATGAAAAGTTAGATGCTGTTCGCTTTATCGGTAACTACTCTACCGGTAAAATGGGCTTTGCCTTGGCCGAATCGTGTGCCAACCGAGGGGCTGAGGTTGAACTTATTGCAGGTCCTGTGGAATTGACGGTTGACCATCCGCGCATTCATCGTACGGATGTTGTCAGTGCTCAGGAAATGTTTGAAGCTGCCACATCATTGTTTCCTTCAGTAGACGCTGGAATTCTTTGCGCTGCAGTTGCTGATTTCACTCCTATTAAAAAGGCTGACCACAAAATCAAACGTGAAGGAAGCGGTAACTTGCACCTGGAGCTTCAACCTACGCAAGACATTGCTGCAACCTTAGGGAAACTGAAAACGGCTAAACAACATTTAGTGGGATTTGCGCTCGAAACCGACAATGAGCAACACAATGCCTGCGACAAATTGCGCAGAAAGAACCTAGACTTTATTGTGCTGAATTCTTTAAACGACAAGGGAGCCGGCTTTGCTTACGATACGAACAAAGTTACTATATTGACTGCCCAAGGTAAAACGACGGAGTATCCCATTAAAAGCAAAAAACTGGTAGCTGACGATATTGTTGAAGAATTGGTTAGCCTGTTCAAACAGTAACCTCGCTTTCACTTTCTTTCGATTTACATTCTGATGATTGCCTATGTTTAAAAAAATTCTGACTTTTATTATCGTGTGCTTGCCTTTTCTGAACATAAAGGCGCAGGAATTGGATGCTCGCGTCACCATCAACCATCAGCAAGTACAAGGAACGAGTACCTCGGTGTTCGAAACTTTAAAAACAACTCTTGAGGAATTTTTAAACGATAGGCATTGGACTGATTTGCAGTTTAAAAAGAACGAACGCATTCAGTGCAATTTCAGCATTACGATAAAAAAATACTCGCCTGCTGAAAATTATTTCGAAGGTACACTCAACTTGCAGGCTAATCGCCCTGTTTATGGCTCGAACTACACGACTACGACCTTTGCCTTCAATGAGCCCAACTTCAACTTTCACTATCAGGAATACGATCAGATTGAATTCCGCAGTGATGTGATTGACAATAACCTGACGGCTTTGCTTGCTTACTATGTTTACCTGATTATTGGCATAGACATGGATGCCATGTCGCCTTTAGGTGGAACATCTTACCTGCAAACCGCTCAAACCATTGTCAATAATGCGCAAAGTTTGAACTACAAAGGTTGGAAGGCTTTTGAAGACAGCAAAAACAGACATGCCATCATTACAGATATGCTTGATGGGGGTATGGAACCCTTCAGAAATATGCAATATGCTTACTACCGCGAGGGGTTGGATGTTATGAGTGAAAATGTGGAACGTGGACGCGCTGGAATTACAAAGGCCATGGGTTTGCTCAAACAGGCTAACAGTAATAAATCAATGAGTCTGCTTCCGCAAATTTTTACGGAATACAAACGCGATGAACTTCTTTCCATCTACAAAGGACATGGAAATGCTAAAGAGAAGGAAGAAATCGTCGAGACGCTTTCGCGCATCAACGCTTCGCAAAATTCCTACTGGAGACAGATGGTGCAATAAGCTATAATTAGTCATTTCGCATTGCTCTCTAAAGAAAAAATAAGTAAGTAAGAGGAATTCAACCCTTAAGTTACTCCGGGCCTTCGGATTTCTTTGTCCAATGGTCTGAACCTATTACATTCTACAAACGGGGGGGGTATCACGTATGATAAACCGCATACCACACCCGTTCCTAATCTAAATTGTGCTTCTGCCATGCTGCAACACCTAACTATATCGCATTATGCTCTCATTGAACATTTAGATATCGACTGGCATAATGACTTTTCTGTTATAACAGGCGAAACCGGTGCGGGAAAAAGTATTATATTAGGTGCTTTAAACCTGCTTCTGGGTGGACGCGCTGACTCTAAGGCCATACAAGCCGGACATAAAAAGTGCATGATTGAGGCCATATTCAATATTGAACGCCTCAATTTAGAGGCGTTTTTTACGGCCAACGACATCGACTATGATGCAACTGAATGTATTATACGCCGCGAAGTGATGCAAAATGGTAAAAGTAGAGCTTTTATCAATGACATGCCTGTTCCTGCTGCTTGCTTAAAGGAGATTGGCACAGCACTCATCGACATTCATTCGCAACATCAAAACTTACTCATCAGAAACGAATTGTTTCTGATTGATACGCTTGATTTAATGGCGAACAAGCCCGATGTAGTTGGTAATTACAAGCGATTGCATAAACTCTACGTTGAAGCTAAAAACACGCTTAAAGAATTGATTCTGCAAGCAGAACGAGGAAAAGCGGAAAAGGACTATCTGGAGTTTCAACTGACGCAAATTGATGAGGCACAACTCTCACCCGACGAACAAGAGCAACTGGAACAAGAACAGTTACTCCTGACGCATGCAGAAGATATCAAAGAAGCACTGTATGCAGCATCGTCGGTACTGAATGCTGACGAAAACTCTGTGAATCAAATTCTGAAATGCGCTTCTGATAAACTCAGACACATTGAAAAGAACTTTGACAATGCAACAGAATTGGCTGGCAGACTGGATAGCGTGCGGATAGAACTCAACGATATCGAAGCTGAAATTGAACAGCACATTGAACATGTGGAGTACGACCCTGCGCGCTTGGCTTATGTCGAAGAACGCTTGAACACGATTTACAATCTTGAACAAAAACATCAGGTAAACACCATTCAGGATTTACTCGACATTCTTCAATCTCTGCGCGATAAATTAAACAGCATTGAAAACACAGACGAAAACATTCAGCAACAAACAGATTTAGTCAACAAACTACTTGCTGAACGAAATCAAGCAGCAATTTTGTTAACTGCAAGCAGAAAGGAATCTGCCAAACTGATTGAAAAAGAAATAACGCAGTCACTCCATGTATTGGGAATGCCTAATGTGCACATCGAAATGGCTATTTCTCAACGCAATGAACCTGATTCCTCGGGGGCTGACAGCGTATTGCTCATGTTCTCGGCAAACAAGAACATACCGCCGCAGGACGTTAAGCAAATAGCCTCAGGCGGTGAAATTGCCCGTTTAATGTTAGCTTTGAAAGCACTCATTGCCAAACGCAAATCACTGCCTTCTATTGTATTTGATGAAATTGACACCGGCGTTTCGGGCAACATGGCCGAACGAATGGCTAAGGTTATGAATCAAATTGCACAATTCTGTCAGGTAATCTGCATCACCCACTTACCTCAGATTGCAGCCTGGGGTAAACACCATTACAAAGTATTCAAAGAGGATAGCTGCGGACAAACATTGAGCCACATCAAGCCACTAGATTCAAACGGACGCATTGAGGAAATTGCCCACATGCTTTCGGGTGCTGAATTAACAGATGCGGCCATTGAAAATGCGAAATCGCTGCTTGCCAACAAGCACCCTTGATTAGCTATTTTTGCCACCTTATATAAATGACTTCATCAAGCTCATTTTTAAGAGAAACCTATAACGAAAAGGACTATTGTAAATGAAACTTACACCCTATATTCTACCTTTGCTTGCCTTAGGAACAATCAATTCTTATGCAGCCGAAATTGTAAAACTCAAGAATGCTCAAACGGCCGTCCTGAATGTTTTCACATACGACGCTAACGGAAAATTATTAAACTCTGGTGTGGCCTTTTACATTGGCGAACAGGGTGAAGCCGTTGCTTCCTATCATTTTTTCAAAGGTGCATACAAAGCTGAAGTTGTAGATTTCAAAGGAAAAAAACATGCTGTTCAGCGAATCATCGGAGCTAATGCAAGTACCGATTTGGTTAAATTCAAAGTGGATAACGGAGGAAACAACGACTACTTTAGCATCACCAACAATGCTGCTGTTAAAGGAGCTCCTTTGTATATGCTGAACTACACCACAAAGAAAAAGCAACCAGGGCAAGTGGTGAATATCAGTTCGGATGAACCCTACAACAATTATCGCTACTATCACATCGACGTGCAAAACGACAAAGCTAACATGGGTCGTCCGCTCGTTGATGCAGAGGGTTCGCTTATGGGTATCACTCAGAAGAACAATAAGAAAAATGCAGAATATGCTTATGCCCTCGACTCGCGATTTATCAACGAACTGCGAGCAACTGCTAAGTCGGCATTCAACACTGATTTACTGGAAATCAATATTCCCAAAGCTTTGCCCAACAATGCCAAGGATGCTTTAACCTATTTATATATGCTTCCTTCCATTGATACGCTTACGTGCCGTACAGCTTACAATGACTTCATCACATCGTATCCCAACATGGCCGAAGGTTATGTGAACCGAGCCAACTACTACCTGAAACAAGGAGATTTAGCCCACAGCGAACAAGACTTTTTGCTCGCTGCCGAGAAGGCCGCTTCAGACACAACAAGTATGACGCCCGATGCTGTTCACTACCAGTTCAGCACAGCTTTATATAAGGTAGCCCTTTCACCCATCGACTCTGCTACTACTCCAAGCAACTGGACTTTACAACGCGCTGAGGAGGAAGCATCTAAAGCCTACAGCATCAAGCCACACACGCTTTACCTCATGCATAAGGGTAAGTGTCAGTATGCGCAAAGAAACTACGACGGCGCATACCAGATTTTCAGCAAGGTATGTACCGACAAACAGTTTGCATCGGCCGACACCTACTATTCTGCAGCACTGGCACTTGAAAAAACCGGTCGCGATTCGATGCAGGTAATCACCCTGCTTGACAGCTGCATTACTCATCTGCCCCAACCTGTCAATGCCCGCTACGCCCAATACTATCTGGAACGCTCAAGACGACTGATACAAGCCGGTCACTTCCGCAAAGCTGTGTTCGATTACAATGAGTACGAAAAAATCATCGGGCCGCGCAACTTGAATGCCAACTTCTACTACTTAAGGTATCAGGCTGAAACTGAAGCACACATGTATCAGCAGGCACTTGATGACATAAGAACTGCCATTGCTACTTCCAAAGAACCTATACCCTTCCGTTTAGAAGAAGCTGCATTACTGCTGAGTGTGGGCGAATTCAAGCAAGCCATTGGAGCTGCCCAGAAATTGCTTCACGACTTACCCGAAAACCCCGACTGCTACAAAATTATCGGCGTTGCTTATGGTGAGCAAGGCAATAAAACCGAAGCTATCAAGAATTTACAAAAAGCGAAAAACTTAGGCGATACTTCTGTTGAAACATTCATCAAAAAGTATCAGTAAGCTATCATCTTATGAGACATCCAAGCTTGTTATTCTGCTTGTTAATGTTGTCGCATCCGGTATATGCTCAGAACATTCGTCCCAATCCACTGCTCGAAGAGGAACAAAAAGCAAGTGGTTTCGACAGTGACAGTACGGAAACAACCAATGTACCCGAAGGCATATATGTATGGAAAATAGACCCTCGATTTGGCGATATTCATCCGGCTACTTACGACACCATTCCTCACAGATTTCAAAACGAAAATTTCACTTCTGGCCCTACCGGACGCTACAACTATACGGGCAACCTCGGAGCACCGCGCATCAGCCGTTTGTTCAATGAGCAGACGGTTAATATGCAGTACAACCCCTTTATATTCAAACAGCCCTACGACTTTTTCCTGAAAGGAGCCGGCGATTTGCTGTATACAAATACCAAGTCACCATTTACCAACATCACTTACCACTCCTGCGGAAATAAAACAAACGGTGAAGACCGCATACGCGCTTTGTTCTCGGTAAACTCCGGTAAAAAATTGGGTATGGGCTTCAAGGCCGACTACTTGTATGGCCGTGGCTACTACGAAGGACAATCAACTGCCGACTTCGATGGTACACTCTATGCTTCCTACCGAGGCGATGAGTACCAGATGCACACCTTCTTTCAACACACTTACTTAAAGACAAGAGAGAACGGTGGTATTGAAAACGATGATTATGTGAAGCGGCCGGAAAGTTTCCCTACGAAATACGGAACAGCTGATATGCCAATCAATCTGGCACGTGCCTGGAATAAGATTGGCGGTAACCAATTTTTCCTTACCCACCGATATAATTTGGGATTTCATCGCTATCGCGACGAAAAAGGAAACTTACTTACCAAAGAACAGCTTAAGAAACTGACTTCGGCACCTGCTGACACCAACCAGACAAACGAAAAAGTCAAATTACAGCCGTCCAATCAACCCCGCTTGCCGCGCATCACGTCCAAGACGGAAGAGAATGAGAATCATGCACAAAAGGACTCTGCAAGAATCATCTCCGAATTTGTGCCTGTAACATCCTTCATTCACACCCTGAGAATTGATGACAATACGCGCAAATTTATTGCAAACGTAGCAAATAATGCCGAAGATCCGGGTTACTTTGCTGATTTCTACCTGCCTGGCGATTCAGCAAACGACCGTACTCACCACTTGAGTGTTGAGAACACCCTGGCCTTTGAATTGCACGAGGGCTTTAACAAGTGGATGAAAATGGGTTTACGACTGTTTGGTAAACACGAGTTTGCGTCGTACGACTTCAGACTGCCCTACGCTGTAGCCATCAATCAAAAAACGAAATTCAAGGAGAATTACATCACCGTCGGCGGACAGATACTGAAAGAACAAGGTAATATATTCCGCTACAATGTACTCGGTGAAATTCGAACTACTGGTAAAGATTGGGGAGAATTCAATGTCGAAGCAAATGCCTCGCTGAACATTCCGATTAAGAAGGATTCATTGAAGTTCCTGTTCAATGGTTTTGTTCGCAATGAACGCCCCTCGTTCTACTACCGGAAATACCGTGGGCGAAATGCCTGGTGGGACAACAACGACCTCAACAAATTGCTGCGCTCACGCATCAGTGCAACGCTCAATTACAAGCAAACCACCCTTACGGCTCACCTCGAGAATGTGCAGAACCACCTGTACTTTAAGGAAACACTCACTCCTTATCAGGTAAGTGACAATGCCTATCCAAGTTACCACCACGCCATCAAAGTTGCACAGGCTTCGAAGAACCTGCAACTGCTGGGTATCACACTCGAGCAGGACTTTCGATTCGGTATTTTGAACTGGGAAAATGAACTTTCCTATCAGGTGTCAAGCAACAAGAACATCATGCCTGTGCCTGCTTTCACCGGTTATACGAATCTATATATACTCTTTCGAATAGCCCGTGTGCTGCAAACAGAAATTGGAGCTGACATGACTTACTTTACGAAGTATTACGCGCCAACCTACTCGCCCATTATCGGACAATATGCTATTCAAGACGAAAAGTATCAGACCAAAGTGGGCAATTATCCGATAGTAAACGTGTATGCCAACTTCCATTTGAAGCGAACCCGCTTCTACATCATGGCCTCACACGTCAATTACTCATCTGGAGCCGGCGACCCGTTCTTGGTGCCTCATTATCCACTGAACCGTATGGTCATACGATTCGGAATATCCTGGAACTTTATCAATTAGCCTTATCATAAAAAGCGATACAAAGGCTATACCGCAATGCAATGCGCCCCAAGGTTTTTGTTAAACCTTGAGGCGCATTTTTTTTGAGAAACCCAACTGTATAGGTTTATATATATATAGAAGTCGTCTGAACTTTTATGAAATTCAATCTTCGTCAGAAAAGTTTAGACGACTTCATAAGTAGGTGTTCATAATTATTCGGAACTACCCTATTATTTCAGCACAAAAGCATGACAACTCCGCACGAGCCTTAAACTCACACTTGGCAGAGCACATGAATAAGGTTACCCCATATTCATTTAATGTCTTTCAATGCAAAGTCGCTTCAAATCGTACATAGAACCATTGTAGATATTTAAGTCTACATTGCCTTTGATGCCATTCAAGCGTCCACGGTCAGTATGCTGCCAAAACTTCCACGGCCCTTGATACGAAATTGTTCTCACATAATAATGAGCTATCCAGTAAGGGTATCTGTCAAAATCTTTCGTATTCAAGTAATCAACCTTAAACTTGTAATTCGTATATAATATAGGAGGAACGTGGTAATGCTTTTCTACAGCTTTTAGCCATGTCAGCGAAGCTTTGCGTAATTCTTCCGGAGACAGATTACCAACTTCCTCAATATCAAGCACAGGCGGCAAATCTCCCTCTTCCAAATGCACCTGTTTCAAGAAATATTGCGCTTGCAATTTAGCAGAAACATTCGGCTTGAAGTAATGATAGGCTCCACGTAAAAGCCCATTTTCCCTTGCCTGGTAAAAATTATCGTTAAAATTCTCGTCTAAAAAGTCCTGTCCCTCTGTAGCCTTGATAAATACGAACGAAATGGGATCTTTGCCGATTTGAGCTTTCGATAATTTTTCCCAATCAATCACTCCTTGATGATGACTTACATCTATGCCGCGGATTGAAAAACCCTCAGGATAAACCTCCTTACCATAAAGCGCCTGCCAGCGCGAACGATAGGGAGCAACGACATAAATGTAAATTAAATAACAAAATAAGCCCACCCCAAAAATCAATGACAGACGAATTAAGATGGAACGCGCTTTCAGTTCAACCTGTTGTAGGGTAAGTTTCGTCGAATGGCGGCCATTTTTTGTTTTTCTTCGAGGGCTTGTCTTAGGTCGCGAAGAAGAAGTCCGTATTCGTTTAGTAGTCATTATGCTGTTAACATAGCGCTGATTAGTGGCACGAGTTTTCGAACCATCCGTATAAACAATCATTTCCCCCCTTCAAACATCCTACAGGTACTTTTAAATAACTGACGGCTACCTAAAAAATCACTGCCACTGTTCCAAAGTTAACAGTCATTTTTATACAGGGGAATATAAATCAGAATAAAAAACAAAGGTATCCAACCACATTAAAAAGTAGATAAAAGCACAAAGGCACTTCAACAGAAAGCCATGAACCTTATCGAAAAAGCAGCAATACCTTTACTTCTAAAAAAATGAAAGGATGTCCTATAAGTTTAATGCATACAAGCAGAACCATCTGTCGCAATAGCAATTATATCTGCTCCATCAAAGAAAAAGCTGAATATATCTACTGACAGAGTAGCCGGCATCATATCAAACTTATAGAACATCCTATTTAAAAAGTCAGACTTTAAGTATTATTACTTAGCCTGTTCGAGTTTCAAAGTCATGGTGCACTGATCGCAAACTTCAGACGGACCAAAGTACTGGATAGGACCGGGGTAAACGAAGCTGGTGTTTTCAGCCCATTCCTCGCGGTGAGCAGCAAATTCCTTGAAAGGAGCACCATCCAAACGAACCAAAGCCTTCTTGATTACGGGCTTCATCTGTCCGTTACGACGTTCCATGTTCATCATCATCGTGATGGGCACACCACCGGCTACCCACTGTTCAGCAGGAGCAGTAGTGTTCTTAACGATAGCCATGTAACCAGTCTTGCCGTTAGCTACCAACTGTGCAGCGCTCGTACCGAGTGCATAGCAGTAGTCTGCATCATAGTTAGAGGGAGCAGCGCAACGTCCTTCGTAACCGAAGAAGTGATGCTGTGCAGCGAACTTACCAACGAACTTGCCTTCGTTCTTCCAAGCAGCAAGCTTGTTAGCAACCATTTCAGACAACAGCTTTTCAGTTTCGATGAGTGAAACCTGTACGTTACCGTGGGGGTCACGTTCCATAGTAAGCTGCTTAGCCACGCCATCAGGCAGACTTTCGTAAATAGCAGCGTTTTCCTTTGAAAGCTTAGAAAGAATCCATGCACGCTGTTCAGCAGCAGCAACGGTTGCAGCTTCAGGAGTAGCCAAGAGGTCGTTCAGTTCAGCAATGAGCTTCTTCATTGCAGGAATGAACTCGATGAGGCCTTCGGGAATCAATACAGTACCGAAATTGTTACCGTTAGCAGCACGCTTAGCAACAACACCGGCAATGTAAGTTACGATATCGTCGAGCGTTTGGTTCTTTTCTTCAACTTCCTCGCTTACGATACATACGTTAGGCTGGCACTGAAGAGCACATTCCAAAGCGATGTGGCTAGCAGAACGACCCATCAACTTGATGAAGTGCCAGTACTTACGAGCCGAGTTAGCATCACGCTGGATGTTACCAATTACTTCAGCATAAGTTTTGCAAGCAGTGTCGAAGCCGAAAGAAGTTTCGATTTGATCGTTCTTCAAGTCACCGTCGATAGTTTTGGGGCAACCAATCACCTGTACGCCATAGTTGTTTGCTGCATAGTATTCAGCCAACACGCAAGCGTTCGTGTTAGAGTCGTCACCACCGATAATAACTACTGCCTTGATGCCCAATTCACGGATAATCTTCAAACCGCTTTCGAACTGGCTCGTTTCTTCAAGCTTCGTACGGCCTGAACCAATCATGTCAAAACCGCCCGTGTTACGATACTCGTTGATAACTTCGTCGGTGAGTTCGATGTACTTGTGATCAACCAAGCCACCGGGGCCCATCAAGAAGCCATACAATTTATTAGCAGCGTTCTGCTTTTTGAGTTCATCGTAAAGGCCGCAAATTACGTTGTGACCACCAGGAGCCTGTCCACCCGAAAGGATGATACCGATGTTCATCGGAGCATAATCCTTCTTTTCGTCACTGGGTACGAACTCTACGAGAGGCATACCGTAAGTGTTGGGGAACAATTTCTTGATTTCTTCCTGATCGCCCACGCTCTGAGTGGGTTCACCTTCCTTAATGCTCACATTGCCACGAAGACCAGCAGGCAATTTAGGCTGATACGCAGCGCGTGCAATTTGTAATGCGCTTTTTTCCATGAGTTTTATTTATTATAATATGGGTGTTTAGTATATACTCTGATAGATGAGCCTTTGTTATCAACTCGTTGGCAAAGTTACAAAATTTTTCGGAAAGCCTTTACACCGAACAAATCAAAAATCACCTGCTTTTCTAAATACATTCATGAAAAACACCAGGAATTTGATCATTGCCCAGATGCTGTTTTCATAACCATGCTGAGATTTGCCACAACAGAATAAAAAAATCGCTGCATTTTCGGGTCATGATGGCTCAACACGATACCTACAATGCCTCTTTATTCGCGCTCAAAAATTGAGTATACAAACAAACAGAGAGCGAAATTCACTGATAATCAATGATTTCGCTCTCTGCTTTGAAAGTGATTCCGTTGGGGTTCGAACCCAAGACCCACGCCTTAGAAGGGCGTTGCTCTAATCCAACTGAGCTACGGAACCATTTTTCGGCTGCAAAAATAAGCATTTAATTATTCACAGCCAAATATTTAAGCTAAAAATATACTTATTATTCTTCAAAATCTGCATATTTCTCATCCGAGCCCTCTTCTTCGGGTAAATTTTCTCCCACATACTCAAACGAGAAGTTCACGCCGCGCGCTGAAGGGAACTGACTTCGGAGATCAACTTCAGAACGTCCTTTAAGGTGATCAACAATGCGATTATAGCATTCCATACCCGATTCAGCTTGCACATAAGCCTGAAAAGTGGTATCCTGATATCTGAATTTAGCGGTATTGGCAATTTGGATTACACGTTTAAACACGATAGTTCCCAAATACCAGCCGAAACGCTCCTCTGCCAAAAGTGCGGCTTTAATTTCCTTTTTATTCACCACCATTTCAGGAACACCCGCATTGACCTCCGGCATCTGACGCACTGAATTATCCTTGCGATTAGCTTTAAATTCCTCCATAGTCTGGGCTGTGGTCTTAATCAAGATAAAATAAACCCTTGGACGAATTTTGTAGCGTTTGGGATAAGGTATATCACTTTCGACATACATTCTTACATCATCAATCATGTGCTGATTGATAGGAATTTCAGGAATGGACGCCAAAAAGTCCATAAGTTCCTCAAAACTATAAACAAGAACATCTTGATCAAAATAACGTGCGTAGATATTCATGGGAAAGGACTAATTATATAATATGTTCTAATCAAAAGCGAAAGCTATATTCAAGAAAGAGAGTTTCAACTCGAAAAACCATTACATAGCTTAGAAGAAAACGCTTAATAATCTATGATTCTATCATAAAAAAAAGACAGCTTCGCGTATTTAGCGCAGAGCTGCCTCCATTGAAGTTTGAGCGGAAAACGAGACTCGAACTCGCGACCCCAACCTTGGCAAGGTTGTGCTCTACCAACTGAGCTATTTCCGCATTTTGTAATCCCTGTTGGTGTTTCGGGATTGCAAAGATAGGTATAATTTCTGACTCTCCAAATTTTTTTGAGGTTTTTTTGCAAATTTCTTCAATTTAATTCCGGATTGCGGAATATTTACATAAAACCACCATGACGAGCCTATGAAAATACTAAACCTCTACGCAAGAACTGAACTCACGAAGGAAGCGCATGTCATTCTCGAAGTAATGACGGAGGTCATTGACCTGCCACTTCAGCATCGCGATACGCTCAATTCCCATTCCGAATGCGAAACCGGAGTATTTCTTACTGTCAATGCCGGAAGCCTCGAGCACGTTAGGATCCACCATACCGCAGCCGAGAATCTCGAGCCAGCCTGTTCCTTTACAGATGTTGCATCCCTTTCCATGACAGATGTTGCAGCTTACATCCACCTCAGCTGAAGGCTCAGTGAACGGAAAGTAAGAAGGACGCATACGGATCTGTGTATCAGGACCGAACATCTCACGCGCGAACAGGAGAATAGCCTGCTTGAGGTCCGCAAATGTCACATGCTCGTCAATGTAAAGTCCCTCAACCTGATGGAAGATGCAGTGGGCACGGGCGGAAATAGCCTCGTTTCTGAACACTCTGCCAGGACAAATCACACGGATAGGGAGTTTCATATTCTCCATCGCACGGACCTGGACACTGGATGTATGGGTACGGAGAAGAAGCGGATCCTCATGACCTACAGACACGAAGAAAGTGTCCTGCATATCTCTCGCCGGATGGTTCGGAGGGAAGTTCAGTGCCTCGAAAACATGATAGTCATCCTCGATTTCCGGTCCTTCGGCAACATCGTAACCGAATTTGCGGAAGATATTCACGATCTGCTGTCTTGCTATAGATACGGGATGCCTTGTTCCAAGAGCAATCGGGTCTCCCGGAATTGTCGCGTCGAATGCTTCAGAAGATGCTGATGCTGAAGTCGCTGCAGCAGCTTTCAACTCCTCGATTTTGGCTGACGCTTCCTTCTTCAGGACATTAAGTTTCTGTCCGAACTCTTTCTTGAGTTCCGGAGCTACTGTCCTGAACTCCTCAAAAAGCTTGGTAATTTCACCTTTCTTTCCGAGAAGACGGACTCTGGCGTCTTCCACATCCTTCTCTGTCTTGCATTTGAGATCCCTGATCTCAGCAAAGAGCTGCTCTATTTCCTCTTTCATATATTCAATTCCTTAGTATGAACTGCAAATTTAATCAAATTCCTGTTAAGATATCCTAATGCAATGCACTTTTAGTAAACGTTAAAATGACATTGGCTTTTCTTTCTTCGCAGGCTGCGCGGTTGCGGACGACTTCTGCATCTTCTCCTTACGCTTTTCTCTGGCCTTGATGTTCTTCGCGGCTCCGGTTTTCAGATACTGGGCCCACTGCTCAGGAGTAAAAATCTTCTTGTAGGTATTGTCAATCTGTTCGAACCACTTGTCTCTCACTGACATATAGAGGTCATAGTTCTCGACGCGGGCTGACTGGAGTTTGTTCATTTCGTCCTGAAGCGCCGTAAAATCGTGCTGGAGAGTGGAATCGACATAGAACACCTGCCAATATTCAAGTTTCAGAAGGTCTCCGAGACGGTCAGCCTCTTTGGCCGCCATTTCCTCAGGAGTCTGGACTTTCTGCTCCTCCTGCTCCTGCGCAAAAGCATTGACAGAACCGAAAATCAGCATTGACAAGATAATATACAGAAGCCTCTTCATAAGCAAGAATCCGTTTTATTAATTGTAGAACGTATTATTTCATTATATTTGTAAGCGGGACCACTACATCCCGTTCCGACAAAAGTAATGAATAATTAGTATAGAAACAAAAAACAGCATTGACTATGAAATTGAGAGCATTTCTCTGCTCGGCGGCGGTTCTTTTTTCCGCATTTGCTTCGAACAACGCAGAGGCATGTACAAATGTCATCGTGACAAAGGGAGCCAGCACCGACGGCTCCTGCATGGTATCATACGCAGCGGACTCGCACTTCCTTTACGGAGAACTTTATTTCAAGCCTCAGGCAGACTGGAAAATCGGGAGCAAACTACGCATAAATGAGTGGGATACCGGAAAATTTCTCGGACTTATAGACCAGGTTGAGCACACTTACAAGACAGTCGGCAACATGAATGAGCATCAGCTTATTATCGCTGAAACGACATTCGGAGGACGCCCTGAGCTTGCGGACCCGGACGGAGTCATGGACTATGGTTCACTTATCTACGTGACACTTCAGAGGGCGAAGACTGCCAGAGAAGCCATTAAGATAATGGCATCATTGACAGCTACTTACGGATACTATTCAGGTGGAGAGTCTTTCTCGATTGCCGACAAGAACGAGGCTTGGATTCTCGAAATGGTAGGAAAAGGTTCTAATGTCGTCAATGGAAAGAATACCGACAAAGGTTCTGTATGGGTTGCCAGAAGAATCCCTGACGGCTATATCTGCAGCCACGCCAACCAGTCCAGGATTTCCACTTTTCCTCTCGACGACCCTGAGAACTGCATCTATGCAGAGGATGTCATCGAGTTCGCACGCAGAAAGGGCTGGTACAGCGGTCCGGACAGCGAATTCAGTTTCTGCGACACCTATTGCCCTGCAGATTTCGGTTCGCTCAGAGGATGCGAGGCCAGAGCATGGAGCGCTTTCAACATCCTGAGCGGCGGCTGGTTTACTTTCGAGGATGAATCAGGAAAACTCGTCACCAAGGACGCATACTCATACATCGACTACGCTATGGGCCACAATGCAGAGAACAAGATGCCTTTGTGGATCAAACCTTCGAAGAAAGTCTCCCTGAAAAACGTCGCTGACGTGATGAGGGACCACTACGAGGGCACCCCTATGGATATGACACAGGATATCGGAGCGGGCGGCAACGCACTGCCTTACAGATGGCGTCCAATGGATTTCGAGTACAACGGAAAGAAATATACCAATGAAAGGGCCATCGCTACCCAGCAGACTGGTTTCTGGTTCGTAGGTCAGGCCAGAGGAAACTATCCTGATGTAATCGGAGGCATAATCTGGTTCGGAACCGATGATGCCGCAACATCTTATCTGACACCTGTTTACACAAACACAGACAAGATTCCGGGATGTTTCAGAGAGGGCAACGGAGACATTCTCCACTATAGTGCAAACTCTTCATTCTGGATCAACAACAGGATTTCCAACTCCTGCTACAGGATGTACAACATCATGGCTCCATACGTACGCGAGCGCATTGACAAATTCGAGAACGAGCAGATTGCAAGGATTCACGAAAATGACAACAAAGCTCTCGACCTGTACAAGAAAGCCATGGACAGCGCCGAGAAGAAGGGCAAGAAGACAGATGCATCATATGACGTGATGTCCGAGACCGGCAACGTCTTCCTCCCTGTCAGGAGACTTCTGACCAAGTACTCTGTCAATACTGCGCAGCAGATGTTCAGAGAGTGGAAAGCATTGGAAATCACCCTCTTGGTCAAATATATCGACGGAAATGTGAAGGCCCAGAACCCTGACGGGACATTCAAGCATTCCGAATATTCGACAGGCATTCCTGAAGACCTCACCCAGCCGGGCTACACCGACGTGTGGAAAGAGGCTGTCGTCCATTTCCACGGCGACGTAATCGAGGAAAAATAAGGACATTGTCAATGCCGACAGACATTCCGCCAAGGCGGAACATAAAAAAAGCGTTTCCAAAATCTTCCGGTTTTGGAAACGCTTTTCGATTATGTCACAGCGGATTACCCGCCATCAGTTACAATACTCTTTCGGCTTTGGCCTCATCAGGTCTGTTTCTCAGCACAATCTCGCCATCGGCGACATCAGCCTCCACGACAGAATCCTTGTGCACGGTACCGTCAAGAATAGCCTTTGCAAGCTTGTTGACCAGTTCGCGCTGCATCACCCTCTTGATAGGACGGGCACCGAATGCAGGATCATAGCCCTTGTCTGTCATATAGTCCTCGAATGCATCGGTGAATGATATCTCGACGCCATCCTCGGAAAGTTTGTGCGTGAGAGCAGCCATCTGGATATGCAGGATATCCCTGATGTCATTTCTGGTAAGAGGCTCGAACATTATAATCTCATCGATTCTGTTCAGGAATTCCGGACGTATCGTCTGTTTGAGCACGTCAAGAATCTTACCCTTGCACTCTTCGAGCATTTCACTCCTCTTGGTTATCGCAGAAGCCTCTGCTGAAGGATCCATTCCTTTGGCACCGACTTCAGGAAGCCTGTCCATGTAGTTCTGTATGATATCAGAACCGACATTTGAGGTCATTATGATGATGGTGTTCTTGAAATCGACTGTACGGCCCTTATTGTCAGTAAGCCTACCGTCATCGAGCACCTGAAGAAGAATGTTGAACACATCAGGATGTGCCTTCTCTATCTCATCCAGAAGCACTACAGAGTAAGGTTTACGTCTTACGGCCTCGGTAAGCTGACCACCTTCATCATATCCTACATATCCCGGAGGGGCACCGATAAGACGGCTCACTGTATGACGCTCCTGATATTCACTCATATCAATACGGGTAATCATATTCTCGTCATTGAAAAGGAATTCAGCAAGAGCCTTCGCAAGTTCAGTCTTACCTACACCAGTGGTACCCATGAACAGGAATGAACCGATAGGTCTCTTCTCGTTGGACAGACCCGCACGGCTTCTTCTGACCGCATCAGCGACAGCATGGATAGCCTGGTCCTGACCTACTACTCTCTTATGAAGTTCATCCTCCATACGGAGCAGCTTTTCCTTCTCGCTCTCGAGCATCCTGTTGACTGGTATACCTGTCCAACGGGATACAACATCGGCTATGTCTTCAGGGGTAACAGCCTCAGTGATAATAGGATCCTTAATGGCAGCCTGCCTTGTCTCGAGATCAGTAATCTTCTTCTGCGCCTCTGCCATACGGCCATAGCGCAGCTCTGCGACCTTGCCATAGTCACCGCTCCTTTCAGCGGCCTGAGCCTGTATCTTGTACTCCTCAAGCTGCTGGCGGGCAGTCTGGATACCTGAAAGGATACCCTTCTCCTCTTCCCATTTCTTCATGAGGACTGCCTTCTTCTCACCAAGTTCCTTCAACTGGGACTCGATGTTCTCAAGTTTGAGGGACACGCCTTCGCGTTTGATGGCTTCCTTCTCGATTTCAAGTTGCCTGATCTGGCTGTTGAGTTCATCAATAGGCTCAGGTACCGAGTTCATCTCAAGACGAAGCTTTGAAGCGGCCTCATCGACCAGGTCAATGGCCTTGTCCGGAAGGAACCTGCTTGTGATATACCTGTGGGACAGGTTAACGGCTGCAATAAGCGCATCATCCTCGATACGTACCCTATGGTGGTTCTCATATCTTTCCTTCAGGCCCCTGAGGATGGCGATGGATTCAGCCGGCGTAGGCTCATCGACCATAACCATCTGGAATCTTCTTTCCAATGCCTTATCAGCCTCGAAGTACTTCTGATACTCGTCCAATGTAGTGGAACCGATGGTCCTCAGTTCTCCTCTTGCCAATGCAGGTTTGAGAATATTGGAAGCATCCATAGCGCCCGATGCCCTGCCGGCACCGACGAGGGTATGGATCTCATCAATGAACAGGATTATCTGTCCCTGACTGTCGACCACATCCTTGACTACGCCTTTAAGACGTTCCTCGAATTCACCCTGATATTTCGCACCTGCTATAAGTGCACCCATATCAAGCGAATAGACCAGTTTGTCCTTCAAGTTCTCAGGAACAGCGCCATCTACGATTTTCTGTGCAAGACCCTCTGCAATAGCGGTCTTACCTACACCTGGTTCACCGACCAGGATAGGGTTATTCTTGGTCCTTCTGCTAAGTATCTGAAGGACACGCCTTATCTCTTCATCCCTGCCGATCACCGGGTCCAGTTTCCCCGCAGCCGCCCTCTCATTCAGATTGGTGGCGAACTTGCTCAGGAATTCCAATTTCCCGGAGGATCCGTTGTTCTGCATGTTGTAGTTATCCATATAATAAATCTCCTTTTTGTTTCCGGAACCACCCGAGGCACTGACCTCGGGAGCAGCAATACCTCTGACGGGCTATAGCCGTCTGCTCCGAAGAACAAACGGCTATAGTTCAAATTATATTCCCGAACCGGATTACTGACAATTTGTCATGTCCGGAGATTTATCTTGTCAGATTATTACTCTGCCTCTGCAGCGTTGGTATCAGCCTGCTGTGCAGGTGCTGTCTGAGATGGAGCTGAAGGGAAAGCAGGCTGTTCTGTAGCCGCACCCTCGATCTTATTGGTGATATCTACCTGAGCACCAGCAGTTCCCATAGTGAATGAAGAGATAACTGATACGATAACGATAAATGCAACAAGACCCCATGTAACTTTCTCAAGGATATTGGCAGTCTGTCTTACACCGAAAGTCTGGTTGCCTGCAACGAAGTTACTTGCCATGCTGTCGCCCTTTCCGTTCTGAAGAAGAACTGCGATAGTAAGCAGAATACTTGCGATAACAACAAGACTAACAAGAATAGTAAAAACTATGTTCATAATGATTGATTATTTATCAATTTGTCCAATTCTTTAATAAGGGATGCAAAGTAAGCACTTTTTTCCGGGAATGCCAAAATTAGTTTAGCATAAATTTTCCTGGCCTGCTCGAAATATCCCTGCTCAGCATAAATCTGAGCCAATGTCTCTGTGCAGAAATCCAGTCCCGGACCGCCCTCTGGGGACTCCTGACCGGCCTTTTTCTTTATCGGCTGAGGAACAAACACATTGTCTTCCGCTCTTCTGACTTTCTCATAGTCAGTCTGTGAAAAGAAATCGCCTCCGACCACATGTACCTTCCTGCCTTCGTTTTCCGCCTTGGAGTTCTCCTCACGTTTTTTCTCGTCAATGTAGGTTCCGAGCAGACTTTCCAGATCCTTGTCGGCGTAATCATCGCTCCTCCCCTGCCTCATTATCTCGGCAATCATTCCCCTGTCCCCGACATACATCGCCTGGTCGGAAAACTGGGACACGCCCCAGGATTCGCCGCCCATTCCTGCCATGCGCTGACAGAGTTCCTTCCTCGCCGCACCATACCACGGATAAAGATTGACAACTCCTGCCAACTCATCCATTGTCAATGACTTGAGATTTATAGCTTTCTGCTCCATACTCATTACCAGTTAGCTACAGTAGCATTGAAAATATCCTCGCAGAGTTTCTCGATAATCTCATCGCAGAGCGTACTCTCCACAGCATCAAGAGACTGCGTGGAGTCATAGTCGGCATAAGCGGAAAACGACTTGCTCTGGAAATCATCCTCCGGATACTTCCTGTTAGCAAAGTCAATGCGGACCGTGACTGTAAGTCTGTTCTGCGCGGCCACTTCATTGGCAGTCACCGCCATAGCCCTCACGTCATACCCTGTGACCGAGCCGGTTATCTCCAGGTCTCCGTCCATATCCACCTGTTCCAGACGGGTCATCTTGCGGAACTTGTCCTTAAGCGACTCGGTCAGGCTGTTGCTCAACGTAGGATTCACCTTGAGAGCCTTGTACTCGAAATAGTTTATAGTGACCGTCTTGACATCCGGCTGAATGGAAGTTCCTGTAAATGAATATATTCCGCAGGAGTGAACCACCAGCGCGGCAAATATCAATGACAGGACGATGCCTGTCAATGCCAAAATGCTTCTATGTCTTCTGATTATCATCCTTTCAATGCTTTATTCGCCCGCCTTGGCATCTTTCCCGTCCCTGGATATCTTGCGGTACAATGTCCTCTCGGAGATTCCGAGTTCCTTGGCGGCTTTCTTTCTGTTTCCGTTATACTTCTCCAGAGCCTTATGGATCATGTCCTGATAAGCCTGCTCAATCGAGCAGTTGTCAAGCTTCTCCGCCTCCTTCACCTCCTCTCTATGGTCCTGAATATCAACATCCTGATTATCTGCAACCCAGTCAGGTTCAGGCTTGGACACATAACTTCCGCCCATGTCATAAGCAGGAGGGGCCAATGTCTTCCTGTCATCATGCACCGGCTCGGCGGCCTGACGGAAATTTCCGGAAGCGACAATAGCCTTCAGCTTGTTGACTTCAGCATTGAGAGCATACAAGGCCTTGTATATCTCCTGCTTTTCATCATCATTGATGGTGCTCCCCTCACGCTTATACTGCACCGGCATAGACTCAGCCTCATCTTTCGGCAAATACGACGCAAGTGTCCCGGCATCGACCTCACACCTCGTGAGACCAGGCGTAAGCCTCTGACCCTCAAGCGCAGACACGGTATTGGCGACGTTCTGCAACTGTCGTATATTTCCCGGCCAGCGATATTTGGTGAGAAGTTCTATCGCATCGTGTGTCAATGTTATCTTGCTCATGCCGTATTTTTCGGAAAAATCCGAAGTAAACTTCCTGAACAGCAGATAGATATCCTCTTTGCGGTCACGGAGTGCAGGCATGGTAATCTGGATGGCATTGAGCCTGTAATACAGATCAGCTCTGAACTTCCCCTGTGAGACGGCATACATCAGATTGACATTGGTAGCGGCTATGACGCGTACATCTGTCTTGCTTACTTTCGACGAACCGACACGGATGTACTCCCCGGACTGCAGCACCCTGAGGAGCTTGGCCTGGGAAGAAAGCGGCAATTCACCCACCTCGTCCAGAAAAAGCGTACCGCCGTCAGCTTCCTCGAAATAACCCTTGCGGGCCTCGATAGCCCCGGTAAAAGAGCCTTTTTCATGACCGAAAAGTTCCGAGTCAATGGTACCCTCCGGAATCGCTCCGCAGTTCACCGCAAAGTACTTTGCGTTTTTCCTCCTGCTGAACTGGTGGATTATCTTAGGAATATTATCTTTTCCGACTCCGCTTTCACCTGTCACAAGGACAGTAAGGTCTGTCGGAGCCACAGCTACAGCCATCTCCAGAGCCCTGTTCAGGGCCGGATCGTTACCGATTATGTCGTACTTGTTTTTAAGTTTCTGTAAGTCTTGTGTGTCCATATCAAGACAAAGTTACAAAATCGATTGAAATTATAAAGCCATGCCATCGAAAATCGCAAAAATATTAGTAACTTGGCGCAAAATTTGGAGAAATTTACAATTCAGTTATAAAAAACATTTATTTTATCAATCATGAGAAAGGAAATCAAATCATTGGCAGTCGCAGTCATGGGACTTGCAGCTGTCGCTTGTGCTTCTCCTGAGAAGATGGCTGAGATGGCAGATAGCGTTATCGTAAACTGCGATCCTTCACCACTTGAAGTTGTAGCCGGTAAAATCGACGCAACTGTATCTGTAACCTATCCTGCTGATTACTTCCATCCGAAGGCTATCCTCGAGGTTACTCCAGTTCTCGTTTATGATGGAGGCGAGGTTACCATGACTCCATTCATGTATCAGGGCGAAAAAGTTAAGGACAACTACACCGTAGTTTCTTCAGACGGCCAGACCGTTACAGAAAGAGTTCACTTCGACTATGTAAAGGGTATGGAGCAGTCTCACCTCGAACTCCGCGGTGTCGTAAAATACAAGAAGAAATCAGTTGACCTTCCTGTAAAGAAGGTTGCTGACGGAGCAAACACAACTTACATGCTCGTTGGTATCGGCGAGGGTCTCGGTTCAGTAGCTTACAAGGCTGACAACTACCAGGAGGTTATCCCTCAGACCGCTGAAGGCCAGATTCTTTACACTATCAATTCTGCTGATGTCCGCAGCAAAGAGCTGAAATCAGAGTCTATCAAGGATTTCCAGGCAGCTCTCGATGAGATCAAGAACAACGACAGAAAGACCCTCAAGGGAACTGAGGTTGTTGCATACGCATCTCCAGATGGTGGTCAGGACCTGAACGCCAAACTTTCTGACAAGCGTTCTAAGAGCGCTGACAAGGCTTGGAGCAAGGTCGTTAAGGGCAAAGAGGTTTCTGATCCAGCTGTCAAGAGCGTAGGTCAGGACTGGGAAGGCTTCCAGGAGCTCGTTGCTGAGTCTAACATCGAGGATAAGGATCTTATCATCCGCGTTCTTTCTATGTACAGCGATCCTGCTGTTCGTGAGAGCGAGATCAAGAACATGTCTGAGGTTTACACAACTCTTAAGAAAGAGGTTCTCCCTGAACTCCGTCGTGCAAGATTCATCGCTAATGTTGAATATCAGAACTACACCAAGGATGAGCTCCTCAAGCTCGTTGAAGAGAACAGCGATGTTCTTGACGAAGAGGCTCTCCTCCGTTCTGCTACTCTCGTAAGAGACGCCAAGACAAAAGAGGCTCTCTACAAGAAGGCTGTCGAGAAATACAACAGCGACCGCGCTCAGTTCAACCTCGGCGTACTCTATCTCAATACAGACGACCTCAAGGCTGCTGAGAACGCATTCGCTAAGGTTCAGACCAAAGATGCTGACCTCGAGAACGCTAAGGGTGTCATCGCTCTCCGTAAGGGTGACCTCGCTGCTGCACAGAAGTCATTCGCTGCTGCAGGTGCTAAAGAGAACCAGGCTGTAGTCGATATTCTCAACGGTAACTATGAGAAGGCTGCTGCCGCTCTTAAGGGTACAAACTCATTCAACGAGGCTCTCGCTGATGTACTCGTAGGCAAACCAGCTGAGGCTGCTGCCGCTCTCAAGTGCCAGTGCCCTAGAGCTAACTACCTCCGCGCTATCATCGCTGCCCGTCAGGGTAAGGCTGCTGACGTCAAGACATATCTTGAGAAGGCTAGCGCAAACGCTGAGCTCAAGGCTCGCGCTGAGAAGGATATCGAGTTCGCTCAGTACAGATAATTCCAGATAGCGCTTTAGCGCTGTTCATCATAACGCCGGAAATGCAATCGTCATTTCCGGCGTTTTTTTGTACACTATATTTGCATATCAGAGATCAGTCCGGCCCGACACCGCAATCGGCAAACAGCTCTGTAGATGTAGGCAAACGATTTATTTTAAATGATGTATATACTGCTGACACTCAGCACGTTTGACAACATATCGTGGTTTGTAGGGCAGATACGGATAGATAAAATTAAGGCCGGATGGAAGCTAATCCAGCCGGCCTTAAAAACTTATCTGTAAGCCTTATTATTTAGAAGACTTTGCAGCCTTTCTTTTTTCAATGAATGCTGTTACATCATACATCACTGGAGTACCGATGAAGATAGATGCATAAGTACCGAAGCAGATACCAAGGATCAATGCTACTGAGAGACCTCTGATGGACTCACCACCGAAGATTGCGATAGCAAGCATAGTAACGAGGGTAGATACAGAAGTATTGATGGTTCTGGTAAGGGTGCTGTTGATAGCCTGGTTTGCATTGGTTCTCAAATCAGCCTTCGGATGCAGAGTCTTGTACTCACGGATTCGGTCGAAGATCACCACGTTATCATTGATAGCATAACCGATGATGGTAAGGATCGCCGCGATGAAGGTCTGGTCAACGTCAAGGTTGAACGGAAGTATTCCGGAGAACAATGAGAAGAATCCGATGACGATGATTGCAGTATGTGCAAGTGAAACGACACCGCCGAGACCCCATGCCCAGCCGTTGAATCGAACTGCGATATAAGCGAAGATTACAAACAGCGCGATAAGCACGGCGATGATTGCTGATCTCTTCATATCGTTTGCTATGGTAGGACCTACCTTGTCAGAAGAAATGATACCGTTAGGGTTATCAAGAGTAGAAGTGAACTCGTCGAGTGTCATATCCTTCTCTGCGAAGAAGCCCTTCAATGCGTGATAAAGCATTGACTCAACCTCTGCGTCAACCTCGCTTGACTCATTCTCAACCTTATACTTGGTAGTAATCTTCATCTGGCTGTCACCACCGAACTGCTTAACCTCTACAGACTCGTTGAATTCCTTCTCTGTAGCCTCTCTTACGGCCTCAGCAGTAACAGGAGCGTCAAATCTTACTACATATGTACGACCACCCGTGAAGTCAACACCATAGGTAAAGCCTTTGAAGCCGATAGACAAGATGGCGATTACGATAAGAGCACCTGAGAACATGTAAGAGAATTTCTTCTTGCCGATGAAATCGAAATGAGTATGCTTGAGGAAATCCTTTGTAAGGTTGTTCTCGAAAGATACGTTCTTGCCCTTGGCAACTCTGTCGTCGAATATGATTCTTGTAATGAAGATAGAAGTGATGACAGATGTGATGATACCGATGATAAGTGTGGTAGCGAAGCCCTGGACAGGACCTGAACCGAACACGAAGAGAACGATACCGGTAAGCAATGTGGTTACCTGACCGTCGATAATTGCAGAGTAAGCGTTGGAATAACCGTCAGCGATAGCCTTTGAAAGACCCTTGCCTGCTGCAAGTTCCTCCTTGATACGCTCATAGATAATCACGTTGGCATCGACCGCCATACCCATTGTGAGGACGAGACCTGCAATACCTGGCAATGTCAATACTGCACCGAATGATACGAGTGTACCGAACAGGAAGAGGACATTGACAAGAAGTGCGATATCAGCAACCACACCGGCGCCGCTGTAGAAGAATATCATGTAAGCGAGCACCAGGAGGAAGGCGATGATGAATGAGATGAGACCTGCCCTGATGGACTCTGATCCGAGTGAAGGACCTACAACCTGCTCCTGGATAATCTTCGCAGGTGCAGGAAGCTTACCTGAATTCAAAACGTTGGCAAGGTCAGTTGCCTCCTCTACTCCGAAGTGTCCTGAAATCTCAGAGTTACCGCCGGTAATCTCAGAGTTTACGTTAGGATAAGAATATACGAGATCATCAAGAACGATGGCAATCTGTTTTCCGATATTGTCCTTTGTAAGACGAGCCCAGATAGAAGCACCTTCTGCGTTCATTGACATTGACACAGTAGGATTTCCCTTGTTCACACCCTGACCGCTGTAAGATACGCGGGCATCGGTAACTGCGCCTCCGTCGAGAGGAGCCTTTCCGTCTCTGGTAGCAGCCTTGATGGCAACGAGTTCGAAGATATTGCCGCCCTGAACATACTCAGAAGGCTTAACTGACCACATTGGTCTGAACTCTGGAGGGAAGATACCTCTGACCTCAGGTGACTTGAGGAGTCTGTTTACCCTTGCTGTATCGCTACCCTGTGCAAAACCGATGCAGGCACCGCTTCTGAAGCCTGAAGGCTGGAGAATAGAAAAGAGCGGATGAGCTGCTCTCTGTGCTGCTGTCTGTGCGTCGCTGCTGTTGCTGAGCTCACGGGCGAGAACTGAAGAGTCCGCTGCGGCCTCCTCTGCAGATGCTGTCAATGTAGAATCCTCAGCTGCTGTAACTGCGAGTGCAGCGTCAGCCTCCTGGAGATATGGAGCGATTTCAGTATTGTCATAAGTTGTCCAGAACTCGAGGGATGCAGTTCCCTGGAGCAGCTTTCTTACACGCTCAGGCTCTTTCACGCCAGGGAGCTCGACAAGAATACGGCCGCTGTTTCCAAGTCTCTGGATAGATGGCTGGGTAACACCGAAACGGTCGATACGGTTACGGAGCACGTTGAATGAGTTCGCGATAGCGCTCTCGGCATTCTCTCTGATGACAGTAAGAACCTCATCATCAGTTGACTGAGGGTTGATACGAGAAGAGAGTTCATATGTTCCGAACACCTGTGCAAGTCTCTGACCATTGGAAACCTCTTTCCATGCCTGTGCGAACAGTGTGATGAAATCGTCAGGTGAGTTCACGCTGCGTTCCTTCGCGAGAGCGATAGCCTTGTTGAACTCAGGAGTCTTGTTTTCACCTGCAAGAGCACTCACGAGGTCTTCAAGCTGAACCTGAAGCATAACGTTCATACCGCCCTTAAGGTCAAGACCAAGGTTGATTTCCTTAGCTTTTACGTCTTTGTAAGTGTATCCGAAATAGACTTTCTCGCTAGAAATAGAATCAATGTACCTACGATTGTAGTTCTTTGCGAGGGAATCCAGGACATAAGCCTTGTCCACATCGAGGACTTTGGCGTAGTCAGCAGACTGCTTGAATGCTTCTACCTGTTTCTCAGCATAAGCCGCTGCTTTTTTCTCCTGAATGTTGGTCACAAGAGTGAAAGACAACTGCCAGAGGCAGGCGATTGCAAGCAGAACCGCTACAAATTTGATTGCACCTTTGCTTTGCATGTTAATATGTTTTAAATTATATTTGTTTTCTATTGGTCGCAATAGAGTGCAAATTTATCTAATTTTTTCGTAGAAAGAAACTTTCTGCAAGTAATTTCTTAATTTTGCAGTGTATAAAAAGTCCTCGGGACCCGCCTGCAATCCGGCTCCGGCGCAAATCACGGCATGTCGGCTTGGCACAGCACCTTACAGGAACATTTTTCAGAAGGCATGATTAGAAAAAATATAAGCATCACAGCGATAATACTTGGTTTCGCGGCAGTTTCAGCCTCCGGAAATACTGTTACGGATTCATTGACAGTAAAAGAGCCGGTGGACCTGCAGAGACTCATCCACGTAACAGATTCATTGGCACGCAATTACAAATTCATCGAAGCTGTAAGCCTCTTTCAGATAGCGAAGGCTTCCGCAGATTCACTGGACGCGATAGCCATTGATGAAGCCATGGTGACCGTGCAGAACGGGGAAAGCATGACCGGATTCTGCAACAATCCGACCGCCGTCGCCAGGGAGAGATTCTCTCTCAATGACTTCTTCCTGTACTATCCTCTGAAGGACAACAGCTGGAGACCGGTACCGAACCAGCTCGACTCGCTGGGAGGAGACCCGTTCGCCAAGGCAGTCTATGTCCCGTCCGATGCCGAAAACATCTACTGGTCAGCCAAAGACTCCGACGGAATCAGAAACATCTACCGAAGCGAGTACAGAGATACCCTATGGTCCGCTCCGGCACTTATCAATGAACAGGTAACCACCTCATCCGACGAGATTTACCCTATGCTGTCCCCTGACGGGAAGCAGCTTTTCTTCGCATCCAGAGGACTCTACGGCATGGGCGGCTACGACCTCTATGTCTCGAAGTGGGACGAAGCGCTGGGAGACTGGGGTATTCCTGAAAATCTGGGTTTCCCTTACTCGTCACCATACGACGACTTCCTGTTCATCAATACCGCCGACGGCAAGTATTCGATTTTCGCGTCCAACAGGTCATGCTCCAGAGACAGCGTGGATGTATATGTCCTCGAATTCGACAGCATGCCTGTAAGAAAATCAGTATCCGATGCGGAAGAATTGAAGAAACTCTGCGAACTTACACCTGCCGCAGACCCGTCAAAGCTGGACACAGATTCGGTCGCCGCAGAAGATGTGAGAGACAATGAGGATATGCGCAGATATTCCGGTAAACTGCAGGAAGTCAGGTCTTTACGGGACTCCATATATAGATGCAGCACTGGCATTGACAATGACAGGAACAGACTCTCGGAGGTTTCGGGCGAGGAAAAGAGCATGCTCGCGGCATCCATCATAAGCAAGGAGGCGATGCTTCCGAAGCTTCAGGATTCTCTTTCACGTGCCAGGAAGGAGCTACAGAAAATCGAAATGGAATTCCTCCAGAGCGGAGTCGTGATAGACCCGGAAAAACTTCAATATGAAGCAGATAGAGAGGTCGTCGGAGCAAAAACCGCATATACCTTCTCTAAAAAGAACATGGGCGCAAGACTCCACCTCGACATGGAAAAGCCGAAGGAGTCGTTCGACTATACATTCATGATTCTGCCGCAGGGCCGTTTCGCCGAGGACAACACCCTTCCGGGCGGACTCTGCTACCAGATCCAGTTGTTTTCAATGACAGCGAAGGCTACCGTAAAGCAGATCAAAGGCCTGAGCCCTGTCTTCGAAAGACAAGGGACCAACGGCAGGAGAATCTACTCCGCAGGACTCTTCCATTCATATAAGGATGTCCTTGCCAATCTGAATAAAGTCAAGAGGTTAGGCTTCCGCAGCGCAATGATTGTCGCATTCCATGACGGCAAGAATATAACAGTACAGAAGGCCAGGGCGATGGAAAAGAGCATTCATGAGCTCTTCCAGATCAGAATCTTCCCTGCGGACGGAAACGCGCTTTCTGAAACGGAACTCACCTCAGTAAAGGCAATAACTTCAGCAGATATGGCCCGCACCACAGAAGGCGGCGTAATATCCTATATCTTAGGTCCTTATGATGACCGCGAAGAAACCGACGCCACAGTTTCCGCATTGAGAAGCGCCGGCATTTCCAATCTGCGGGTAGAGTCTGCCGGAATGTCTGAGGCGAAATAGCGTGGCTCTTGCGTAACTTGAGCAAATATCATATATTTGTTGTCGGGGCGAAGCAATCAGTCTTCCCCAGTTAAAACGCACCATTATGGGATTTGTAATAACACTCATTATCCTCGGGATAATTCTCCTGTTGGCAGAAATCTTCCTGATACCGGGAATCGGCATCGCCGGCATCCTGGGACTCATCTCACTCTGCGGATCTTCATACTATGCATTCGCGTTCCTGAGTCCTATGGCAGGCGCCATCGTCACTACAGTCAACATTGTCCTGCTTGCCGTCGTCCTTTTCTATGCTCTCAGAGCAAAGACTTGGAAGAAGCTCGAACTGAGCACAGTAATCGACAACACCCCGTCAGAGGCGACAATCGGGCTGGGCGACAAAGGCAAGGCCGTGACAAGACTCGGACCTATGGGTACCGCAAGATTCGATGGTAAATCTTATGAAGTGACAGCTTTGGAAGGCATGATAGATGCCGGACAGGAAGTGGAAGTCGTTCATATAGAGAACAATAAGGTCTATGTAAGGGCCGTCATGCCGAACGAAGCCTTCTAGCGGACAGGGCAACATTGACAATAGAAAAACTCAAAACAGAATACTATGATAATTCCTTTGATTATTTGGGTGGCGATAGCGTTTGTCGCCCTGGTTATCCTCCTGTGGTTCTTCCCTGTGACTCTATGGTTCCAGGCCATACTCTCAGGAGTGCATATTCCTCTTATCCAGCTGGTTCTGATGCGCTGGAGAGGTGTAAACCCGAACACCATCGTAATCGCGATGATTACCGGAACAAAGGCCGGACTGAAGCTCAAGTCAAATGAACTTGAGGCCCACTACCTCGCAAAAGGAAATGTGGTAAAGGTCGTAAATGCCTTGATTTCAGCAGACAAGGCCAATATTGCCCTCGATTTCAAGACCGCTGCCGGTATTGACCTCGCAGGACGAGACGTATTCGAGGCAGTACAGATGTCTGTCAATCCTAAAGTCATAAATACTCCTCCTGTGACAGCCGTAGCAAAGAACGGCATCCAGCTCATCTGCAAGGCCAGAGTTACCGTCCGCGCGAACATCAATCAACTCGTCGGAGGTGCCGGAGAAGAGACCGTACTTGCCCGCGTCGGTGAAGGAATCGTCTCATCCATCGGTTCCGCAGAAAGTCACGCAGAAGTTCTCGAAAAGCCGGAGTCAATCTCAAAAGTCGTTCTGGGTAAGGGACTTGACGCAGGTACCGCATTCGAAATCCTGTCCATCGACATCGCTGACATTGACATAGGCAAGAACATCGGTGCCGTTCTCCAGATGGACCAGGCAGACGCCGACAAGAACATTGCACAGGCAAGGGCTGAGGAGCGCAGAGCCATGGCGGTAGCCCTCGAGCAGGAAATGAAGGCGAAGGCCCAGGAGGCACGTGCAAAAGTAATCGAAGCTGAGGCTCAGGTTCCTCTTGCAATCGCTGAGGCATTCCGCAAGGGCAATCTCGGCGTAATGGACTACTACAAGATAAAGAACGTCCAGGCGGACACTGACATGCGAGAAACAATCGCCAAGCAGTAATCCCCACAGGACACCGGATACAGTCGGGGCGCTCTCTCCAAAACGGAATAGCGCCCCGATTAGTATTATAATTCAAGGTCCTAACTTGCTGGACTTGAACATGATGGCTCAGGCTATCGTCTTTCGCGATACACTCCAAGTTCAGAGATGGCGACAGTGCTTCCCGAGCGGTAAACCCCGTCAGGAGCTGAAGTCTTGCGGAAATCAGTCACCACAATACGGACGGCATCACCATAAGTCTCCCCGAAACGAAGAATAGTGACACGGCCGCTCTTCTTGGCCACGACATCACCGGCATTGACAGAAAGTGAAGAACCGGCAGCATTGACAGTCATCAGCTCGTGCCATTCTCCATTGCGGCGGTAGTCGATGCGGTAGCCGGAAATCTCCGAACCTTTTTCCTCCGTCATAACTATCTGATTGAAAGGCTCTTCCTTATCGAGGAATATCTCCAGATGAGGGTCTCCCTCAGCAAGGGCATTGGCAACCCAGGCAGACTCGAACTCGTCATCACAAGCAAATTCAGAAATCTCCATATCGTAGCTCCAGCTGCTGTCCGCACGACGGTGTTTTGCAATATTCGAGGCAATGACAGGAGCGGCGCACCCGGAGAAGCGGTCATCGTCAGCCCTGTAGTCAGGTGCGATTGCCAATGCTGCCTTGGCCGCAGCGCCCGGCTCAGCCTTCTCCCACTCTTTTCCTATCTGCTTCAATGCCTTCAGAGCATTCTCATCCATCAGACCGTCACGGTTCGGAGCGACATTGAGAATAAAATTGCAGTAAGCCTTTCCCATAGGGACAATATTCTCATTTACAAGCACATCCACATTCTTAAGAGGCGCTGTAGGGAAAGTGGTTTTCCAGAACCAGTTCTTCTGGATAGGATAGCATGACAGAGCCGGAAGCGCGTTGCTTTTCTTGTCAATCTTCTGGCCAGCACCCTGCTCATAGGACTTGATGTCTGTATAGAAGAGCGCGTCAGTCGGGTACTTCGCGGCATTCAGGTCCATGACCAGACACTCGGGCTGAATGGACTTTATCAATGCATATATTTCTTCGAAAGGGATCTCGTCATAGGAAATCCTGCTCCACGGCGCGTCCCAGCCGTCTATTATCAATGCAGTTATCTTGCCATAGTTGGTGAGAAGTTCACGCAACTGATTCTTTACCAGCTCAGTATGCTCAGGCGTAATCCAGCCCGGACGAAGATGGGCATGTGTGTCAAGGATAGAGAAATACAGCATCACATCCAAGCCTTCGGCCCTGAATGCATCCACATATTCCTTTACGACGTCCCTTTTCAGAGGGCTGGACATTACTGAATAATCAGTGGTCTTGGTATCCCAGATACAGAATCCGCTGTGATGTTTGGTAGTAAGACAGCCATAGGTCATGCCAGCGGATTTGGCAGCCTTGGCCCACTGGCGGCAATCAAGTTTCCCGGGATTGAAAAGCTCAGGAGACGCATCCGGGTCAGGCCAGTCTTCATTGACAAAGGTAGGCATATTGAAATGGATGAACATGCCGAAGCGCAAATCCACAAAACGCCTCTGGAGAGCGTCCATTGACATTGACCCGACAGACTCCGGGGCGATTGCGGATTTTTCTGTTCCGGCTGCCGCAGAGGCATTGACGGAAGTCATCATCAGACCGGCAGCCGCAGCGACTGCCACTTTCAGAAATGGTTTCATACTGTAAAATTTTCGTATCAGTGTTATTGTCAGAGACTTGCAGGACTTTTGGACGTAACCTGAGGCAAAACGGCCTCCTTATCAGACCTAAAGTTACGACTAATTTGCACATTTGCAATGCAACGATTTCACTACGATGTGCATTTATATAGGGTGCTGTTCGGCAATTCAAGAGCAGTGAATCTAAAAAATGAGTTTATGAGAAAAATCCTTCTGGCGGCATTGGCAGCAGTACTGACAGTGTCCGCACACGGGCAGAACAAGAAAATTACAATCAGCGGATACATCCATGATGATACGACCGGAGAAACGCTTATCGGCGCAGGAGTAGTCGCGGCGAAATCGTCAGCCATCGGCGCAGTAACCAACGACTTCGGCTTCTACACATTGACGATTCCGGCAGGAAAAACCACCCTGAGTTATTCATACGTAGGCTGCAGGACAGAGACAGTCAGCATTGACCTCACAAGAGACACGACCATCAACATGTCCCTGAAAGAAGCCGACATTCTCGACGCCGCGACAGTGGTCGCCAGAAAAGATGCCGGCATCCGTTCCACATACATGGGAGCGCTGGAAATCCCGCAGGAGATGATCCAGAACACACCGGTCATATTCGGTGAGGCAGATATCATAAAGACACTCCAGATGATGCCTGGAGTACAGCCCGGAATGGAAGGATTTTCAGGCATTTACGTGCGCGGAGGCGGAGTGGATGAAAACCTCATGATGCTGGACGGCTCCCCTCTCTACAACGTCAGCCACATGCTCGGCCTGTTTCAGTATTCACCCCGGAGGCCGTGAAGAAAGTGACATTCTACAAGGGCTCATTCCCGGCCAAATACGGAGGAAGAGTTTCAAGCATCGTCGATGTCCGCACCAATGATGGTAACGCAAAAGGCTTCCACGGCTCGGTAACTGCCGGATTGCTCTGCGACAAACTGCACTTCGAAGGCCCTCTCGGAAGCGAAAAGACCACATTCTCCATCAGCGGAAGAGGAATGCACACCTTCTTGTTCGACAAGATAATCCGCGCCTGCGGAAGCCCCGCAAACTACGCTTTCTATGATGTCAATGCCAAAGTGGCCCACCGGTTCAGCGACCGCGACAGACTCTTTCTCTCATTCTACCATGGACGGGACTATTTCCGATATAAAGATTCAGACAAAGGGACAGCCACCATCAGTTCAGGAGACGGCAGTTCCTATAAAGAATATTCAGAAGACGACGTCAAAGCTAACCTGAAATGGGGCAATATGCTGGCAGTAATGAGATGGAACCATGTCTTCAGCAACAAACTGTTCGCAAACACCTCAGTTTCCTGGAACAAGTATGACATGAACATCAAATCCGACATCCGGGAAATGGTCAAGTCTGAAAAGGAATTCTACGACAACACCTACAAGTATGGCTACAATTCCGGAATCATGGACTTCGGAGGCAGGATTGACTTCGACTATACCCCTGCACCTCAGCATCTTATAAGGTTCGGAACGGAATTCATAAGACACGCCTACAGACCATCGGTGCAGAGAGTCAGGGAAATAAATGAAGACGGAGTAAAAAAGACACTCACGGATGAAAAGACGGACATCAGCCCTAACGTCTATGGCTCAGAACTCTCCCTGTATATGGAGGATGACATGACTCTGGGCGACCACTTTTCTTTCAATCCCGGCGCACGCCTGAGTTTGTTCTTCGTGGACGGAAAGGCATATTTCAGCCCGGAACCCAGAGTAGCATTGAAATACTCCTTCGGCGAAGGCTGGGCATTGAAAACGGCATATTCCAGAATGTCACAGTATGTGCACCTGCTGACATCCGGAGATATCAGCCTCCCGACAGACCTGTGGGTGCCGATTACAAAGAACATAAGGCCTGTCACATCTGACATCGTCTCGCTCGGAGCATATTTCAGCGGTCTCAAAGGCTGGGAATTCTCCCTGGAAGGCTATTGGAAGAGACTGAACAACGTTCTCGAGTACAAGGACGGGAAAATGGCCTTCACCTCAGCCGCCAACTGGGAAGAGAACGTGGAAATGGGTGAGGGCCGCGCCTACGGAGCAGAGTTCTATGTACAGAAGACAACCGGCAAGACCACCGGAACCGCCTCATATACATTGGCTTGGGCAAACAGACGGTTCAAGGACGGCACTATCAATAATGGTAACTGGTTTCCCTTCGTCTATGACAGAAGACACAACGTTACCTTAAGCCTCATTCAGAAAATAGGCAAACGGGTGGAACTCAGTGCAGTATGGACCTACATGTCAGGCAGCAGAATGACGGTCCCTACAAGAAAATCATTTGTCATCACTCCGGACGGAGACGGAACAAACGATTACGACTACGTGGAAAGCAGGAACAATTACAAGCTTCCTCCTACCCACCGCCTGGACTTCAACTTCAGTTTCCACAAGCAGAAGAAGCGTGGAGAAAGAATCTGGAATTTCGGTATTTACAATGCCTACGGGGCACTCAATCCGAACTTCATCATGTATGACGGCTCCCATAAAAAGAAGGACCCGACGACAGGAGAAGAGATAACGTCCCCGGCACTCATAAAGAAGACTTTCCTCATATTCTACCCTTCATTCAGTTACACATTCAAATTCTGAAGACAATGAAAAACAAGATATCAGCAGCACTCGTCATAGCATTGACAATACTCACTTCATGTGAACGGTACATTGAACTGACCGGGACAGGCCCGGAGAAACTGCTCGTCGTGAACGGCTATATCAGGAGCGACGAATCGGAGCATAGCGTCCTGGTGGCTTGGAGCACGTTCAAAGAAGTCAAGCCCGTCAATGCAGCCCATCTGGAGTGCTATGTCAATGGTACAAAGGTTTCCGAGACTTCCGACCTGCACAAGGCCGAAAACAGCATTCCCGCCATCAAGAGAATGACTTTCAATGCCGATTTCAATGCCGGCGACGAGGTCAAGGTAGTTGTAGAGTCTGAGGGGACCCGCGTGGAATCAGTTTCAGTGGCACCTAAGGCGCCAGTAATCGTCAAGGCCGACACGACCACTATCAAGGCAAAAGATTCCTCCGGTAATCTGGAGAACCTCACGCTGTTCAGAGTTACAGTACAGGATGTGAAAGGTGAAGACAATTATTACAGGGCACTGATGGATTTGGATTCCAAGTATTTCATCAACTGGGTATCGGAGGAAGAAACGGAGCACAAGGTCGGGGACTGCGTCGATGAGGGGTCCAGATCTCTTGTCATTGACAATTCCCAGGAGCCGCTGCTGAGGAGGAGAATCGGCAAGGAAAAGAAAGACGATGACGACTGGAACTTCTACAACAACAGATACAACATCTTCACTGACAGCCAGTTCCGCAATTCAGAATATACCATGAAACTGATTGTGAATCACTACAGGTATCTGCACAATTTCTGTAATTTCGGCTATAATCCGGAAAATGTCAAGGTAGAAGAGGACCGCGAGGTAGTGGTAAAAATCATGTCAATGTCAAAGCTGACTTATCTCTACATGAATGACTACATGTTCGACCACTCAAGCCAGGGCGACTGGTCTCTGGTTTCGGAGCTGCCTTATCCGAGCAACGTCAAGGGAGGAACGGGACTGGTTTCCGTCATGACGGCGTCTACTTTCAATGTCAGACTTCCGAAATGGCAGCTGCCTGACAACATCTGGACTAACTATTGACGACTTTATGATAGATATCATCTATCACAAGCCCTGAAAGGGTCATTCCGAATATGGCTGTAATATGGACTGTAGTACCATTGATCTGAGCTTTTGACGCATTCCAGTCATGATTGAGAAGTTCCGGGTCTCCCGGTCCATCTTCTGTATCCCGGAACATGGCCTGATCGATCTCACAAGGCTGGTACTGCCCCCTGTTCGGAAGCACCTCATCATCATAGACACACATGAACTTACGTGCCGGGAAAGTCTCGGCACGCTTCATTTTCTTGCGCAGGGCAGCCCCGAGAGGACATCCGCGGACATTCCAGAACTCCGCAACCTTGACTTTCAACGGGTTCGTTTTCAATGCTGCCCCGAGGGAGCAGAAGAACTTCGCCTTGCTCGCAGTCGCACGCAAAATCAGCAAAGCCTTGTCTTTCAATGAATCGACAGCATCAATGACATAATCGTACGAATCCAGGTCGAAAGAATCCGCCGTCTCTTCGCAGTAGATAGCCTGGACCGCATCGATTTCCGCATTTGGATTGATTTCCAGCAAATGAGCCTTGAGAGCCTCGACCTTGACCTGCCCGACAGTCCTGGTGGTAGCCATCAGCTGCCTGTTGACATTGGTAATGCTCACACGGTCCGAATCCACTATCGTCAAATGAGTGATTCCGCTTCTGACCAGTCCTTCAGCACACCAGCTGCCGACTCCGCCCACACCGAAAATTATCACACGTGTACGTGAAAACTCCTGCATGACATCTTCGCCAAGCAGGAGCTCTGTTCTGTTATAAATCGCTTTTTCTATCTTATCCATCTGGTACTCACCAACATAAGCCGCATTATTTGGCGGCTTCTTCTGTTATGTCAAACTTGATTTCATCTACGCAAACCATATATGGGCAGTCCTCCTTCGTCGTGGCATACATGAATGACACGAAATTGTCCGAGAAATCAGCGGTGAGGACTATCTTGTTCACCATGCCGAGAGGCGATATGTCCACGTCCTGCCAATCCTCGACAAGAAGTGATTTTCCGTCACGGAAATCCCCGAGAGGAACTGTAACTTTGCCTGTCTCGTTGCCAGCCGCATCATAGCCCGTAAAGATGGCCTCAAAATAATCTCCTGTAGTGAATGCCGGCTTGGAGTATAATCCTATTTTCATGTACTGCCATACCATCGCATCATTGTTCACTTTCATTGACACGGCCTTATGCTCGGCTCCGTCTGCGAAGCTGAATGACGGACGCACATCCTTATTGTACTGGGAATAAGACCATACGGAGTATTTGGACGTGCCGTCAGCCCCCATAGGAGGTTCTTTTCCTTCCTCGAAGTCCTTGTTGCAGACGACTCTCTTGCCATTTGAGTAGGCGATATATTCTCCTTCGATCTGAGGCTTCTCGTAATCATCGGCAATCAGGATGCCTGACAGTAAATAATAGTAGTTCTGTGCAGTGAATGTCGCACCGAACTCCGTATATGTGGAATCTATCCCGGAAGCACTCGGGAAGTTGTTGTGTTTCTTGTCTGCAAATGAATGGTTTTCAAAGGAAATCGTCTGATATACAGTGGAATCCTCCGGTGTCTTGTTCTCCTTGGAGCAGCTGGCCGCAAAAATGAGAAGCGGCAAAATCATCAATGTCTTTTTCATCTTACTATAAAGTTTTAAGCAATATCCCATATTCCCGCACCAATAATCCATCCGTCACGCACAGCAACAAATATAACAAATAATTTCATGCTTGTACTGATTTTTATTTATCTTTACATGCATACAGACTAGAAAAATCTTGTAACATTGATAAGCTGAAAATATGAAAATCCTAAAATTCATTGACCTTTCCCGCATTGCTCTGGCGATGCTTCTTTCGATTGTGGCCGTTTCGTGCGAGAAAGACAAAAACCCTGAAACTGAAGATGTCACCGCTGTGGAAGTCAAGAATTTCCAGGACGGCATCTACTTCGGAAACTTCTGGAAAGAAGGATATGCAGACTATTATTTCATCCTGTCATCCGGCGAAATCGGACAGAGTTCGGAGGTGGACCTCGCGCCGATGAATCCGGGAGACTACATCCTGTATTGTGACCTTTGGGGCGCCATCTCAGAGGACCATACCAACCCGATTATCCCGGAAGGCACATATACCGCCCACAAAGGACGCGCAAACGGGACATTCAATACGGAATTGACCTTCGCCACTTTCAACAAAGAGAAGGTCGGCGACCTCTTCCGCATCGAGAACGTCCTTTTCCAGGATGGCACCATTACCGTGAAACATATCGCGGAGGGGTATGACATCAATGTTGCAATAACGAGTACCGAGGGCAAGAAATACGTATTCACATATAAGGGAGCCATCACGCTCAGCGACAAGAGCGGGGAGGGAGAGGAGACGGACAACGGACATATAAAGTCCAATCTTGACCTCAACCTCAAACGAGTTACGAGCCAGAAGTATGGAAACGAAAGCAACTACGACAACTATGTGCTGAGATGCTTTGATACTGAGGGCATTTCCAACGACGGCCTGTATCCGAAAGGCCCGGGACACAAGATTCAAATCGACCTTTACACTGAAAAAGGAGCGGATTTGGCCGGCACATATAAGGCAGGATCCAGAATGTCCTACACTCCCGGCACTTTCTATCCGGGCGTATGGCTCGGCGCACAGGCTCTCGGAACATTCTGCATGCAGGTCGACAATTCTTACAAAACCAGGTTCTGCGCGATGAAAGACGGCGAGGTGAAAATCGTGAATAACAATGACGGGACTTATTCCATCACTTGCGATTTCACAGATGAAGACGGTTACACTGTCAAAGCCTCATGGAAAGGGGAACTCGAAAATTATCAGAACATTGAAGCACCTCAGACGACATTGGACTCGGACGTGGAGATGAATCCTGAAATCTGTTCCGTAGTCAATTATTATGGAGACTATCACGGAAACGGAACCGTAAATTATGCCATCGTCATGGACAATGGATATAGGGAAATAGCCATTGACTTTGTCGCAGGTACAGGTGATGCGACGAGTCTTCCTGAAGGGACTTACACGGTTTCAACCTCCGGCGGTGCGTGGACTGTATATCCCGGAAATATCGGATACACCAGCGCGGACCCTTCATGTTACATCGAATACGACGAGTCCGGACATGCCGCGAAGAGCGCTCCTATAGCAGGCGGAACCATGAAGATATCCCGAAACGGAAACAGCTATACAGTGGAGTTCGAGTTCCAGGACGACTACAATCTGTACGACAAGTCATTGACACCACACAAGATATACGGCTCTTGGACAGGTACGCTTCCTGCAATCAGAGACTATACAAAGCAATAGAAAAAGGCTCCGCAAAAACGGAGCCTCAATTATTTTTTGAAGGTTACTTATCTGCTAATCCTTGCAGCCAAGCCGCCTCCCGGAGCCATGTGAACTGTCACATGACGGTCCGCGGGAACATTGACCACTTCGTGTTTGAAATCCTTGGCCGCGCGGTCAGCATTGACACCGTCGCGGAAGATTTCCATCACCCACTCGCCTTCGCCGAGGAAGGAAAGGTCAATGTCAATGTCACGGGCATTCCAGTCTGTCATTGACCCGACATACCATACGTCTCCGCGACGGCGCGCCAGCGTTATATATTTGCCGATTTCTCCATTTACGGCACGGCTCTCATCCCAGATGACAGGGCATTCCGCAATGAACTTGGTGCACAGCGGCTCGGCCATATAGTTGGACGGAGAATCGCAAAGCATATTGAGAGGAGAGTCAAATACCACATACTCAGCAAGTTGCCTGCAACGGGTTCCCTGACTCATTGCCTCAGAATTTACCGGACGGTAATTCCTCCTGGTCGCGTTGCGCATTGCACCCTGGGTATAGTCCATAGGACCGGCAGCCATTCTTATGAACGGAACGGTCACATCATATGTAACCTGGTCCACTGAAGAATCCGCCCACTTCATCTGCTCAAGACCATGCACTCCCTCGTAATTTATGACGTTAGGCCATGTCCTGTTCAGTCCTGCCGGCTTGTAGGTGCCGTGGAAATCAATGAGAAGATGATATTTGGCAGCCATCTCGGCAGCGCGCCTGTGGAAGTCCACCATCGCCTGGTCATCCCTGTCCATGAAATCCACCTTAAAACCCTTCACTCCCATCTCGGAATAGTGGCGGCAGACATTCTCCATGTCCCTGTCGAAGGCCAGATAGCCGGCCCAGAGGATGATGCCGACTCCGCGCTCCTGAGCATACTGGCAAAGCATAGGGATGTCAATCTCAGGAATCACCTGCATAAGGTCGGCCTTCTTGTTTACAGCCCAGCCCTCATCGAGGATAACATATTCGATACCGTGGGCGGCAGCGAAATCAATGTAGTATTTGTAGGTCTCGTTGTTGATTCCCGCACGGAAATCCACGCCATAGAGATTCCAGTCATTCCACCAGTCCCAGGCAACCTTTCCAGGACGCACCCAGCTAAAATCAGCGGACGGGTCAGCAGGAGTTCCAAGATTCCATACAAGGTCATTGACAGCCATCTCGGCATCATTGGCGGTAACCATAATTATCCTCCAAGGGAAAGCCTCTTTTCCTGAGCACTCAGCGATATAGTCCTCACGCTCGACGACTTCGCCCTGAAGCATATTATGGCCGCCCTGTTTCACGACCTTAGGATATGGGGCAAAACGGGCCGTAAGAGTAGAGCCCTCTCCTTCATTGTAAAGGTACATTCCCGGATAATGCTTCAGGTCAGACTCCATGACGAGAACTTTCACGCCATTGTCGGCAGCGACCGCAAGCGGAAGGAATGCCAGACGTTTCTTGTTCCATTCCGACAAAGGCTGCACTGAATATGTATTCTCGAATGAGTTATAGAACTGGCTCTCAAGCGTTTGCGTATGCTGCCTCACATAAGGGACATAGGCATTCCAATCCTTTGCAAAAGTAAATTCAGCCTGCTCGCCTACGACATTGAAGTCACCCTTCAGCGAACTTACGAACCTGTATGCCACGCCGTCATCGAACGCACGGAACACGAGGGAGAACTCCTTGAATTCCAATGTCATCTCGTTATAATTGTCCCTTACCTCCGCTTTCTTGTAAGCCGTAGCCTGATGGATCAGGTCAATGCTGGTGCGGCGGACCTTGCGGACCTTGTCATTGAGGCCGAAGACCTCGCCGGTAGAAACTGTCATTGAAATGGAGGACGGAGCTATCAGCTGGAGTTCGTCCCTGGAAACCGTATATGATATCTTTTCTCCGACTACAATGGTCGCTTGAAGGTGTCCGTCAGGAGACTGAATCTGATACGCCCCGTCATTCGCCGATGCGAAAACCGGTATTGCCAATGCCAATGCGGCAATAAGGAAAGATTTGAGTGTCATAATTAAACGTGTTCGTTATCAATAATCTAGAGTTATCATATTCCCAATTCCTTCTTCATGTCACGGAGAAGGTCAAAGGCCTGCATAGGAGTCATATTGTTAAGGTCCGCAGACTTCAAAGTATCTCTGAGTGAGGACAATGTAGGGTCATCCAGCTGGAACAGAGACAGCTGGATCGTGCCGTCAGCCTCCACCCTGCCCTCCTTTGTGTTATAAGGCTTGGTTATCGGTTTGGCCTCCGATGCCGCCTCATTGCTTATAGAACCGGCGCCACCTGCCTCCAAGGCAGACAGAGTCCTCTCGGCGGAAGCAAGCACTTCTTTAGGCATTCCGGCCATCCTGGCCACGTGCAGACCGAAACTGTGGGCCGTGCCGCCTTCCTTGAGTTTCCTGAGGAAAATGACCTCTTTGCCGACTTCCTTGACTGCCACATGGAAGTTCTTCACACGAGGATAGATTCCTTCCAGGTCATTCAGTTCGTGATAGTGTGTGGCGAACAAGGTCTTCGCACCCTTTCCGTATTCATGTATGAATTCGACTATCGCCCGGGCAATGGACATTCCGTCGTAAGTGGACGTACCTCGGCCGATTTCATCCAGAAGCACAAGAGAACGCTCGGAGAGATTGTGCAGAATCATTGACGTTTCCAGCATTTCCACCATGAATGTGGATTCTCCTCTGGAGATGTTGTCCGATGCGCCGACACGGGTGAAAATCTTGTCGAAATAGCCGATTTTCGCCGAATCCGCAGGCACGAATGAACCAATCTGGGCGAGGAGCACTATCAATGCCGTCTGACGGAGCAGAGCGGATTTTCCGGACATGTTCGGACCGGTCAATATTATTATCTGCTGCTTGTCCCTGTCCAGATGGATATCGTTAGGTACATATTCCTCCCCCGGCTTCATAAGTGTCTCTATCACAGGATGCCTGCCGGCCTTTATATCCAAGGCAAGACCGTCGCCGATTTCAGGACGGCAATATCTGTTTTCCGAGGCCAGTTCCGCAAACCCGGCCAGAATATCCAGCTTGGCAATCACCATCGAGTTCTTCTGAATGGTCCTTATAGCGGTCTGTATCTTGACAATCAGCGAGTTATAGATAGCAGACTCGAGAGCGTAGATTTTGTCCTCGGCGGAAAGAATCTGCTCTTCATATTCCTTAAGCTCCTGAGTAATATACCTTTCTGCATTGACAAGAGTCTGTTTGCGGATCCATTCCTCCGGGACTTTGTCCTTGTGGGCGTTGCGAACCTCGATGTAATAACCGAAGACATTGTTATAACTTATTTTCAATGAGGTTATTCCGGTCCTTTCTATCTCCCTCTGCTGCATTTTCAGGAGATAATCCTTGCCTCCGCGGGAGATTTCGCGCACTTTGTCGAGCTCATCACTCACGCCGGCAGCGATGACATCGCCCTTTCCGATGGCTGCCGCCGCGTCCTGGGTCATTGTCTCTGTTATCGCCTTGAGCAGTTCCGAGCAGTCGCCTATGGAGGCTGTCAGTTCAGCAAGCGGGGCGCAAACTCCCGATGCGGTTCCCTGTCCGGAACATAATTTTCTGATAGGGTCGAACTGGGCCAGACCTCGTCCCAACTGGAGGACTTCACGTGGCATGATCTTACCCGTGGCCGCCCTGGAGATTATCCTGTCGAGGTCGCCGATATTGCTGATATGGCATTGAACCTCATTCAGAAGTTCTCCGTTGTCAGTAAAATGGCCTACGATGTCGTATCTGGCATTCAGTTCATTCAAGTCGAGTGACGGCATCGCCAGCCAGCCGCGCAAAAGACGCGAACCCATCGGAGAGCAGCATTTGTCAATGACACTGACAAGTGACACGCCTTCCCCTCCCGCCGACGCGCTGAAGATTTCGAGGTTGCGGATGGTGAATTTGTCCATCCACACGAATTTATCTTCGTCAATGCGGGAAATCGAGCAGATGTTGGCAAGGCCGGTATGCTGGGTCTGTTCTAGATAGACGATGAGCGCTCCGGCAGAGCTCACTCCAAGCGGGTATGAATCAATGGCATAGCCTTTCAATGAATCCACGCGCAACTGACGTTTCAGTTTTTCGACAGCCGCATCATATACGAATGCCCATTCGTCAAGTGTCGATACATAGAGGGTGTCCCCATACAGTTCCTTGACACGTTTCTCGTTGCCGCGCTGGACTACGATTTCTTTCGGGGCCAATGATGCTATGAGAGTTCCGATATAGGCAGTGCTACCCTGTGCCACCTGGAATGTTCCGGTGGAGACATCAAGAAATGCGGCTCCGCATTGGTCTTTGGAGAATGTGAGTCCTGTCAGGTAGTTGTGCTCCTTCTGTTCGAGCATATTCTCGCCGAAGGCGATTCCCGGCGTAACCATCTCCGTCACTCCCCTTTTCACCAGAGTCCTGGAGCCTACCAGTTTCGGATCCTCCAGCTGGTCGCACACGGCCACTTTATAGCCGGCACGGATAAGACGTGTAAGATATTGTTCTATAGCATGATGTGGGAATCCGGCCATAGGCACGGCTTCTTTGTCACCATTTGAACGCTTGGTCTGTACAAGACCCAGAACTTTGCTTACGAGGACCGCGTCGTCAGAATATGTTTCATAGAAATCGCCCACTCTGTAAAGCAGAACTGCCTCGGGATGCTGGGCTTTGACCGCAAAATATTGTTTAAGTAGAGGTGTATCCTCCGCTTGTTTCTTCGCCATAATCTGTCTCCAATTACCAAAACAAACAAATTTACAGATTTTCACCCCATAATTCAATAACCTCTACCAAAAATTATAACTATCTTTACGTGACTATGAAGAAGGTGCTTATCATAACATATTACTGGCCGCCTACAGGAGGTTCCGGTGTCCAGAGATGGGTGAAGTTCAGCAAGTATCTGCCTCAGTTCGGATGGCAGCCGGTCATCTATACCCCGGAGAATCCGGAAATGACCAGCATTGACAAGACTCTCGAGGAGGATATTCCGGAGGAGGCCATTGTCGTGAAGAGGCATATCACGGAGTTTTATTCTTTCTACCGGAAGCTGACAGGGAAAAAGGATGCCACGAAGCAGGAGGTCAATCCTATCAATAGCCAGAAGAAGACGTTCAAGCAGAAACTGATGCTGTTCCTGCGCGGCAATCTGTTTATTCCTGATCCGAGAGTGACATGGGTAAGGCCTTCTGTCAGGTTCCTGAAAAAGTACCTCAAGGAGAATCCTGTGGACGCGATTGTAAGTACCGGCCCTCCGCAGTCGATGCACCTCATAGCCAGACAGCTTTCCAGGGCGACCGGCATTCCGTGGGTGGCGGATTTCCGTGACCCGTGGACCAAGATGTTCTATTTCAAGCATTTATGTCTCTGCAAATGGGCGGAACGGAAGCATCACCGCCTAGAGCAGCAGGTTCTGGATGATGCGACTGTCGTGGTGGCTGTGTCCCCTCTCGTCCAGGAGGAGTTCCAGGTCATGACGAATACCCCTGTCGAGCTGATTACCAATGGTTTCGATGATGATGATTTCAGCCAGATCGTAGAGCCGGACGGTTATTTCAATGTTACCCATACCGGTCTTTTCGCTTCGGACGGAAATCCGGAGACTCTCTGGGATGTTCTTTCAGAGAAGTGCAGAACGGACAAGGAGTTCGACAAGATGCTGCATATCAGGCTCGTAGGAAAGACCGACAAGGAAATCATTGACTCTATCAATGCCGCCGGTCTCGGCAGCCATGTCATCAATCTCGGTTATCAGGACCACAATGTCGCTGTGCGGGAACAGAAGAACGCATCCCTTCTCATCCTTCCTCTGCGTAAAGAGCCTGAGTATCGTGCGACGCTTCCGGGAAAGCTTTTCGAGTACCTTGCTTCCATGAATCCGATTCTCGGTATCGGTCAGACTGACGGGGCAATGGCCAGGATTGTAAATCAGACAGGTGCCGGTGTAGTGTTCGGCTGGGATGACAAGGCCTCGATTTCATCATATGTCAATATGTGCTGGAACAAGTTCAATGCTGCCGACGACGAGGAAGATATCGAGGTGGAGCACTCCGGAGAGGCCGAACTGGACGAGATTCTCACCGAAAACGACAAGACTGACGCCATCCGCCAGTTCTCCCGCAAAGCCCTTACAGCCCGCATGGCCAAACTGCTCGATTCCATTACGAAGTAGGGGAAGAATCACCTTTAACACCTTCCGCCCGGAAGTTCCCGTTTATTTCAGTAAATCACGGCCGGAGGTGTGGCCGTGGGAGGCATGGCCTTGTGAATGGGATGCAGGGGTCGAGCCCGATAGGGATGAGCGAAACGAACCTCACGCGGCCACACCTCCGCCGGGCGAGCTAAACCGCTGGGGACACGTCAATCCGTAACCGCGGAGACGCTTAAAAAGCAGTGCGGGACGACGCCACGCCTGCTTCCATAACATATTATCATACAGATAGTTATAAAAACACGTGTGGATTTTCGACCCAAAAAAGCCTGCAAATCCACACCGAAATCTAATAACACCTGATTATCAATGTGTTACAAATGACCCCGTGGCACCGTCCCGCATGCGGATACACCTCCTCCTGGTGCGTCAAACTACAGGACGCGCATCAATACGCAACTCCTGAGACGCTTCCCGGATAGACACGTTTTCTCGCAGACAAAAATGTCCTTTCTGGTTATATTCACCAGAAAGGACTATTACGCTGAGATTCAAGCAACTAGCCTAAACCAATTCTAAAACTCAATGCCGAACGATATCTTAGGCATCCCATAAATAGAAACCTTAGTCTCAGGCTTTGATGTCACATAAAATGGATATGACAGACCCAACAACAAGCCTTTCCCGGATTTAAGTGTCCAGCTCCAGCCCAATGCAGGTTCTATCTCGGCAGCATTGCGGAATTTACAGTCACTGTTATAATTCAGAGCATGACAAAAGCCAAGTTTTACACCTGCAGTAGGTGTGCTGCCCTTTTCCTTAATGTATGCATTGTATTCCGCAAAGACTCTCCCGAATGCCGGCACGTTATCTAATGGCAAGAAAAAAGCACCTACACCTGCTCCCAGATAATGATGACGATTGAACATATATCCGTGAGATGTCTCTATACCTTGCCATACGAAGTAGTGGTTCGTATACAAAACACTGCCCTTATACCCACGGCTTCTGAAGTCAGAATTCACCTCTTTCTGACAAGTATCCTGAGCGGACAAACTTATCATTGACGAAAGAAGCAACGATAAAAAAACAATAATTTTCTTCATTATGTTTAAATAATTGGTTTGGCCGCGAATATACACTAAATAATTGGTTTGGCTCCGAATATACACTATAACGAGCTAAAAAATTTGGCAAAATGCTCGAATGGAAATAATTCATGGTCGAAGCGGAAAATACGGCATTCATACTAATTTCACCTGTCCAGCCACTTCCTGAATTGTGCTGCTTTCTCCTTGCTTATCATGATATCATTATCATCACATCCTTTTAATTTCACTATAAGCTTAGAGTTGAAGAACAGCCTAATTTTCACGATACTTTTAATATTTGCAATATATTGCCTATTGATGCGAAAGAATTTATCAGGATCCAAATCCTGCTCCAATTCCGCCATAGTCATTGCCAATAGATATGACGTGCCATCTTCTACAAAAGCCAAAACATTGCTTTCCGTTTTGATTATATAACTGATATTATCGGCATATAGCATTATCAATTCATCACCCTTGTTGACCAAGAAACGCTCCCTATATTTATGAGTTCCATTTAATAGTCTATCCAACTGGCTACAGGATTCATCATGCTGACCAGATGCCAACACATTCAGCCTGTCCATAGCCAAACGTAGTTCTTTGAAGTCAATGGGTTTCATCAGATAATCAATCCCATTATTTTTGATAGCCTGCATTGAATATTCATCGTATACAGTTGTAAAGATGACAAAACTTTTGGGCATAACCATACGGAATGCTTCAAATACGTCACCATCAACAAGACGGATATCAGAGAATATCAGGTCGTAGTCATTGCTCGTAGTCAGTTCTTCGACTACCTTATTTACACTTCCCAAAGGACCATGGATTTCAACCGCGTCATCAATATCCAGAATTAGTCTCTTCAGCCGCTTCGCGCTGAAATAGTCATCTTCTATTATCAATATCTTATTCATGCCTTATATTCCTTTTAATCAATGGCAAGCGGACTTCAAATGAGTCCCTGCTGACATCGTATTCAATTCTTTTCCCGCACTCCAATTCATACCGCTGCTTTAGATTTTGCAATCCAATGCCATACGATTCAACGGTCTGGTCATTACGCGAATCTGTATAAATCCTGTTGTTTTTAATCGAAAGCATACTATTGCATCCGCCTATTTGGATATAGAGTGGCGTGTCCTCTTTTGGAATATTGTGCTTTACCGCGTTTTCTATTAGCAACTGCAGACTCAATGCAAGAATGAAATCATCGTTTTGCCCTTGAATAGTATTTATTTCTAATTTGATTCTGTCGTCATATCTCAGATTAAGCAGGTCAATATACCCTTCGGTAAAAGCCATAGCCTCTTTGACTGTTATATAGTCTTGTTCAATATGCCTCAACATGTACCTGTAAACACGTGATAAACCAACCACATATTCCTCGGCCCTTCGTGGTGCTATCTCTATCATGCCAGCCAAGGAACTCAAACTATTGAAAATAAAATGAGGGTCCAATTGAAGTCTCAGATATTTCTTTTGCAAAATCATGTTCTCCTTGTTTCTCTGTATCATTATATCGGAATAATGCAACAACAAGTGGATAAGAGCTAATAGGCTAGCTATAACTCCAAACATAAAGAATGTACCCCATACGTCATTGTTTACGAAATCAGGGCTAATAAAGCCTACCAACACATCGAAAACGCCTGCGATAAAAATGTTAATCACAACTATGACGACCATGCAACTCAGAAATCTTTTACGCTCAGTTCCTGCAAAATTAAAGAAACTGTGCATGAGCAAAACATGATTAGCCGACAGACTAAGCAAAGAAAACAAGCCACAATATACTAAATCTGCAAGAATGTAAAGATAATGACCATTCAGATATAGACTAAAGTCCTCAAAATCAGCGATTGCCCAAATAACGTCATACAGAAAGAAAAATAAAAGAGTAAAACACATCCACTCTTTCCATGATATCTTGTATTTGCCAAATCCCGTCATCATCTATTCTAAAAACAACACATTTGCACTTAACCGCTTGATTCCGAATTACAATTCCATCATTCTGTGCAAATGTCGCAATTTAATTTTAAAGTCAAAAGTTCATTCTGACTTTAACGGGCATGGCACCTGACAGAAACTTGACATGACGAAACCAATATATCATTCAGGTAGTGGTTCAAAAAGGGCTTTTAAAGTCATCCGAGACACTACGATAATCTTCAGAGAGACTCCAGAGTCTTCAAAATTACTATGCATAGTTCACTGTATGTTAACAATAATCTGGAGGCCAACTCGTTAAAGAGCCAGCCTCCAGATTATTTCGAAAACTATCAGATGCTAAAAAGCATAAGAAACAGTAAACTTCAACAAGTGACGACTATAACCATAGCGGTTATACTCGGTCGGATGAGGATATTTGTGAACCTCTTCACTGAATCGGCCAGAGTCAAATGCGTATGAAAGAGAGAACGAAATGTGGCAGATATCCACGCCCACTGCCGGAGATATAAGCAAGCCGAAACCATCGTCTTTCATGAAGACCACTCCGCTTCTCATTCCAACAAACGGACTGATGACATTATCCATAAAGCTGTGCCTGACTTCTCCGAAAAGAGGAAACGCGAAATCATTGCCGCTCATATCTGTGAAAACTTCCAGACCGCCTCCGACATATGTTCCTTGTCCGAATGAATATCCATGACTGGTAGATATCGTAAGGGCTGCTCCCTGGGAACTGCCGCCCTTTGCGATAGATGCCGCTCCACCAAGAGAAATATTGGGCACGTAACCTTCCTTGAAATAAACATTACTCCTCCAGTTCCTGGCTGAAACGCCAAGCCCCATCAAAAGGAGCACTATTAGCAAAATGCACTTTCTCATATGTGATTGGTTCGTTAAATTTGTATTATCGCGAATATACACTATAACGAGCTAAAAAATCTGGAAAAACGCTCGAATGGGAATAATTCAGGGTCGAAGCGGAAAAAATAATAATCCAACTGACTGATAACACTTCTCAATGCTAGCTTATGTGTTCATATCAAAGGCTGTTCGCAGCCTCTGACGCTGAGCAAAGAAAAATCGTCCGAACACAGGGAGTGGCTAGGATAACAAGGCATCGATTTCATCATATGTCAATATGTGCTGGAACAAGTTCAATGCTGCCGATGACGAGGAAGATATCGAGGTAGGGCACGCCGGAGAAGCCGAACTGGACGAGATTCCTACTGGAAACATCCATCAGATTCAGTTATTTCAGGAAATCACTGCCGGAGGTGTGGCCGTGGGAGGCATGGCCGCCCATGGCCTTGTGAATGGGATGTCGGGCGCGAGCCCGACAGGGATGAGCGAAGCGAACCTCCCGCGGCCACACCTCCGCCGGGCGAGCTAAACCGCTGGGAACACGTCAATCCGTAACCGCGGGAACGCTTACAAAAGCAGCGCGGGACGACGCCACGCCTGTTTTCATAACATATTATCATACAGATAGTTATAAAAACACGTGTGGATTTTCGACCAAAAAAAGCCTGCAAATCCACACCAAAATTTAATAATACTTGATTATCAATGTGTTACGAATGACCCCGTGGCACCGTCCCGCATGCGGATACACCTCCTCCTGGCGCGTCAAACTACAGGACGCGCATCAATACGCAACTCCGGAGACACTTACCGAATAGACACGTTTTCTCGCAGACAAAAATGTCCTTCCGGGTTATATTCACCAGAAAGGACTATTACGCTGAGATTCATATTTTAACATATTTGCTTTAAACGTTTTGAATCTTATTTTGAATTGTAATATTTTTTTACTTAATTGCGAGTAGCGGAGTGCGATTTCTTCTGCATACGATGCTATAAAACAAGTTATGTCCATGAAAAGAATGTTTTCCTTCAACACCAAGATGTCGGCAATTGTGTTTGTCGCAGTCTTTATTCTGTCTTTCGTGCTGTTTCCCACAATGGTTGGCGCTGTCAAGGCTGTATTGACCGCCGTGCTCTGTGTGGCATTCTACGTATTTTGCGCAAATGTATTACCGATTGAAGAGGAAGTCGGTTCCGGAAAAATATTTGTAGCATTTCTTGTAACATATGTAGCCACCACGGCCATATATATCTTGATGGATACGTCATCATTGGCAGAACTGAAAACATACATCAAGCCACTTTTTGTCTTGATACCATTGTTTGCTGCCATGTATTTGCGCAAATAAGGAATAAACCGTGCGATGCATGCCGGCTGGTAACACGTCAAACCGTAACCGCGGAAACGCTTACAAAAGCAGCGCGGGACGACGCCACGCCTGTTCCCATAACATATTATCATACAGATAGTTATAAAAATACGTGTGGATTTTCGACCCAAAAAAGACTGCAAATCCACACCGAAATCTAATAACACCTGATTATCAATGTGTTACGAATAACCCCGTGGCACCGTCCCGCATGCGGATACACCTCCTCCTGGCGCGTCAAACCACTGGACGCGCATCAATCCGTAACTCCGGAAACGCTTACAAAAGCAGCGCGGGACACAATCAATCCGTAACTCCGAAGACGCCTACAAGTACATGACCGGAAATCAGTGCTCCAGCGAGGACAGGAAAAAGAGGCGGCGCTGGAGGCGGGATATGGGATGGCAGACTATGTACGATGAGCGCAGGTCACAGACATTGAGATTATTGATCTCAGAAAGATACAGAAAGTCATAACGGATTTCATTCTGCGACTGAAGCGATGTCGTAAAATCCACTATATCTGCCACTTTCTCATCAGAAATAGCATCCTTGCTGAAAATGTAGAGCCCAAGGGAATCGAACTTTCCATAAAAGCCGTTACCAGCTTTGGACACCTTGTTTTCAATGATACGACGCATCGGAAGCGCAAGAGACCAATAGTCATACTCCTTGGAGCCGACATACTGGCCGCCGTCAAGACCGTAGCCGTAACCTGAAGCCAGCATCTTGTCAATGTCTTCCGCATCGTCACTCACCTCCCTGACAGACCTGATGCCCGCCATCTCCTTCAGCATCGTATCCGCAGCCTCCTTGGTCTCAGGCATCGCCCTGGTAACCTCGATACCCAAAGTTTTCCCGTCAGCTGACTGCAAGTCCGGCCTGTCCATATTCAACAGGGCCGCAAAGTCCTTATCCAGCAGTTTCTCCAATGAAACTCTGGCATACCTCTCGAAGAAACACGTATCGAAACGGCTCATATTCAGGATTTTATAAGATTATTCCTGTCCTCTTTCAGATACCACATCCCTCCTGCGGAAAGAAGAATGAGGATAATCAGAAGAATAGATGACGCTCTGGAAATATCAGAACTGATGCGGTAAGAAGCCGGCTCGAAACGCATCACCATATCATGCTCACCCGCAGGAAGCACAGCACCGCGCAACGTCCAGTCCGCACGGAACAGCTTCAATGAATTTCCGGAAGCTTCGTCCGCATTGTCCGCCAAGGTCAATGTCCATCCGTCCGGATAGTATATCTCACTGAATACCACGGCCCTGTCGGAAGAACTGCGATAATGGTAACGCAACTCATTAGGGGCATATGAAGTCATATAAACGGTATCACGTCCGGCATTGATCTTCGCGTCAATGCCGGCGTCCGCACTCACACAAGACTCTATCGCATCGGCAGCCCAAGCGAAATCCGGGCCGATAACGGCAGTCGTATGAAGGTCAATGTTCTTCAGCATGGATATTTCCTCATTTGCAGAAGCGGCACGCGCAGCGGAATCCACGAACCAGACATTGCCCATCGCGTAAGGATTAACGGCAGGGGCGCTGTTTCCGTCGAGAATCACGTACTTGTCATTCAGCATTGACAAGACCGGCACGCGCGGGAACGAGGCCATGAGCCCATCAATCGTTCCGGCAGCATTGACAGCCTTGATTATGGAATTTATTTCTCCGGTCAGATGGCGCTCGATAAGGTCCTGATAGCGCTGCATCTTGACAGGGCTGTATCCGCCGATATTCTTATGCCAATAGCTCGGATGAGAATCATTGAAAACATTGACAGTCAGATCAAGAACACGATAATCCAGACTCTTGTCCTCCAGAATCGCCTCATCCACAGGCCTTTCCGCAAACTGGCCGTTGAAATTGCGAGGGGTGATGAAATGGTCAGAATTCAGATAGCGCTTTCCGACCGCGAACATGTTCAGAAGCACCAATGCAGAGATTGCTGCGGCTGCGACATATCTCCTCTTACCGACATAGGCATCATCGCCGGGAACGTCTTTAGGCTTGCTGTACGCCCACAAAATCAGGATATAGGCAAACAGGATAAGAAAGAATGACACAAGTGCATCATTATCAAGGAGTTTCGCTCTGTCCTGCTGGAGTGCGGCAACGAGGTCAGGATGCATCTGGGCGTCAGAAGTTCCAGTAAAGTCACCGGCAATGCCAGGGAAAGTAAAGCAAAGGAGGCAGAAGCCGCCCGTAATTATCAATGCAATTATGCCAGGTTTTCTGAATTGCTCAGCGGTGAATCCGCCTTTCAGAATCTTGTCCAGAACCAGGAAGCCGAGCATCGGCAATGTCACCTGAAGTATTATCAATGCCATCGAGACGGTCCTGAACTTGCTGTAGAACGGCATATAATAGTACCAGAACTTCGTAAACGGCATGAAGTGACTTCCCACGCCGAGCAATATCGCGATGAGTGTGGCGGCAACTATCCACCACTTGTCACGCCCCTTGCACATGAAGAGTCCGAGAATGAACAGGAATACTGTTATGGCTCCCATATACATAGGGCCTGCTGTGAACGGCTGAGGGCCCCAGTAAAGAGGAAGATTCTTGGCAAGCTCTCTGGTATTGGTCTGTCCGTACTGCTTCAGGAGCTTTATAGTCTCTGATTTTGAAGGATTTACGGCTCCTGATGAAGAACCGCCGTTGAAGTTCGGAATCATGAGGTTAGGCAGTTCCTGCCAGCCGTACGACCACGATGTGGCATATTCCAGGTCAAGACCCTTCGACTTTTCAGCATTGACCTGTCCCTCAGCCGCCAGTTCGGATCCTCCGCGCATTGTCTGGTGCGAATAGCGGTACATCGGGATCAGTTTGTTTGCATTGGCACCGATTCCGACGATTCCGAGGAACAGAAGAAGGAAGGATGCAATGAAGAATTTTCCCAGTCCGCGGCGGCGCTCCTTGTCCGATACAAGCCAGATGAAAAGTCCTATGGCATAGCAGAATATGATGATTGCCAGGTAGTAGGAAATCTGGATATGGTTTGCCTTTATCTGGAAGTTCAATGCCATTCCGAAGAGTGCGGCACCGAGCACAGCCTGCGGAATCCACGCTTTCCAGCCCTTTTCTCCGGACTTCTTGTCAATGTCACCGTTTTCCTGCCTCCGGTATATTCCCAACGCCGAACGATACGTGAATATCACGGCGGCAAGCACCCACGGCAGCCACGCGATAGCCATCATCTTCGTGTTGTGGCCGACCTGGATAATCTGCATGTTGTATGAGCAGAAGGCGACAGCGACAGCTCCGCCGATTGCAAGTATCTTGTCAATGCCAAGAGACAGCATCAGAAGGAATGCCCCCAGAAGGGTGATGAAGAGATATGTAGCAGGGCGTTTGCCCACGAGGAACGCATCATAGATTTTCTGTGTCCAGTCTCCTGCCGGATTGCCGGTTATCATGGTAGTAGGCATTCCGCCGAACATGGAGTTTGTCCATGCTGTCCGGTCTTCAGGATGTGCCGAGTTCCACTCATTGGCTTCATGGGCCATGCCGACGTAACCCGATATATCGCTCTGATTAACTATCTTTCCACCAAGTACTTGCGGCACAAATCCGTATGCCAGCACCAAAAAGAACGCAACGATGCCCACATAAATCAGGGCCTTTTTCCATATTTTCTGCATCTTCGCCTATATTTTTCTCACCCGCAAAGTTAGTTCTTTTTTCGGTCCGGCTATCCGTTTGCCACGAAAATCCACAAAGGACATAACCTTGTGGTCCACAATGTTGTAAACTCAGTGTTGTTCCGGTGTGACTGCAGTAACCCCGAAGGCTCTCACGTCTTTCAGGCGGGACGCGGCCACGGTCAATGTTGTAACTTATTGATAATCAGGTAGCATTTAAATAGTAGCGTGGAAACGCGGCCTTTTTTTGGCTACGTTTCCACGCTATAATTTATAACTAATTGAAAATCAGCGACTCCAAAAACAGGGCGTGGCCGCGTCCCGACGTGGGAGAAGAGGCTATTGACAAAAAACCGAGGGACACCACGAAAGCGCTTGCCATAACCGCGGAAGTCACGCCTTCCTGACGTATACTGCAAAGGAATATTGGAGCCCGTTCTCGGGATCTGTTTCTACAGGGGTCTCCGAGTCCTTGTTCCAGACGGAAGGGTCTATTGCCGGGAAGAATGCGTCTGCATCAGGAACTGATGTGCGGACATGGGTGATGTAGAGTTTGTCCGCCTGGGAGATCATACGCTCGTAAGTCTTGGCGCCACCGATTATAAAGCATTGACCTTCACCATTTTGAGCATCAGCATTGACATTAACATTGACAAGAGCCTCTTCCGCGACTGCGATGGCTGCGGCAGCATCTGGGACCTGGGCAACGGCTTCCGGGGCTTCGAAGCGGCTTTTGGTGATGACGATATTCTTGCGGCCCGGCAGCGGGCGTCCTATCGAAAGCCACGTCCTGTAGCCCATGATTACGGGGCAGCCCATGGTCGTGCGACGGAAATATTTCATGTCTGCGGAGATGTGCCACAGGAGTTCATTGTCTCGTCCGATGGCTCCGTTGTCGGCAACTGCCGCTATGATGTTCTTTTGCATTTTCGTACATTGTTCGGGTTATACTGCGACCGGGGCTTTGATTGCCGGCCACGGGTCATAGCCTTCCAGACTGAAATCCTCGTATTTGAAATCGAAGATGCTCTTCACTTCCGGATTCAGTTTCATTACAGGCAGAGGGCGCGGTTCTCTGGAGAGCTGAAGATCAACTTGTTCGAAGTGGTTCAGGTATATGTGGGTGTCCCCTGTCGTGTGGATGAATTCTCCCGGCTGCAGTCCGCAGACCTGAGCTATCATCATGGTCAGAAGCGCGTAGGATGCGATGTTGAACGGCACTCCGAGGAAGGTATCGGCACTGCGCTGGTAGAGCTGGCAGGAGAGTTTGCCGTCGGCCACATAGAACTGGAAAAGGCAATGGCAGGGCGGCAGGGCCATGTTGTCCACTTCTCCCGGGTTCCACGCGGAGACTATCATCCTGCGGGAATCGGGATTGTTCTTTATCATGTCTATGACCTGTGAGAGCTGGTCGATGCTTCTGCCGTCAGGGGCAGGCCAGCTTCTCCACTGATGCCCATAGACGGGTCCCAGATCGCCGTTTTCGTCGGCCCATTCGTCCCAGATGGAGACTCCGTGGTCCTTGAGATACTTGATGTTGGTGTCACCGGCAATGAACCAGAGCAGTTCGTAGATGATTGATTTCAGGTGTACTTTCTTGGTGGTCAGAAGCGGAAAGCCTTCAGCGAGGTCGAACCTCATCTGATAACCGAATATGCTCTGCGTTCCGACACCGGTGCGGTCATGTTTTACAGCTCCGTCTTTACGGATGTGGCGGAGGAGATCAAGATATTGTTTCATTGGCCTGGGACATATATGCAGTTGCCTCAGAATTCTTTTACAGATCTGAGGCAACTTGAGTTATCTATCTTACTGAGAATGCGAATATTATTGCCTGTTCGAACACTTCTCCCGGACGGAGTACTGTCGTCGGATATGAAGGCTCGTTAGGGGAATCCGGATAGTGCTGACATTCTATGGCAACACCGTCATAGTCGTGGTAGATGTGCCCGTCTTTTCCTTCAGGACAGCCTTCGAGCCAGTTTCCGGTATAGATCTGAACGCCAGGCTGTGTGGTGAGGACTTCGAGAACACGTCCGCTTTCCGGTGAGTAGAGTTCTGCCGCAGACTGGATCTGTCCCGGCTCGGCTCCGTCAATGACGTAGCAGTTGTCGTATCCTTTTCCGTATTTCAATGCCGGATAGTCGGCCTTGATGTCTCTTCCGAGCGTCTTGGCATTGACAAAATCCATTGGAGTTCCTGCGATGTCTTCCGGTTCTCCGACAGGTATAAGTGTATCATCTGTAGGGAGATATTCGGAAGCATTCAGTTTCAGTTCGTGGTTCAGCACTGTGCCTGAGCCCTCGCCGTCGAGATTGAAATATGCGTGATTTGTCAGGTTCACGACTGTCGCCGAGTCGGTTTCAGCGGTGAAGGTCAATGCCAGTTCGTTCTCCTCTGACCACTCGTAGTGGGCCACGACCTTGAGATTGCCCGGATATCCGGCTTCCCCGTCTTCCGAGAAGTACATGAATTCCACTGCATCGCCTTCTATCCTACTGTCCCATACCTGATTCTGGAATCCGTCAAGGCCTCCGTGGAGGTGGTTGCAGGCGTTGTTGATAGGGAGTTCGTATTCCTTTCCGTCGAGGGTGAAGTGGCCCTTGGCGATTCTGTTGGCATATCTTCCAGGGCATTTGCCGAAGCATGGGCCGTCTCCGAAGTATGATTCGGGAACAGGATATCCCAGAACGACGTCTGCCATTTTTCCGTTCTTGTCAGGTACTACAATTGAAACAATTCCAGCTCCGATGCTGGACAATTTGACCGATGCGCCTGATTCATTTGTCAATGTGTAGAGGTATATTTCCCTGCCGTCGGCAGTCTTTCCCCAAAGTGTTTTTTCAATCTGCATACAATTAAGGACGTGAGATTTGCCCACGTCCTTCAAATTTATAATTATTCCCGCTTTTTAGCAAATAAACAACTCAAGTTTCACAAGCTATCAACCCAGTTGAACGCAAGCGCAAATTTGGGCAAACAATCAATTATAACTTCTGAAGATATCCTGTAAGCCAGCAACGGAGAACAGGATCTGATATATATAATTTTCCTGAGCGTTTCTCCACGATTTCTTTCTCGATCAAGGATGCCCTGATTCTGGAAACATTGGATTTGCTGCCGAGGTTCCATCTCTTCAGAATGCTATCAGAAGTAAAGCCTGAATTCACGCCTGCACATATAGCTCTCAGAAAATTCAACTGATAAGATGACAAATTTTCGATTTTCGAGATATACAGAGGTTCGTTCTGAGAGACGAGATACTCCATTCCGTTCTTAATGTCAGCATCTGTGACCATGGAACCGGCATTAACCATAACATTCCATGCAAATTGCTGAACATAAGACGAATAGCATTCCACTTTCCGACATATTTCTTCCGCATGTTCCTTGGAAATGATTATTCCTGCCTTATCAAACCGCGAGCATATATAGGAAATCCAGTCAGGCTCCGAAATCGTCCCAAGATATATGGTGTCGCCGAACATGTAGAATGGCATCCTTTTGCTATGGAATATCTTTTCCATCATATGTTTCTTGCTCCCGAACAGACAATACGATGTACGCTGCTGATGCTGCCAAATCCCACGTATCCTTTTCTGGAAAGTCAATGAATCCGCGAATTCACCTATCTGCTGAAACTCATCAATGCAAACGACGATGTGCAATCCCTTTTTCTCCGCTATCTGTTCTGGGAGATTCAGAACCTCTTCAGGATCAATGTCTTTAGGATTCACGCCTATCGACAAAGAATACTCCGATGCCAAATCGGGGCTCACCGATATGCGTGGTGCCAGTCTGCCCAAAAACTCTTTGGCATTTTCCATCAGTCTTTCCGCAGTGGATGACAATGCCTTCAAAATAGACTGTGAGTATCGGAGATAAAAGTCATGTGGACTCCGGCAATCATAAACATCCATGAAGACAATAACAGGCTCCAAACCATCCATTTCAGAAATCACTTTCTTCACTAAAGACGTTTTCCCGATTCTGCGTGGAGAAATGAGGATTGTATTTATCCCGGCTCTGAAATTCTTCTTGATTCTGGAAGTTTCTTCTATTCTATCAGTAAAATTATCCCCTGAAACTGAAGTTCCATAAACAAATGGCTTATACATAACACACTGGTTTTACGGCAAATATAAACAAATTTCCCCAAAGTTCACAAGTTTGTGGACCACAAGTTTGTGAACTTTGGGGAAAACTATCTCTATTCTCCGTAAATCTCCCCGTAAGTCTTGTCCATCCAGGCAGTTACATCATCGAAGGTAGCATCCTTCAGGATGACTTTCTTGTCTTTGTCGAGAATATACAGGGACGGGATGGCCCTCACGCTGTAGGTGAGATCATTTCTTATGATATAGTTATAGTCATATCCGCAGAGCCACTCGCGCGGATACTCTGGAACATACTCACGCCATTTGTCTATCTGCTCGTCGATATAGATGTTCACTATCTTCAACTTGCCTGCATTGACCAATTCCGAAACCTCTGAATTGGCTATCAGGCCCTCGGTGATTTCCTTGCAGTTCGGACACCCCGGATTGGCAAAGAAAAGAAGGGTATAGTCGGAACGGATGCCGTAGAGAGTATATTTCTTTCCATTGATATCCTTGAACTTAATGTCGGCGGCCTTCTTCCCTATCCTGTTCAGAGAACACATGGACAAATCGAATTCATACGCAGGCTTCATGTCGGGATTTGCAAAATCTGATTTCACAAGTCTCTGGAGATAAGCAAGATAGCACTCCTCGCTCCTGACAGGAGAATTGGGATCATAGAAATATTTCTCGGCAAATCCGGTGATAGTCTCGAAGACATTGGAAGAAGTATCCTTCCGCTCACACGCCTCGGCAGCATCGAACATCTTGGAAACGGACTGTGCAAGAGCATTGACATCTGCAACATTGTGCAATATTGCGGAATACTCGCCGAAGGCCTTTTCCACATCTTCCTTCAGGACTCCCGCAACATGCAGAGAATCACTCACTCCGCTCATGTCAGCAAGCCCGTCCCAGAAATGATTAATGACATATGTAATGCGTTCGGTCGGGTCCTCGATCATTTTCGGCACGACCAACTGGGGGAACGGCTGACCCGCTGCCGCAGAATCTGAAACGACCTGCCTGCCGCTTTTGCCGGCACGCCCGCAGGACACCGCCAGCACCAGCATTGTCAATGCCAATATGCCCCTTTTCCTACCCATTTTCAGAAATTTTAGCCTCAGAAACATTGATCATGAAGTCGCCCATCTTCTCCAGCTCGGCAACGATATCCATGTAGAACACGCCCACCTGATAGTTGTAGTTCGGGTTCTCCTCGATATTGATGATATGCTCCTCGCGAAGAGTATTTCGGCATTCATTGATATTATACTCGGCATCCTGAGCATTGGTGATGTCCTTCAGGCTGGTATAAGGAGCCTTGAGGTTTGCGCTCATAGCCTTGAACGCATCATCCAGAAGGTCACACATCCTGCCGAGCCTCTTGAGCTGCTCAGCGTCGAAATCCAGACCATGCTCATTTCTGCGGGACAGGATACGTCCTACAGCATCGCCGGAATCACCAAGGCTCTCCAACTCGCCGATAATCTTGTACATACCCTTGATTCTGCCTGCAGAAGTGCCTGAAATATCGCCCTTGGACACCTCGTTCAGGTAGTCCGCGATTTCATACTCGATTCTGTCAGTGATACCCTCGTACTTGACGAGTTTCTCTCTCAGTTCATTGAACTTGGCAGTATCCTTCTCGACAATAGCCTGCCTCATGTATCCGAAATCATTGTAGCAAATCTCTGCGAAATGCACGATTTCCTGCTCAGCCTCATCCAAAGAAAGCTCGGCTGTGGAAAGAGGACCGCCCTGAATATATTTGAGACGGAAGACCTCCTTCTCCTTAGGTGCAGGAATAATCCAGGAAACAATCTTCTCTATCTGAGGGATAAACCATATGAGAATGAGAGTATTGGTAACATTGAACAGCGTATGCATCGTGGTAACGCTGTACAACAGGGACATCTTGATGGTATCAGAGTTCGCAGTGTCCGTGAGGTCGGTAGTATTCGGATCCGGCAGACCTGTAGAGGAAATGATAAATCCGATGAAATTCAGGAACAGCGGGAATATGGCCAGCACCCACAATACACCGAAGACATTGAAAACGGTATGGGCCATGGCGGCTCGCTTGGCCGTGGTATTTCCCACTGACGCGGCAATATTCGCAGCAATTGTAGTTCCGATGTTTTCTCCAAGAATCATCGCAGCGGCAAGTTTAAACGGAATCACGCCCGTAGTGATGAGGAGCATGATAATCGCCATGGTAGCGGCTGAAGACTGGAAGCAGACCGTCATCACGGTTCCGATCAAAAGGAAAATCAGGACAGAAACATTGACAGGACCAAGATGAAGGTTTGTCAATGCCTGAAGACCGGTAAGGTCGAGGTTGTCCAGAAGAATTCCGGAAGTCTCCTTAAGTTTCGCAAAGCCAACGAAAAACAAGGCAAAGCCGATTATAATCTCACCCAAATCATGGATTTTCTTGTTTTTCTTGTTCAGCATCATCAGAAAACCGAGAGCGATGAGCGGGAACGAAATCGTGGAAATATCATAAGAAAATCCGAAAATCGCCATAATCCATGAGGTGACCGTGGTACCGATATTCGCACCCATAATCACGCCTATGGCCTGTGCCAATGTCAATAGTCCGGCATTGACAAAACTTACGACCATGATGGTCGTGGCGGTGGAAGATTGGATGGCTGCGGTCACTCCGACTCCGGTGACAAGACGCTTGAATGCGTTGGATGTCATGGATGCGAGGAAGGATCTCAGTCCGTCTCCAGCGACTTTCTGGAGTCCGACGCTAAGTAAGTTGAGTCCGAAAAGAAATAATGTGACGGACCCTATGAGGGTCACGAATTGGAACATCATCTGCATATATAGTGCGGCATAGAATTAATTTATGCGCAAAATTATAAAAAATAGTTAGATTTGCCTTTGCAAACACGGGGTTAATTTTCAGTATTACTGAAGATTCCGCCCAAGAAAGCCTACAGAATGACGCCTGACATGAAAATATCCTCCATCACCCGAATAATATCAGTTGCCTTTTGCTGCATTTTCTTCGCAGTCCAGCCTGCACATGCCCAGTTCTATACGAATGGAGATGACCCCGGAAAGACAAGATGGTCGAGGATGGACTCCCCTCACTACAGAATAATATATCCGTCAGGCCTGGACTCCCTCGCAAGAGTGTATGGTCATGAACTTGAGCGGTTCCGCATGGCAGAAAGCATCAGCAGCGGACTCATCCCAGGAGAGGGATACAGAAAACGCACGCCTGTCATTCTTCACGCATTTAACGGAATATCAAACGGTTCCATCACCTGGGCACCGAAAAGGGCCGACCTCTATACACTTCAGGACGCATATGACCCCGAACCGATGCCATGGGTAAAGTCACTGGCCGTCCATGAAAGCCGCCACCTGGCCCAGATGCAATTCGGTTACAAGGGATGGCTCAAACCACTTACCTACATCATCGGAGACATGGCCGTAGGCGCCTATTCTGCAATCTGGCCAAGCAACTGGCTTCTGGAAGGCGATGCGGTAGTCGCCGAAACAGCATTGACAAACTACGGCAGAGGCCGTAGCGCGGATTTTCTCTCCTATTACATGATGGCCTTTGACAATGCCGACCGGAGAAACTGGTACAGATGGAGATACGGCTCATACAGGCATTATTCCCCAAACCATTACGCTCTCGGCTACCTGACCATTGCGGGTACAAGATATTGTTTCGATGATCCTCTTTTTACGGAACGCTATTTCGCACGGACTGCCTCCAATCCGCTCAGATTCTTCAATACCCAGAAGACTGTCAGGCAGGCCTCAGGAAAGCGTTTCAAGGAGTCGTTCAACGAAATCATGACAGGTTTCCACGAGATGTGGAAGGAGGAAGCCGCATTGCGGGAACCTTTCACGGAAGTCGCACAATTACAGGAAAACGGCAAATGGTATAGGGAGATATCAGGAACGACCATATCTGACGGCAGAGTCTTCTGCATCGTCAATGGCATGGACAAGACATCATATCTTGCTGAGTATAATAAAGTTACAGGTGGTTTCAGAAGATTGTCAGGCTTCACTTCATATTCCAGCAGAATCAAGGCCCACGATGGCAGAATCTGGTGGAGCGAGTCAATACCGGACAGCCGCTGGTCCCTCGAAATGACCTCACGGATAAGGTATTACGACATATCGACCGGAAAAATCAGGAACCTGACAAGGAAGGGCCGCCTGTTCAATCCTTCCATTTCAGAAGACGGGTCAATGATAGCCTGTACGGAATACCCGGTCGCCGGCGGGTCCGCTGTCGTAATGCTGTCAGCCGCTGATGGAAAAGAAATTTCGCGCCTGCAGATGCCGGATTCACTTCAGGCCGTAGAGGCCTGCTTCGCTGGAAAACACCTCGCAGTCAGCACAATATCCGAGAAAGGCTCCGGAATTTTCATTGTCAATGCCAGTGAGTCTCTTTCCTGCATACTGAAACCCGAACCGGTAAGCATACACAACCTCTCATCCGACGATGGAAAACTCTTCTTCTCGTCTGACAGGGACGGGACAATGGAGCTGTATAGCATTGACCTGCAGACATTTTCTGTGCGACAGCACTCATCACTCCCCTACGGCGGAGACGAATTCTGCATCGACGGAAACGAAATTTACTTCTCGGCATTGACACCGTCGGGAAAGATTTTGCACAAATCTACACTCGGCGAAGGCAGCAGCATTGACTTTTCCGACATTCACCGGTATCGGGTGGCGGACAAACTTTCGGCGCAGGAGCGCGAGATGGCGTCCCGGAAAGGGATTCAGTGGGCGGATTCTTCTCACTCCAAGACTACTTTCACCGAGCCTACTAGATATCGTAAAGCTCTGAATATCTTAAGATTCCACTCGTGGGCCCCAGTGTATTTCAGCTACGACAAGATTCAGAATCTAAGCGGGGATTTCAATTTCCAAAAGGCGTCCGTCGGAGCAACGGCCCTGTTTCAGAATTCTCTGGGTACGGCTTCCGGATTCATCGGCTATTCCTTCCATAATGATCCGTATTCATATCTTTATACGGACGGAAGCCGCAAGTACCGTCATTCAGGCCATATAATGTTCACTTATTCAGGTCTTTATCCTGTTTTCGAAGTATCTGCTGATTTCAATGACATGGCGGCCGTAAGATATTGCCGGAGGACTTACGTGACTGGCGGAAATGTAAAAGAAAGTGTCATGGGGGTGCTGCTGGACAGGCCTTCCGTTTCCGGCAATGTCAAGGTCTATATCCCGTTCAATTTTTCTTCAGGCGGTGTAAGGAGAGGTCTCATTCCTCAGATCCGATATTCATTCAGCAATGACCTTTTCGACAGGTCTCGGGTCACTGTCACTTATGACGGCAATTTCCTGGGAAGCAAGGGACCGGAACATCTGATTGGTTATGAGAAGGATAAGACAGTATTTATGCAGACTGTCAATGCTTCTTTGAGAGGCTATATAATGAGGCCTGTGGCGACATCAGGTGTCTATCCGAGACTGGGTATAGGCTTCGATGCGGGGTATTCCTCCAGGATAGCATTGACAAAACTTTACAGCTCTTCGGCATATGTTTATGGTTACGGCTATCTTCCGGGAATCACTTCCACTCAGGGACTTAAGCTTTCTGCCAGATATCAGCACCAGTTCGAGGCCACGGTAAAGCGCGAGAATGCAATCTCGGTGGCTCCGAGGGGTTTCAATGACTCCGGAGCAGAGTATTTTATCAGGAACCGGTCTGCCAACCATCTGAATATCACTGCAGATTACGCGATTCCTGTCTGGTTCGGCGACATTTCCTGCTTCTCCCCTCTTTTCTACATAAAGAACTTCGAGCTGACGCCGCATTTCGATTACACGATGTTTTCATTGGGAAGGTCAATGACAGACGGAGGTCTTTTCAGTGCCGGAGCAACATTGACGGCCAAACTTGCCAATTTCCTGTGGATTCCTTTCGACACTACTGTCGGAGTGACGTTCTCCTATAACGGCGGGCCTTCTTTCAATGCCATAAAAAATAGTGGCTATCTTATGGATAACCACTATATAGGATTTGTTTTCAATGTCGCTATGTAGCATTGACAATGCTTATGCCAATGCAGGCTTGATGACTCCGAAGATGAGATAAGCGATTACCAATGTCACGAAGATATTGAAGGTCTGGGCCGTGAGGAACACCTTGAGCGGAACTCTGTTTTCCTTGCCGAAGATATCCTTGATTCTGGTCTCGAGACCTATACATACGAATGCCACGCTGAACAATGTGTTCTGGAATCCTTTGGTGACCTTGCCTACGGTCTTTGCCATATCAGGTGAAAGGAAGAAGCTGAATACAAGGGATGCGATAATCATTCCGACGACGAACTTAGGGAATCTTTCCCAGATAAGTCCTGCAGAAGGTCTTACGTCCTTGTTAGTTCCACGGTATGCCCACATCATTGAAATGAAGAATGCTGCGAGTCCGAGAAGCACGTTCTGCGAAGATTTCACGATAATCGCGGTCTGCTCGGCAGCCGGGTCCTCGATGAGGGAGCCTGCGGCAGCGACAGCTCCGGTGGTGTCAATGGTACCTCCAATCCATGCTCCGGCAACTTCCGGTGACAGGTTCATGAGGCCCGCAAGCCAAGGGAGAAGGTACATCATAGGGATGGCGATGATGAGCACGAGGGAGACAACGTAAGACAATTTCTTGTTGTCACCATTGATTACTCCGCAAGTCGCGATGGCGGCAGATACACCGCAGATAGAAACTGCACTTGAAAGCATTGTACCCATCTCAGGGTCCACATTCATCTTCTTGCCTACCCAGAAGCAGAAGTACCATACGGTGAATACAACGATGAAAGACTGGGCAAGTCCGAATGCGCCTGATTTCATCATTTCGCCGAACAGAATGGTGGAACCGAGGCAGATGATACCTACCTTGATATAGAACTCGCTGTTTACGGCTCTTTTCAGCCAGTCAGGAAGCTTGAAACAGTTGTTCAGTACCAATCCGTAGATGACAGCGAAGAATACTGATTCGAAGCCCCATTCTTTGATTATAGGGATGTTTGCCGTCAGTTGGGCAAGCAGGGTTATGCCGAAGATGAAAAGAAGTGAAACAAATGTTCCCTTTACAGGTCGTCTGAGTGCCGCAAGTGTGACATATGTAAGGATAAGTACGAATCCGAACATGTAAACGGCATTTATCAAGTCCGCTGATGTCGTCAATGTCTTGGGAAGAGACGGCATGGCTCCGGGGAAAATGCACGCCAAAGCGAGCACTGCCGCACCTACAAAGACTATTATCCAGTCTTCTGATGCGAATTGTTTAATCCACGATTTCATTGAATAAGATTTAGTTTTTAGTTGAGTTCTTATGAAACTGAATGTCTCTCGCCTTCGAGATTAATCAACGTTATTTCATAAAATTTCCGGGCGGTCATCCCAAAAATCATCCAAAGATAGTAATTATTATTATTTTTGCATTGATTTTATCCCTAGTAATTATGCCAGAAGCACTTTCAATAACAGCAAAATGCGCGAAATGCGGCGTTGAAACAGATATGAATACCTATCCTGACATCAATGTCAGCAAGTCACCTGAACTGAAGGAAAAAGTCAAGAACGGCTCTATTTTCCTCTGGTCCTGCGAGCATTGCGGACAGGTAAATCTTACTCCGTTCCAGACATTGTATCATGACCCGGAAGAGAAACTGATGATCTGGCTGACGCCTTCCAACATGTCGTTTTCGGAAAGGGCTCTCGTCGAAAGTCACATCAAGGCCATTTCCGCCCAGATCGAAGCGGACAAGAGCGGAGAACTGCTTCGCGGATATACTCTCAGAAGGGTCAATGAAGCCGGAGATCTTATAGAAAAGGTCAATGTCCATGATGCCGGACTGGATGATGTCGCAATAGAACTTTGCAAGTATGTCACCAAGATGGAAATCGCTGAAAAAGAGACAGATAAGGAGAAGGCCAAGCAGATTATGGACGCCAGATTCAAGTTCTACAAGATGGAAGGAGCCGACAATGACATTACTCTGACTTATCCTCTGGACGGACAGATTCAGGGTATCAGTATAGGTTTCAATGTCTATGAAGACTGTCGCGGCATAATAAAAAGAAACCCCGATGTCGTACCGGCACCGGGATTCGCTATTGTCGATCAGGAATGGCTGGCTACAAAAATCCGCTAGCCTTTCCGGAATTATCTAATCTTCGAGTTTTCTTGCTCCGTCGCTTATGATGACATCATAAATCTTAGGGGCGTGACCGAATTTATCTGTAAATTGCTCGATGGCAGAGTTGATGAAATTGTCATAGAGTTCTTCTTTGACGAGGTTGATGGTACAGCCTCCGAAACCGCCGCCCATTACACGTGAACCGGTAACGTCACATTTGCGTGCAAGTTTGTTCAAGAAATCAAGTTCCTCGCAGCTAACCTCATAAAGATGGCTGAGGCCAAAGTGCGTCTGATACATTATCTCTCCAACCGTCTCATAGTCACCTCTTTCGAGTGCATCGCACACATCGAGGACTCTCTGTACCTCGCCGATTACGTACTCAGCTCTGAGGAAATCCTCCTCCGGAACCTGGTCGCGTACTTCCTCAAGCCAAACTCTCTTGGCGTCGCTGAGGAACTCCACGTCACTGTGGTTCTTTCTGATGGCGGCACAAACATTCTCGCAAGACTGACGTCTCTTGTTGTATGCTGAAGATGCAAGCTCATGTTTTACGCATGAATCCACGAGAACGAGTCTGTAACCTGCATGAGTAGGATCGAATGGGAAATACTTGTATTCCAATGTCTTGCAGTTCAGTCGGATAAGGCTTCCCTTCTTTCCGAATACGGATGCGAACTGGTCCATGATTCCGCAGTTCACACCACAGTAGTTATGCTCTGTAGCCTGTCCGATCTTGGCGAGTTCAAATTTGTCTATCTTGTTGTTGAACAAATAGTTCAAAGCATATGCATATGTACTCTCAAGTGCAGCTGATGAAGAAAGGCCGGCTCCGAGAGGAACGTCTCCTGCGAATACGGTATTGAAACCTTCTACTTTTCCGCCCCTCTTCATTGTCTCGCGGCATACTCCGAAAATGTAGCGCGCCCAACTCTGCTGAGGTTTGTCTTCTTCGTTAAGTCCGAACTCTACATATTCATCATAGTCGAGAGAATACGCATGAACTTTGTCAGTTCCGTTAACTTTGATTTCGGCAACAATGCCTTTGTTGATAGCTCCCGGGAATACATATCCGCCGTTGTAGTCCGTGTGTTCTCCGATAAGATTGATACGGCCCGCAGATGCGAACATTTCACCATCTGAACCATACAGGACTTTGAATTTTTCCTGAATTTTGGATTTCATCTCCATATTTTATGTGTATTAATTATTTTTCCTGTTTACAACCAGCCTCTGCAATGAACAAAAACCAGTCCATTACATTCTGGAAATTACCGACTTATTCAGCAAATTTAATGAAAAAATATCGTTATTTCTATTAAAAAACGGACTAGTTGTCATTTGGCAGTTTTTTAACTTCGAGAAGCACCGGACAATGGTCGCTCACTCCTCCCGTATAGTTCGGCCCCACATACGTTCTGAGAGGCTTTTCTCCGGACATGGTATTGTCTCTCACGGTCAAAAATGGGATTCTGACGATATGCATTGATGACGAATCTGACATTGGCCCGGTTGTCCAGAACATGTCTATCAAGTCCCATTTTCCGTTGAATCTTATGGTTCCTTCGCCTTTTGAGGCCAAAGACTCGGACTTGTTCTCAAGCAGCGGTTTCAGGACATCAAACTCTCCGGCTCGCGGTGTATCATTGAAATCACCCATTACGACAATGTTCCCGAAACCGGCATTATAGACGGAATCTGCCACTTCACGGAGGCGTGATGCCGCTTTTTTACGTTTCCAGGCTGTCTTTCCGCCTCCGAATTTGGATGGAAGATGTACCACGATGAAGGCCATCCTGGCATTGTCATTCTTCCTTATGAACTGAACAAGCAGGATATCCCTTGTCTGCAATCCGTCCACATGACAGGGGAGCGCAGACACATATTCCAGGTTTTCCCGCCGCCAGAGCAGCGCGACATCTATCCCGCGCCTGTCGGGGGAATCAAAGTGGACTATGGAATATCCCGCCTTGTTCAGTGACGTCGAATGAAGAAGCCGCATGAGAACATCTCTGTTTTCCACTTCAGCCACTCCCACAACATCCGGAAGTTTTCCGTAATTGTCTGATATCCACCAGACTGACTTGGCTATGGCATTGCTTTTGGCATAGAACCTGGAAGGTGTCCAATGCCGGCTTCCAGACGGACTGAAATCGCTGTCCGACTCATTTGCGCCATCATCTCTCCAGTCAAAGTAATTCTCCAGATTCCAGAACATTACAAGCATTCCGGAAGAGTCTGCAGGGCAGCATTGAACTGTCTCATTTTCAGTACGGCATAGGCCGTTTGCAATAGGGGAGAGCAGCGTACAAATCAGCACAACAATTTCCGCAACAATCTTTTTCATTCTCCGTTCCATAATATCCGTTTTGGTCGCCGCTAATATGAACAGTATCCCGGAAAACTTGTTTAAAAATCATAAAAAAGTAGTTTAAAAATCATAAAAACTTTTTTATTACTACCTTTGTGGTTTGATTTGACGAAAAAATTTAATCATATATGTCACTTAAATGCGGAATTGTAGGACTTCCTAATGTCGGGAAATCCACACTTTTCAACTGTATCAGTTCAGGAAAGGCCCAGAGCGCAAACTTTCCGTTCTGCACAATAGAGCCAAATCTCGGTTCGACTAACGTTCCTGACAAGAGGCTTGAAGCACTTGCAGACCTTTGCAACCCGAAGAGGGTAGTGCCTGCCACTGTAGATATCGTGGATATCGCAGGCCTCGTAAAGGGTGCCAGCAAGGGAGAAGGACTGGGAAATCAGTTCCTGGCGAATATTCGTGAAACTGATGCTATTCTTCACGTGCTGAGATGTTTCGACAATGACAATATTGTCCACGTGGATGGTTCTGTGGATCCGGTAAGGGATAAGGAAGTTGTAGATACAGAGTTGCAGATCAAGGACCTCGAAACTGTGGAAAGCAGGCTTGCAAAGGTCCAGAAACAGGCCAATACAGGTGGAGACAAGGATGCCAAGAAGCTCATGGAACTGCTTCTCAGATACAAGAAGGCCCTCGAATCCGGCAAGTCTTGCCGTACTGTGGAGCTTACATCTGAAGAAGAGGCTATGGCACATGACCTTTTCCTTCTTACAAACAAGCCTGTAATGTACGTCTGCAATGTGGATGACAAGTCTGCAGTAAACGGAAATGCTTATGTGGATGCCGTAAGGGAGGCAACAAAGGATGAGCATGCCGAGATTCTTATCATTTCCGCAAGAACCGAATCCGACATCGCAGAGATGGAGAGTTATGAGGACAGACAGATGTTCCTGGATGAGATGGGATTGACCGAATCAGGTTCAGCAAGACTCATTCAGAGTGCCTACAAACTGCTTGGTCTCCAGACTTTCTTCACTGCAGGAGCTGACGAGTGCCGCGCCTGGACCATAAATAAGGGAGACAAGGCACCTAAGGCTGCCGGCGTAATCCACTCCGACTTCGAAAAAGGCTTTATACGCGCAGAAGTCATCAAGTATGAAGACTTTATCCAATATAAGTCAGAAGCTGCCGTCAGAGCCGCAGGAAAGCTTGCTACGGAGGGTAAGGAGTACACTGTCCAGGATGGTGACATCATGCACTTCCTTTTCAATGTATAATAAACGCTAAGGTTCCGCGGGTGCGGAACTTTTATAATGATACAAAAAAGACCGGCCTTGACGACCGGTCTTTTTTGACTATTGTCTATCTATTAATAGAATCTTGCTCTGTTGTCTTTCACGTCAGCATCCTGCATCATGACAGGGATAATCATCTGTGAAGCGTACATAGCCGTCTGGCTCTGACGTGCCTTGGCATCATCCTCAGTGTAGAATGATCCGGTGTCACGACCTGTAACCTTGAATACATATACACCGATGGAACCTGCGATAGGAGCACTTACCTTGCCGACCTCAGCTACAGATACAGCACCGATGAACTTAGGATCAAGACCCTGGGCGCTCATTGATGAGAATGCAATACCTGACTGTGAACTTACGGTTGTTCCAAGTTTCTCTGCGATAGCCTGGAGGTCATCCATTCCCTTGATCTTCTCAGCAACTTCAGCTGACTTCTTTGCAGCGAGTTTCTCGTAGTAGAGCTGCTGTTTGATAGAAGAAGCAACTTCATTGACCTTGGCGTATCCTTCTTTGTGGATTCCGCGGACGGTAGCGATGATGAAGTAGTTATTGTCGACGGTGATGATGTTGGAAACCTTGCCGACCTTATTCTCGAATGCCCAACGTGAAACTTCCTTGGCGTTATCGATAGAACCAAGTCTGTCAGTTCCTTCGAGCATGTTGTTTACAGGGTGAGAATAAACTCCGAGTGTATCGACTGCCTTCTTGTAGTTGTCGTAGCTTCCAGCTGCTGTGACAGCGAACTTGTTGGCCTTTGCATAAGCTGTCTGGAATGTTTCCTTGCTTGCAAGGGTCTCCTTATAGAGCACTGCAACTTTCTTCTTGAGGACAGGAGCAGTAGTCTTGGAAACTTCCACTACGTGATAGCCATAGTTTGTCTTGAGAACGAAAGGAACGTTCTTGGCAGCTGTAAGAACTGACTCGAAACCAGGAATCATATAGTTCTGGGTCATCCAGCCGATGTTTCCTTTTTCGCCGTCGGCTGCAGAGTTCTTGTCGAGAGAATAGAGAGCGGCAAGGCTTGAGAAGTTACCGCCCTTGGCGATGACATTCTTCAAACTGTCAGCCTCTTTCTCGGCATTGTCACCCTGGAGAAGGATGTGCTTTACATATACTGAGTCAGGAATCATTCTGGTATCCATAACTCTTGCTACACAGAAGTCATTACCCTTTGCAATCACGCCTGAAACATTCTCATTGCTGTTCCATACGAACTCTTCAATTTCAGGAGAAACCGTATTGAGGTCACCTTTCTTGTAGTAGATATCCTCATATGGCTTGTCAGAGTTCTTCATAAGGAAGGACTTCATATTGGCTGCAGTAGCGAATTCCTCATGAAGTTCTGCTACTTTTTTGCCCTCTTCAGCAACGTCCTTTGCAGAAGGCTTGACTTCGAATACTACATATTCAATATCACGGCTTGCAGACTGCTTGTAGAACTTCTTGTGGGAATTGTAGAAGTTCTTAATCTCGCTGTCGGAAACAACGATGGAAGAGTCCTGCTGATATCCGAAAGGAACCATTACGAAATCAACGTCTGAAGTGTTGTTGTTCTCAGCGATGGTTCTCTTGAGCATCATAGGTGACATTACGTTGCTCTGGGTAAACAATGAGTTGTACTTCGCGAACAGCTGCTGGTTGTAGATAGAGCTCTGGAGATAGTTCCAGTAGAGTCTGAGACGTCCTGACTGATCCTGATCGAGATTGTTTACAAGCTGTACAAGGTTAGATTTTGAGAAATTTCCGTTCTCATCCATGAATGCAGGATTCTGTGCGATAAGAGGAGAAATGGCATTACCTGTGGTAAGGTCAAGCATTTCTGCATCACCTACCTTAAGACCAGCCTCTACAGCCTTCTCATCGAAAAGGTATCTGTAGATAAGGTCCTGCCATGCTGCATTTCTGATCTGTGCCTGCTGCTCAGCGCCCTGGGCAGACGATCCTGTCATGAACTCATTGATAGTGGTGAATTTCTGGATATCCTCCTGGAAATTGTTGTAAGATACCGACTTGCCGTTAATTTCGCCAACGTCAAATTTAGATGACATTCCGTTGAAAGCTGAAATTACTTCATTCGGATCTATAATGAAGGATAACAGGCCTATGGCGATGATAATGGATACCGCCATGCCGAATTTTACGCGTAACTTTTCAAGAACCGCCATTGTTATAGTTTATTTAATTAATTACAATTTGTTAAGGGGTACGAAGATAGCAATTTTCCACGAAACCAGCATTATTTTTTTAGCAATGGACCTATAAAATTAACTGAATCAATGATTACATCGGTAGAATCTTTCACTATCACCGCAAAATTATTGAAAGGCTTAAGAATTATAGAGTTCCGCGCCCTTTCATCGGAACGCATTCCATACCCCTGCATAAAGCCGTCAGGGGAATACATTCTCACGTAACAGTCCGTATAAATCTCTTTGTTCGTCCTGTCCCAATAGATAGTGTCAGTTTCCATTGTCTGCTGCTTGACGATATTCTTCACGACCACATTCCCGAAAGCCTTCCAAATTTCCTTGTCGGTTTTCTTGTTCCTCTCATGGCTGGCCTCGTCAGAAACAATGGTCGATTCGAGAACTTCGTCATCCGTATATGCATAAACCCACAGACCGTCAGGGAAGTACTCATACGACACCGAATCATTGTCAAATCTCTGGAGTTTACCGGTAACGACGCGCATCTGAATCTTGCCATTGTCGGTCTGAAGCATATACATGCTGTCCACGGTCTGAAGAGGAGTTTTGGACAAATCCAGACGCTCGGCGACAGACAATTTCGATTTGCATGAATAAACGACGAAAGCAACCGCTGATGCGGTTGCTATCATCTTTATGATATTTCCGTACCTTTTCAAAGGATACAAATGTTTAATTGGAAACTGCCAGATGATTATTTCTGGGTCCTTACTCTGGTCGTAGCCTTCATTCCACCGCAAGATACAGTGTAAGACTGGCCGTCTGTAAGGTTATACATGAATGCCTCTGCTGTCTGAGGATAGTAAACTCTGTACTGGGAAATCATTTTGTTGCAATCGTCAGCAAGTGAAGCATCAGCTGCCTTTGCCTTCTCCATGTAGTCAACAGCAACCCAGTAAGGAGCTCTGCGTGAAATTTCATCACCGCTGCAAGTGGTTGCACCCCAGATGGTTCCGATAAGGAAGTAAGCCTTTCCTGTATAGTTTGAAGAAAGTTCCTTAGCTTTCTCTGCGAACTCGATAGCCTTGGCATTGTGTCCGTTCTTCAGGCAGAAAGTAGCAGCCTCGTAGTTATAGTCTGCAGCTGTCTCGACATTGATGTCAGGATAGGTGAGAGCCTCGGAGAGAGCACTGATGGCCTCATCATAGTTTCCTCTGGCAGCATTGAGCCTGTAAAGGAAGTATGCTGACTGGCATGTAGGCTGGAGTTTGTGGAGTGATGTTGCAGCTCTGAGATAGAGGTCATTGTCTGTACAGTCGTCAGCTGCGCTCATCATCTTCACGATATTGGAAACGAGTGCAAGATCCTCAGGTGCAGCCTCATACCTAGGAGTGTAAACCTCGAGAATCTTCTCACAGCTTGCAACCTTACTGCTGATGAAGAGGCTTTCCATATCGTCTTTTACCTTCTCAAGTTCCTCTTTGGCATTGGCATCAGCAGGAACTGCCTGCTCGAGATATGCCATGTTGTTCTGGTAAACATTGATAAGAGCGTCAGCATCGAGCTGGCTGTCCTGATACAACTGGATTGCGGCATTGAGGTCGATGAGGAGGACTGAAGCCTTTGTCTGCTCCTTGTTCTCGGCGATAACCTCATTCAATCCGTTGAAAAGTTTCTCCGCATCATTCTTATAGAAGTTGGCCATGTCAAGTCCGAGGTTGTTCAAGGCAACTACTTTGTATTTAGGATAATACTGTGCACGTGTCCTGTGGATTGTGAGCAGAGTATCCACCAGAGCAGCTCTGTACTGGGCATTTGCAGCATTCTTTGCGATAACCTTTCTCATGAGAGAGGTACCGTCGATAAGCATGGTCTGGTTTGCAGTAGGAGGGCAGAGTGAGTATGCCTTTCTCCAGTTAGGGAGGGCAGCATCAAAGTTCTTGCTCTTGTAGTACTCTTTGTAATAAGACAAGTATTTGATACACTCAGCACTGTCAGCGCCATACTTGCCCTGAGCGGACATAATGTTTCCGCCGAAAATCATCAAGACCGTTGAAGCAACGATAAATCCAATTTTTTTCATATCAGTAAATGTTTTTTAATTATCTAGTCGTACTTAGGTTTCTGGAACCAGATGTCATGGATATTGAATCCTACAACAAACATCGCATAGCGTTCACGAATCATGTTTCCAGTGTTAGTTCCGCGTTGTCCGAGATCCACTCCAATAGATATACCATTATACCATCTGAATACCGGCAATGTTATACCGAGCGTAACGCCATATGAATTCACGGTATTGCCGTCCAATTTGTAATAATCTCTATCATAATACACTCCGGCCCTATAGGAACATCTTCTCATGTAGTATCTGATATCATTCCTGTTAGGGACGATTTCAAATCCGGCCTTGAATGACTGCGAGTAAGTCGTGGAGAAGGTGGAAGCTCCTACATTGGCAAAACCTGTAGTCTTGTCGAAATTTGAATTTCTCCAGTCGGAACGGGTGTAGTCGAATTCGATTCTCCATTTGTCGCCTTTCCTCAATGCTATTCCGACGCCGTATTCGCTGGCAAGTTTCACGTTGCTGCCGTGTGAAAGGGTATCCACATTGTAGTGAAGAGTATCGCTCTGGCTGGAAATCGTGGCATATTTATAGTCAGAAACACGACCTTTCAGACGTGAAGAAGTCTTATATGTCGCACCCACTGTCATATAAAGTCCCGGTGCCAATGCCTGATCATACTGGACACCGAATTTTCCGCCCACGGCGTGGAGATTCAGGTTATATCCGCTGTAGATATCACGATATGATGCAGAAGTGAAATCCATCGATGTGGATTTGTCCATATTTCCGAAATAATACAGGAACTGGGCACCTACTGACAACTTGTTCCAGAAAGTGGCTCCACCGCCGAGAAACAACTGATAGAGGCTTCCCTCCCCATTGGAGCGGTAGTTTATATTACCGGCAGATGCCACAATAGCAGGATCCGTAATGTCATGGGAAAAGTCATATCCCAAAGAACTGTAGGGAGTTATACCTGCAATGAAAGCTGATTTCTTATAAACCGGCACAGTGAATACGAAATCGTAAATATTGAAAATATTGCTTGCGGACTTCACATCACCCTGCTTGTAAATCTTGCCCTCTCCGGAAACGCCGAAATCGAGCATAAATGAAAGCGTATCCCTTGCGGCAACAGCGGCCGGATTCAGGTAATTGATGAATCTGTTGTTGCGGGAAGCGATACCTACGCCACCCATGCTCTTGTTATAAGCTGTTCCTTGACGGGCAATATCTCCGACACCGAAAACTGAATATGGAGAATAGGAACTGTATGCCCCGTCCTGAGCACTCACAACGTTACAACTCAAGACCAACGCAGCCCCAAAAATAATTTTTCTAAATAACTTAATCGACATACCCGTCAGCAATTAATGCTAAACCTGTTAGCACAAGATTACAAATTACAAATATCGAGTTTTTCATCCTTTTTGCAAAATAAATCGCATCACCTCCGGTGAAAACGACAATATTTTCAGGATAACCCGAAACGTACCCCTCTATTTCAAACATTATGCCCTTTATGATTCCAGATGCTATAGATTCTTTGACGGAAAGCCCGAGTTCGCATATTTTTTCAGGCAAGTCAATGAGCGGAAGTGCTCTGGAGTAGCGGTTTACAGCCTTGAACCGGGTCCTGCATCCAAGCGAAATATTACCTCCCACATACCGTCCTTCAGCATTGACAATATCGATGGTGAGGGTAGTTCCGAAGTCAATGACAGTGACTCCTTTTCCGGCAAATTCATGCCTCACCGCGATAATCGACGCAACTCTGTCGAACGTCATTTCCTCTGGGAGAGAATAACGTGAAAGCACCTCGGAATGAGCCTTGTCCAGGATAAGAAGTCTGGTACATCTTTCCCTGTAGGCTGCCTCATCCGCACCGCTTATCTCGTACACCGATGAAACCACCATAGTATGCGGCCTTTCCTTCCGGGTGAGAGAAAGGATAAAATCCTTGACCTTCTCTCCCTGATATCTGAAAGTCCGTCCTAACATTGGCCCGTCCGCCCACGCAGCTTTGACTGCGGTATTCCCTATATCTATGATGAGATTTTGCAAAATATTGTCTTTTAAACGTAAATCTCCGCAAAGTTATAACAACTTTCCTAAAACATCATAAGCTTTTGCCAATGAATCCACTTTGCGGGAAATTATGCGCAGTTTGCCATTCTTGTTGTTCAGTTCACATACACCTGCAAGATGCTGCATTTTTTCCAGGATGCCTGTAAAAACCTTTGACTTATAATAAGATGACATCGGATTGGAAATAAAGAAAGCTATCAATATTCCATTCTTTATTATAATCTTTTCAAAGCCGAGTTTCTTTCCGCGATGTCTGATTCTCACGATATCGAACAGGTGGGAAACCTCCTCAGGAACCGGTCCGAACCTGTCCGTAAGTTTGGCAGCCATCTTGTCAAGTTCACTATCCTTTTCTACCGAATCAAGCTCCTTGTATATGCGGATCTTCTCAGCAGGAACATCTATGTACGAGTCAGGAATCATAGCCACCTGGTCGGTATCGATAGTGCAGTCCTCAATAAAAGAGTCTTTCACATTCTTCGTCGAGATTCCAGTCTCCACACCAAGTTCATCCATAGCCTCGGCCAGAATCTTCTGATACGTCTCATACCCCATATCTGCAATATAGCCGCTCTGCTCTGCACCCAGAAGATTTCCGGCACCACGGATATCCAGATCCTGCATAGCAATATTGAACCCGCTTCCGAGATCAGAGAACTCCTCGATAGCCTTCAGACGCCGCCTCGAATCCTCAGAAAGCGTCGTCAGAGGCGGCACGATAAGATAGCAGAAAGCCTTCTTGTTCGACCTTCCGACCCTTCCCCTCAGCTGATGCAGTTCACTCAGACCGAAATTCTGAGCCTGATTTATGATGATTGTATTGGCATTGGAAATGTCAAGGCCGCTTTCAATGATAGTGGTGCTCAGCAGCAGATCGTAGTCACCCTGTATGAAATCGAGCATCTTCTCCTCCAATTCCTTCGCCGCCATCTGTCCGTGCGCCACACAAATCTTCATGTCAGGGACTATCCTGTGAAGGATATCATACACGGCAGGCAGTTCATGCACCTTGTTGTGAAGAAAGAAAATCTGCCCTCCGCGATCCAATTCATAATTTATGATATTCCTTATTTCTTCTTCATTGAAAAGAATAATCTCCGTCTGCACAGGAATCCTGTTCGGCGGGGGAGTACTGATGATGGAAAGATCCCTCGCCCCGAGCAGCGAAAACTGCAACGTCCTCGGAATAGGTGTCGCGGTCAATGTCAATGTATCGACAGAAAGTTTCAGCTGGCGCAACTTCTCCTTCGCGCTGACGCCGAATTTCTGCTCCTCATCAATGATAAGAAGGCCCAAATCCTTGAATTCGAAAGAACCGCCCAATATCTTATGGGTTCCTATCAATATATCTATCAATCCCTTCCGGAGTTTATCCTTAATATCAGAAACCTCCTTCGCAGTCCTCAGACGGCTCACGTAATCCACATTGCAAGGAAAATCCTTGAGCCTGGACTTGAATGTATTGTAGTGCTGGAAAGCAAGAATGGTAGTCGGCACGAGCACCACAACCTGCTTGCTGTCAGATACAGCCTTGAATGCAGCCCTCACCGCAAGTTCCGTCTTGCCGAACCCCACATCACCGCATACCAGCCTGTCCATCGGACTGCTGTCCTCCATATCCCTCTTTATGGCCTGGGTAGCTGTCTCCTGATCAGGGGTATCTTCATACATAAAGCTGGACTCCAGTTCCTCCTGAAGATAAGTATCGGCAGAAAACGCAAAGCCGGGAGCAGCCTTCCTCTTAGCATACAGACTTATCAGTTCCTTCGCGATATCCTTGACCTTGGCCTTGGCATTATTCTTCAATGTCTGCCATGTCTTTGACCCCAACTTGTTAATTTTCGGAGGTATGGAATCCTTGGACTTGTAACGGGAAATCTTATAGAGAGCATGTACCGACACGAAAACGACATCCCCGTCCTTATAGGTAAGCTTAACCACCTCTTGAACCCTTCCCTTGTCATCACGCATACGTACAAGACCGCCATAGATACCGACGCCATTGTCAATGTGCACAACGTAGTCTCCGATATTGAAAGAACTGAGGTCGTTCAATGTCAGCTGCTCATTTTTCTCTACAGTCCGCCTTATGCTTACCCTGTGGAAACGGTCGAAAATCTCATGGTCAGTATAACAGCAGATCCTGTCATCATTGTCAATGAACCCCCGGTGGATGCTCTTTCCCGTCACGAACTCAGGCATTACCCTTTCGTTCTTGTAAAGAATGGACCTGAGCCTGTCCGCCTGAGCCTCCTTGTCACAGAAAACATTTACCGAATAACCCCGTTCAAGACGCTCGCGGATATCTGCGGAAAGCAGCTCGAAATTCTTGTTGAATACCGGCTGCGGGACGATATTGAACTGGACAGTTTTTTCTTTCTTCAAGTCAAGTGGGACATCCAGAAAAACCCGCTTGAACCGTTCGGTTTCACGATAGAAATCACAGCTCTTGTACGAGTCTGGAGAATCCATCCAGACGACAGTATTTTCAGGGAAAATTTCAGTGATTTTCATACTCCCGCCATCCACATTTTCCTCGGCAATCATGTCGGGAAAAATGTCGGCAGATTCCCTCTCTTCCTTCGAGAGCTGGGTATTGCAGTCGAACAGATTTATCTTCTCGATTTCGTTCCCGAAAAATGAAATTCTGAACGGGTCATTACTGGTAAACGAGAACACATCCACGAGCGATCCGCGCACGGCAAACTGACCGGGCGCAGCGACGAAATCAACCTTCGAAAAATTGTTCGAGACAAGCTTTGAAAACAGTTCGTCACGATTGGTTTCTTCTCCTTTTTTCAATGTTACCAGCGCTTCGGAAATCCTGCTTTTCGCGGGAATCGGTTCATCCAAGGCCTCCGGATACGTCACGATGAAAAGTTGCCCGGAAATGTTCTTTTCTGCCAAAATGCTCCCGATGGCCGACGTCCTCTGAACCCCGAGAGAAGACTTGTAATTGCTCCTCTCAATGTTCTTTCCGGAGCCCGGAAGAAAGAACACTTTGTCACCGTCAATGATAGAGTACAGGTCACCGGAGCAGTACTCCGCAGACTCCTTGTCCGGAAGGATAATCACATGCATCCCGGACTTTGCCACCTGGGACAGGACCATCCATCTGGCGGACATGAAAAGCCCGCTGCAGAAGGTATCTTTATTGGACGAAATACTCTGTTCGAGTAGTGATGTTGCTTCTTTACTTATTAACATTTCACCTTAAAATTCGGTTGATAACCTGTTAAAAAGCCTGTTGATATCAATTGAAAAGTCAATTGCCCAAACCCGGTTTTTTATGTTATGCACGGTCCCGACGTATATTGCAAATAATTTTACGCACATTTTATCATTCGGAGCTCTTCAGAGATATCAACATTTTTCAACATATACAAAACATTGATTTTCAGGAGAGTTGTGAGTGTTATCAACATTTCAACAAACTTAATAAAAACAACATTAAAATAAAAATATGTAAATTTGTATTTATAATATTGTTTTGAAAATGCCTGACGATTTTACACCGTATTCCGCCGGGACGGACAAAGATAAGGATTTAGACGGAATAATCAGACCTCACGAACTGACTGACTTCACCGGTCAGGACAAGATTGTGGCCAACCTGAAAATCTTTATAAAGGCGGCGAAAATGAGAGGTGAAGCCTTGGACCATGTGCTCTTTCACGGGCCTCCTGGTCTGGGCAAGACCACACTTGCAAACATTGTCGCGAACGAGCTTGGAGTGAATATAAAAATCACTTCCGGTCCTGTGCTTGACAAGCCTGGAGATCTGGCCGGACTGCTTACTTCCCTGGAGTCCGGAGATGTTCTATTTATCGACGAGATCCATCGTCTGTCTCCTGTTGTGGAAGAGTATCTCTATTCTGCGATGGAGCAGTTCGCCATAGATATCCTTATAGATAAAGGTCCGGGTGCAAGGTCCGTGAGACTTGCCCTGAAACCGTTCACTCTGGTAGGTGCGACTACCCGCAAAGGTTTGTTGACAGCACCTCTCAGGGCGCGCTTCGGAATCGACTTTTCATTGGAGTATTATGACGCTTCAGAACTCGTGAAAATCGTGAAGAGAAACAGTGCTCTCCTGGGTGTCGGAATCGATGATGATGCAGCCATGGAAATAGCATTGAGAAGCCGCGGAACTCCACGTATCGCGAATGCTCTTCTGCGTCGTGTCAGGGACTTCGCACAGGTCGAAGGTGACGGTCACATTGACCTTAAAATTTCACGTTATGCGCTCAATGCTCTTAACATTGACAAGAGGGGTTTGAATCAGATCGACAACAAGATTCTTTACAGCATCATTACGAAGTTCAAGGGCGGTCCGGTAGGCATCAGTACGATCGCGACTTCGGTGGGGGAGGACCAGGGTTCGGTGGAGGAAGTTTACGAGCCTTTCCTTATTAAAGAAGGCTTTATCCAGAGGACTCCGAGGGGGCGTGTCGTGACTGATCTCGCTTATGCCCATCTTGGCATTGAAAAGCCTGACAGCGGCCCTGCCGAACCGGAAGTGATACAGAATACTCTTTTTTAGATTTTCTTGGTGAAAATCAAGGTTTATTCAGTAAAAATGACTAAACTTGCATATTAATTGTACAATTTTCATAATAACTAAAAATGGCCGATAAATTAATCTCAAAGATTCCTGACGGACCTTTGGCTGAAAAATGGACCAAAAGGAAGTCAGAAATTCGTCTTGTCAGTCCTAACAACAAAAGGAAACTTGAAATCATTGTAGTCGGTACAGGTCTCGGCGGCGCGTCTGCAGCTGCTACACTTGGTGAGCTCGGTTATAATGTAAAGGTTTTCTGTATCAGTGATTCTCCTCGCCGTGCACACTCTATCGCGGCTCAGGGCGGTATCAATGCTGCCAAGAACTATCAGAATGACAATGACTCTGTGTATCGTCTTTTCTACGATACCATTAAAGGTGGTGACTATCGTAGTAGAGAGGCTAACGTCTATCGTCTTGCAGAAGTCAGTGCCGCTATCATTGACCAGTGCGTAGCTCAGGGTATTCCTTTCGCCAGAGAATACGGCGGATACCTTGCCAACCGTTCTTTCGGTGGTGTTCAGGTAAGTCGTACCTTCTATGCCCGCGGACAAACCGGACAGCAGCTTCTTCTCGGAGCTTATGCAGCTCTCAACAGACAGGTTGCCGCAGGAACAGTGAAGAGCTATCCTCGTCATGAGATGCTCGACCTCGTAGTTATCAATGGTGAGGCTAAGGGTATTATCGCAAGGAACCTTGTAACAGGTAAACTTGAGAGATTCGGAGCACACGCTGTCGTTATCGCTACCGGCGGTTACGGTCGCGCATACTTCCTTTCTACCAATGCTATGAACAGCAACGGTTCAGCTGCTATGCAGTGCTTCAGGAAAGGTGCTTACTTCGCAAACCCTGCTTTCGCTCAGATTCACCCTACATGTATTCCTGTTCATGGTGACCAGCAGTGCAAGCTGACCCTTATGTCAGAGTCACTCCGTAATGACGGACGTATCTGGGTTCCTAAGAAGATGGAAGATGTCATGAAGCTCCGCAAGCATGAGATCAAACCTTCACAGATCGCAGAGGAAGATAGAGATTACTATCTCGAGCGCCGTTACCCTGCATTCGGAAACCTTGTTCCTCGTGACGTGGCTTCCCGTGCAGCAAAGGAGAGATGCGATGCAGGTTTCGGTGTCAATGAGACCGGACTCGCAGTATTCCTTGATTTCAAGGATGCTATCGAGAGGCTCGGTAAGCAGAGAGTTGCTGAGCGTTATGGTAACCTCTTCCAGATGTATGAGAAGATCACTGCTTCCAACCCTTGGGAGGAGCCAATGATGATTTATCCGGCTATCCACTATACTATGGGAGGTATCTGGGTTGACTACGATCTTCAGACCACTATCCCTGGTCTTTATGCAATCGGTGAGGCTAACTTCTCAGATCATGGTGGAAACCGTCTTGGCGCATCTGCCCTCATGCAGGGTCTTGCTGACGGTTACTTCATCCTGCCTGTTACTATCGGTGACTATCTCTCACACAAGTTCGCAGAGCCTAAGACAGATACTTCAGCTCCTGAGTTCGACGCTGCTGAGAAGGCTGTACAGAACAGAATTGACAGACTCTTCGCTGTCAAGGGTACAGAGCCGGTTGATTCTATCCACAAGAAACTCGGACACATCATGTGGGAGCACATCGGTATGGGCCGTACTGCAGAAGGACTTAAGAAAGGTATCGCTGAGATTCAGGAACTCCGCAAAGAATTCTGGAAGACTGTACGCGTAACCGGTACCCAGTATGAATTCAACCAGGAACTCGAGAAAGCTCTCAGACTTGAAGATTTCTTCGATATAGGTGAACTTATGGCTAAGGACGCTCTTAACCGTAACGAATCCTGCGGAGGTCACTTCCGTGAGGAAAGCCAGACACCGGAAGGCGAGGCTAAACGTGACGATGAGAACTATATGTATGTAGCTGCCTGGGAGTACAAGGGAGAAGGTCAGGAACCTGAACTCCACAAGGAGCCTCTCGTTTATGAGAATATCCATGTTGCTACCAGAAACTATAAAGACTAATTAAGATGGATTTCAAGTTAAAAATATGGCGTCAGAAAAACGCCCAGTCTCAGGGACATTTTGAAACATATTCCGTAACCGGAATTGAGGAGGACGCTTCATTCCTCGAAATGCTTGATATTCTTAACGAGCAGCTTGTCAGAAAAGGAGAGGATCCTGTTGCTGTAGAGAAAGGATGTCAGAGCAGCGGTCCTGTGTCTTTCGACCATGACTGCCGTGAAGGTATCTGCGGTGCTTGCTCACTTTATATTGACGGTAGGGCACATGGTCCAGATGATCAGGTTACTACCTGCCAGCTTTTCATGCGTCATTTCCAGAATGGTGCTACCATCACAGTAGAGCCTTGGAGAAGTGCAGCTTTCCCAGTAATCAAGGACCTCGTTGTCGATAGAACTGCTTTCGACAAGATCCTCCAGGCTGGTGGCTTCATTTCTGTCCGTACAGGTTCGGCTCAGGACGGAAATGCACTTCTTATCCCTCATGATAAGGCAGAGAAGAGTATGGACGCAGCTGCTTGCGTAGGTTGCGGTGCTTGTGTAGCTACATGTAAGAATGGTTCTGCAATGCTTTTCGTTGCTGCCAGAGTCAGCTCACTTGCTCTCCTGCCTCAGGGAAGACCAGAGGCTGCAAGAAGAGCCCGCGCTATGGTTGCCAAGATGGACGAACTCGGATTCGGTAACTGTACCAACACCCGTGCTTGCGAAATGGAGTGCCCTAAGGGTATTTCAGTTGACCACATCGCACGTCTTAACAGAGAGTTCCTCGCAGCAAAATTCAGCGAATAATAAACTGAATATATACAATAAAGGGTTGACCGGTTTGGCCAACCCTTTTTTTGTTACTTTCTTCTACCAGAGGAAATTATTGAAAGGATATCTTCCTGCATGAATTTCAGCTACCATCTTATAGATGTCGTTTCTGAGTTTGTCAATGCCTATTTTCTCCTTGGCTGATATGAATATGCATGGAGTTTTCTCCTTCGCTATCCAGCTGTTCTTAAGTTCCTCAAGGGAAACATTGTTCTTGCCTTTCGGCTCCAGCGAGAACTCATCGTACTCCTCATACGTGTAGGAGTCGATCTTATTGAAAATGACATATATAGGCTTATTGTCAGCCTTTATGTCCCTCAATGTCTGCTCCACGACTTCCATCTGTTCCTCAAATCCAGGATGTGAGATGTCCACTACGTGAATCAGGATATCGGCCTCTCTTACCTCGTCCAACGTGCTTTTAAAGGCCTCTATAAGCTGAGTAGGAAGCTTTCTGATAAATCCTACAGTATCGCTGAGAAGGAATGGCACGTTCTCCAAAACGACCTTTCTGACAGTCGTATCCAATGTTGCGAAGAGTTTGTTCTCGGCAAATACATCGCTCTTGGAGAGCAGATTCATGAGAGTACTCTTGCCGACATTAGTATAACCTACAAGTGCAAGCCTTACCAGTTGCCCTCTGTTTCCACGCTGGGTGGCCATCTGTCTGTCGACTTTCTTGAGCTGTTCCTTAAGTTTTGATATGCGCTCCTTTACGATACGGCGGTCAATCTCAATCTGAGTTTCACCCATACCTCCTCGCGTGCCCATACCACCTCGCTGTCTCTCAAGGTGGGTCCACATGCCCGCAAGCCTAGGCAACATATAGTTGTATTTTGCGAGTTCTACCTGCATTTTCGCGTATGCGGTTTTTGCCCGCTGCGCGAATATTTCGAGGATGAGACTGGTTCTGTCAATGACACTCGCTGTCTTTATTATCTTCTCGATATTGCGCTGCTGAGTGCCTGAAAGTTCATCGTCGAAGATTACGTACCTTATCTCATTTTCTTCGCAATATTCAGCAATTTCCTGAAGTTTTCCACTCCTGATATACGTTGCGTTATCAGGCCTGTCAAGTCGCTGCACAAATTTTTTATCCCTCGTAGCACCTGCTGTCTCAGCAAGAAACTCAAGTTCATCAAGGTATTCATATACCTTTCTCTCATCGTCTTTGTCTGTTATTATTCCTACAAAGACTGCTTTTTCCGTGTTATTCGTCATATATTACCATAAAAAAGGCCATCCTGATTGGGGACAGCCTTATTAATTCCGGAGAAATAAATTATCTCAACTGGAAAATTACAGGGAAGGTGTAGGTTACTTTAACCGCACGGTCTCTCTGTTTACCAGGCTTCCATTTAGGGGAGCTTGAAACTACTCTGACAGCCTCTTTGTCAAGTGAGGAATCGACGCCACGAAGAACCTTTACATTGGATACTGTACCGTCAGCGTTTACTGTGAACTGAAGAGTTACACGACCCTGAACACCATTCTCCTTTGCAATTTCAGGGTAAACAAGTCTTGAGTTCACCCATTTAGAGAATTCGTTTGCGTCTCCGCCATTGAATGAAGGTTTTTCCTCTACCAATTGGAAAGGAATTGCTTCTTCCTCTACAGTTTCCTCTTCCGGTGCGCTTTCGATGTAGTCCATAATCTCGACGCCTGAATTTGCATCGTCCTCGAGGTTCTGGAACATGTTGTCATCGACTTTTATGTTGTCATCGACAACGTCGATCTGGTCGGAAAGTACAGGAATTTTAGGTGCTACTTCTGGTGGTGGAGGTGTCTCCTGTGTGATAGGAATCATGTCCTCTACTTCCACTACTGCATTCTCTGCTTCAAGAACAGCAGTCTGCTTTTCTTTTGTGGACCAGTTGAAAGCTCCCAAAACGATAACTAGAGTAAGAACAAATCCAATCTCCAAAAAGAGGAATCGCTTGTTCTCAAGGCTTGCCTTGGATGTTTTTTTAACTTCCATGTCAATGTTTTTTATTTTTCCATTCGCGTTTCAAAGTTATTAATAAATATTTCTTTTTCAAAGTTTATCTTCTCGCTTTTTTGTAGATTTGCAAACTTAATTATAAGGATATGGTTAGTTATAGTCTTGAAGACATTAAGTTTGAGTTCAAGCATAAGCGTCTTAATAATGCATGGCTCAAAATGGTTGCTGAAAGTGAAGTGAAGAAACTCGGCAACATCTGTATTATCTTCTGTTCGGACAATTACATCCTCGATGTGAATATCAAGTTTCTCGGACATGATTATTTTACCGATATTATTACTTTCGATTACTGTGAGGGGAATGTTCTTTCAGGAGATTTGTTCATCAGCATTGACTCAGTCCGTGAGAATGCGGAGTATTATAAAACGGAATTTTCAGATGAACTCAATAGGGTAATTGTGCATGGACTTCTTCATCTAATAGGTTATGATGATCATACTGATGAAGAGCAGAAAGTTATGCGTGAGAAAGAGAACTATTACCTCGAGTTGAGAAATCATATTAATAATTGAGTTAAATGTACGCAAAACAATTCGATATAATTGTAGTAGGTGGTGGACATGCAGGTTGTGAAGCCGCAATGGCTGCTGCGACTATGGGGTCGTCCGTACTTCTGGTAACTTCTGATTTCACAGGTCTTGCTAAGATGTCCTGTAATCCCTCGATAGGAGGAATTGCCAAGGGGCAGATTGTACGTGAGATTGATGCTCTTGGAGGATACACAGGAATTGTCACGGATGCTTCTACATTGCAGTTCCGTATGCTGAATCGCTCCAAAGGACCTGCAATGTGGAGTCCGCGTGCCCAATGCGATAAAATCAAGTTTTCCCTATACTGGCGCAAAATTCTCGAAAGTAATTGTAACTTAAGTATTTATATCGACAATGTTACTTCTTTCCTCTTTGAGAATTCGAAAATTTCAGGCGTCCGTACATCTACCGGTGCAATTTTCAATTCTCGTGCAGTTGTTTTGACTACCGGAACGTTCCTTAACGGAAAAATATTCATCGGCAGGACGGAATTTCCTGGCGGTAGGATAGGGGAGTCTCCGACTCATGGTTTGACTGAGCAACTTGTTTCTCTTGGAGTGAAGACCGATAGGATGAAGACTGGTACACCGCCAAGAATTGATATCAGGAGTATTGACCTTTCGAAGTCAGTTTATCAATATGGTGATACCCACCCCGACAAGTTCTCATATCTTCCTTTCTTGTCTGCTGCACAGAATGGAAACGAACAAATGCCTTGTTTTATTTTCCATACCAATAAGAATGTTCATGACATTTTGCGTTCCGGCTTCTCGGACTCGCCTTTGTTCAACGGACTGATTCATGGAAGGGGACCTCGATATTGTCCTAGCATTGAGGATAAACTCAGAACTTTCGCGGATAAGGATTCCCACCAGCTTTTCCTTGAACCGGAAGGACGCTCTACAAATGAATATTACCTTCAGGGATTCTCTTCTTCACTGCCTCTTGATATTCAGGTCCAGGCCTTGAAAGCGATTGATGGATTTGAGAATGTTGAAATTTATCGTCCGGCTTATGCTGTGGAGTATGATTTCTTCGATCCTCTTCAGCTGAAGTCAAGTCTTGAATTGAAAGATATCCCAGGCTTATTCTTCGCCGGTCAGATCAATGGTACCACCGGTTACGAAGAAGCCGCAGCTCAGGGATTGATGGCCGGTATCAATGCTGCTTTGTTTGTTCAGGAAAAAGACCCGTTCATACTCAAGAGAGATGAGTCATATATAGGAGTTCTTATTGATGACCTCGTGACAAAGGGGGTAGATGAACCATACCGTATGTTTACCTCCCGTGCCGAGTATAGGATTCTTCTTCGTCAGGACAATGCTGATAAGCGTCTTACTGCCTTATCTCATAATATTGGTCTGGCTGATGAGTATAGGTATTCATATACTATGAGAAAGTATGATAGGGTAGAGGAGTTAATCGATTTTGCGGAAAAAGTCAATGTTACTTCAGAGCAGGTCAACGATTATTTCACATCTATCGGTGAGGCAACACTTTCTGAATCCAAGCGTATTAAGGATGTGCTGTCACGCCCTAATGTAGAGTATTCTGAAATTCTTAATATTGTTCCACGTGGAACAAGACTTATCGAATCGTTCTCTGTAGATACTTCAATGTTGCCAGCTTCTACTCCTGCAGATATTACTGAATCTAATATAAGTCATAATCAATCGTTATACTACGCTTCGATGATTTTGCAGTTTAATCAGTCGATGCAGTTTAATAGTGAGTGCATATGTGATTATAAGAATAGGGTATTCAGGAGATATCTAGATACTATTATTTCGGATGCTGAAGTCTTAGTAAAATATAGGGGGTACATAGAGAGAGAAAAGCAGATCGCGGATAAAATTTCTCATCTGGAGAACCTCTCGATTCCTGACAACTATGACTTTGATAGGGTTCCTGGCCTATCAATTGAATGTCGTCAGAAACTTCTGAAATATAAACCGGCAACTATCGGTCAGGCATCCCGTATTTCGGGTATTTCACCTTCTGATATTTCTATACTTTTGATTCACTTCGGAAGATAAGTAACATTCAGAGAATTATCTGAATCAGGTTATTCTTTTCACGTTACTAAAATTAAAATCCGGAAAAGTTGTTCCACATGGAACATTTCTTTTCCGGATTTGTCTTATTTTGGATAATATGATTCCTCGTACAGGTCTGTCCTGTATTGTTAGAGTCGTTTAAGTCCCTCTCTAATGATAGTCTCGATGGAAGCATCTGGACTTTCTTTCAATATTTCAGGCAGTATCTTATTTATATTGACCTTTGAGAATCCGAGATTCAGTAGGGCAGTGGTAGCCTCATCAATATTATGATTCTTGGTCGGAACTGTGATCTCAGCAGTCTCTACACCTGCCCCCTTGACTATCTTATCCTTCAGATCCAGGATAAGTCGCTGGGCAGTTTTCATGCCGATTCCCTTGATGCTTTTAATAGTTCTAACATCCTCGCTCAGGATGGCGTTTCGTATTTCCTCATCTGTAAGTGATGACAGCATCATCCTTGCTGAGCCTACACCTACTCCGGAAACGCTGATGAGAAGTTTGAACAGTTCGCGCTCATTCTTCGTGGCGAATCCGTAGAACTGTTCCTCGTCTTCCCTGATGTAATGATATATATATACTTTGGCTTCATCGCTCTCTTTGAGTGCATCGTAAGTCTGAAGTGATATCATGATGCTGTAACCGATGCCGTTACATTCCAATATTACTTCAGTGGGGCTGATTTCCACTATTTCGCCTTTAATATAATCGTACATATTGTTTGTTTTTATTGTCGTATTGCAAAATTAGTGGAATAAACTTAAAAAGACTTAAATTGTTCGAAAAAGTGGAGATAATGACTGATTACTTTCGTAACTTTGCAGTTTGCGATATGACTTGACAATACATTGAGCAAGTCTGGGATTCCGAAAGTTTCATATACCATTTTATGCGGTTTTTCCCAATCCCGGTGATTTTAGACAATGTAGTATTTTAATCATTTCTGATATGGCTTCAGTTAATGACATAAGAGCGATGTTTCCGATACTTTCCAGAAAGGTTTACGGAAAAGATCTCGTTTATTTTGACAACGCTGCGACAGCTCAGAGGCCTCAGCAGGTCATAGATATGTGGAACAGACTTACAACACAGTCCAATGCCAATATCCATAGGGGCATCCACAGGCTTGCCGAGGAAGCGACAGACGAATATGAGACAACTCGCGATGCTGTACGGGACTTTATCAATGCTGAATGCAGGGAGGAAATTGTTTTCACTTCCGGCACTACGGCATCGATAAATCTTGTTGCTTTCAGCTTTGGGGAAGCGTTTGTCCATGAAGGGGACGAAGTGATAGTATCTGAAGTGGAACATCATTCTGATATAGTTCCATGGCAGATGATGTGTCAGAGAAAAAAGGCAGTTCTTAAAGTTCTGAGAGTCGATGACAACGGCTATCTCAAGGTGGATATGCTGGAATCAATGATAACCGACAGGACCAGGATTATGGCCGTTACTCAGATTTCCAATGTCCTCGGAATAATCAATCCTATCGACGAAATCGTAAGAATCTGCCATTCCAAGAATGTTCCCGTTTTGATTGATGGCGCCCAGGGTGTTGTCCATGAAGGAATGGATGTACGGAAAACCGACTGCGATTTCTATGCTTTTTCCGGACATAAATTGTATGCAGCGACAGGCGTAGGTGTACTTTATGGAAAGAAACATTGGCTTGAGCAGATGCCTCCTTATATGGGTGGGGGAGAGATGATTGCTACCGTCAAGTTCAGCGGTACTACATATGCTCCGCTCCCTGAAAAATTCGAGGCGGGCACCCTGAACTTTGCCGGTGTACCGACATTGAAACCGGCTATTGAGGTGGCAAAGATGATGCGCGACAGAGAAGTTTCTGCTTATTACGACTCTGTGAGGGATCATATGTATAACGCATTGATGAACGATGACAGGATTACTTTGTATGGAGTTCCGCGTGGAACATCTGAGAAGATTCCGCTATTCTCATTCACTGTGAAAGGGGCACACCACGAAGATCTGGCATTGATTTTAGACAAGATGGGAATCGCTGCGCGTTCGGGTCAGATGTGTGCGGAACCTGTTATGGACAGATTCGGTGTTACAGGTATGCTGAGGATATCATTGGCCCCTTACAACACAATGGAAGAGGCAGAATACTTCATGAAATCGTTGGACAAGGCTATTAATATGTTACGATAGGAAGATGGAAAACAATATCAAAACATTGAAGGAAGCGGAGGACGAAGTAGTAGAGTCCTTCTCCATGTATGACGAATGGCTGGACAAATACGAGTATCTGATAGATTTGGGAAAGAATCTGGCACCTTATCCTGATTCATCCAAGACAGATGACAGGCTCATCAAAGGATGTCAGTCCCGGGTTTGGCTGGATTATCAGATGAAGGACGGTAAGCTGTGGTTCACAGCCGACAGTGATGCCATCATAACCAAGGGTATAATATCCCTTCTTGTCAGCATTTACTCAGGCCGTACACCGGAAGAAATCGCATCATCAGATTTCAGTTTCATTGAAAAGATAGGTCTGAAGGAAAATCTGTCACCGACGAGGGCTAATGGATTGGCATCAATGATAGCGACGATTAAGGCTGTGGCATTGGAAAACTCAGCCAAGTAAGATACAAAATTGGTTATGGAAGAGAATAAGAATACAGAGCAGGAGGTGCTTACTGCAGAAGATGCAAAAGCACTTGCTCCATTGTACACGGATGTCATCAAGGCATTGAAACAAGTATATGACCCTGAAATTCCAGTGAACATTTATGACTTGGGACTCATATATGAACTGGTGATAAACAAGGAGCATGACGTTGCCATCAAAATGACGTTTACAGCGCCTAATTGCCCGATGGCGGACGAGGTGATGGCTGAGGTAAAGACATCTGTCGAGGATGTCCCAGGAATCAAATCCTGCAACATTGAACTGGTTTTCGAACCTGTATGGGACAAGAGCATGCTCTCTGAAGAAGCCAGGCTCGACCTCGGATTAGACATTGACGACTGATGGAAAAGGCTGGCATTGACGTTTATCTCGGGCTGGGGTCCAACGAGGGCGACCGCGAGGCGAACATAAGATTGGCATTGTCAATGCTGGACGATGTGGATGGCGTGAGCGTCGTCAAGGTTTCAGACCTTATCGAGACCGAACCCTGGGGTTTCAATGCTGATGTGAAGTTTCTGAACTGCGCGGCCGAAGTCTTTGTTAATGAGCAAGTTGCTCCTCTATCGTTTCTTAAGGAGTGCAAGAGGATAGAAAAGTCCATGGGACGGGACGAGGTCGTCGAATTCGATACGGATGGGAAGAGGGTGTATCATTCCCGGCCTATTGACATTGATATACTCCTTTATGGTAAGCAACATATTGATAATGAAGTACTTACTATTCCTCATCCTTTGATGTCGGAGCGTGATTTCGTCATGATTCCATTGAGACAGATTGTCTCTGAGGAGGAGAAGGTGGCATTTCCGGAGGTCTTCAAGAGAAACAGATGATTACTCTGCGGTATTTGAAAACAAATGCGTAAATTTGCGTTTTGCACGTGAAGAACAAAAATGCCCGTAACAGGGGCATTCCAATTGATTATTAATTAAATAATATATCTGTTATGACACAGGATGAACTTTTCAAAGTCCTAGTTGCGCACTGCAAGGAATATGGTTTCATTTTTCCTTCAAGCGAAATATATGATGGACTGGCTGCCGTTTATGATTACGGTCAGATGGGCGTAGAACTTAAGAACAACATCAAGAGATATTGGTGGGAGGCTATGACCCGCCTTCACGAGAATGTTGTCGGCATTGACTCTTGCATCTTCATGCATCCTAAGGTTTGGGTTGCATCAGGCCATGTAGCTGCGTTCAACGATCCTCTTATCGACAATAAGGATTCCAAGAAAAGATATCGTGCAGACAACCTTATCGAGGATTATCTCGGCAAAATCGAAGAGAAAATAGAGAAGGAAGTTGCCAAGGGCCGCAAGAAGTTCGGTGAGAATTTCGATGAGGAGAAGTTCCGCGAGACAAACCCTAACGTGCTCCGCGAGAAGGCCAAATACGAGGCTGTACACTCAAGATACGTTGCTGCCGAGCAGGCCAATGATCTTAAGGAATACAAGCAGATAATACTCGATTGCGGTATTGTTTGTCCTATCTCAGGTACAGCAAACTGGACAGATGTACGTCAGTTCAACTTGATGTTCAGCACCCAGATCAGCAACACCGGAGAAGCTGACGACAAGATCTATCTTCGTCCGGAGACGGCACAGGGTATCTTCGTCGAGTATCTTAATGTCCAGAAGACCGGCCGCAACAAGATCCCTTTCGGTATCGCGCAGATCGGAAAGGCATTCAGAAATGAGATTGTCGCACGTCAGTTCATCTTCCGTATGAGAGAGTTCGAGCAGATGGAGATGGAATTCTTCTGCAAGCCAGGAACTGAAATGGAGTTCTTCAAATATTGGAAGGAAACCCGTTTGAAGTGGCATGTGAACCTCGGTATGGGAGCTGAGAACTATCGTTTCCACGACCATGAGAAACTTGCCCACTATGCCAATGCCGCTACCGATATCGAGTTCAATTTCCCATTCGGTTTCAAGGAACTCGAGGGTATTCATTCCAGAACTGACTTCGACCTTTCTAATCATGCGAAACTTTCCGGAAAGAAGATCCAGTACTTCGATCCTGAAACGGGCGAAAGCTATACTCCGTATTGCGTAGAGACATCTATCGGTGTTGACCGTATGTTCCTCGCTGTACTTTCACACTCTTATAAGGTAGAGGAACTTGAGAACGGTGAGTCACGTGTAGTCCTCAGCATTCCGGCTCCGCTTGCTCCTGTCAAGGTTGCCATTCTTCCTCTTCTGAAGAAAGATGGTCTCCCTGAACTCGCACAGGAAGTTGTCAAGGAAATCAGATACGATTTCAACTATCAGTACGATGAGAAAGACAGTATCGGAAAGAGATATCGTCGTCAGGATGCCATCGGTACTCCGTTCTGCGTAACTGTCGATCACGATTCACTCAAGGATCATTGCGTTACAGTCCGTGACCGTGATACCATGGAACAGGTCAGAGTGCCTATTTCAGAGCTCCGTGCCATGATCGACAAGAAGGTCAATATGTCTAACCTTCTCAGAGGAATCGAGGGCTAAAATCGCCTGAAACAACGTCATAAAAAATCCCCGAAGTATGCTGATGTACTCCGGGGATTTTTTATATGTCCGTAAGACTACTGTTTAGCAAGTTTGTAGCCCAGTTTCATGCCTTTGTAGGAACTCGTGAGGCTTGAAAGTCCTGATGCTGCAGTCGAACCTTTTCCGGCGAAAGAAAGGGCTGATTTGATGAATGTGAGGAACCTGTCGGCATCGAAAAGAATTTCGCAACCTTCGGAGGTTCTTGTCAATGTTCCTGTCATTGAAAGATATTTCATTACTTTTCCGTACTGGAGGGTAACCCTCTTGGCCTCGTCATTGATCTGCCATGTTCCGGAAAGATTGATGCCGAAAATAGTGCTGGTAAAGGTTTTGTCCTCATTGAAAGTGAAGTGGACAGCACCCGGCTTCACGCCGATTTTCTGGAGATACCCGTCTATTTTGTTCTCAATGCCGGAGGTGACAGCTGTACCTGCGATATTGGAAACGGCAGTCTCACCGCTCAGCGATACGGCTGCGCCAGTGTAGCTCCATGAACCTGGGAGACTGACGGCATTGGCCCCTGGAACATAGGTATTGATTACAGAATTCACCACATCAGATGATGCTGCCTTTTTCAGCAAATTGCCCAGCTTCTGTGCGGAAGCGTCAACTGGCATGAAGACCATGACGGCTGCCATGATGACAATTGAAAAGATTTTCATGTTCGGTTATATTTATTAGTTACTCAAGTTTTGCAAGTGCGAAACTTGAATTATTTATTCATTTTCTTTCCAGCCCTGCGCATGGAGAGGAAGTTCGGCTCCCTCCGGAGTCACGACGACAGTGCCGACCTCAGGCTTTGCCAAATGGCCGATGATGGAGAAAGTCTGAAAATCGTGACGGAAAGTCTCATACTTCGAAATCGGCACGACATAGACGATACGGAAATCATCACCGCCGTTCATTGCGGCAGCAACAGGGTCAATGTTAAGTTTCTTTCCTGCCTCGAAGGAATTGCCCTCGAAAGGAATCTGGTTGGAATAAAGTTTCACGCCCAGGCCGCTGTCGCGGTTCAGCCTCTTTGCTATGTCCGCAAGTCCCCTGTCTGCGAGATATCCATAAGAAGGAATTATGTCCGAATCTGAAAGTTCACTGACAATGTCAGGATTGATCTCAGGTTTCAGATAAGCACCGACCAGCATCTTGTATTTTTCAATGTCAGGAGTCCCGGTCAGGTCGCCCGCCTTTTCGAACTTGCGTTTTTCCGCCTCGAGCAGACTCATGCCTAAAAATGCCCCTCCGACATTTCCGGAAATACATATAAGGTCCTTGCTGTTCGCGGATTTTCGATTCTCAGAGACTTTAGGAGAAGTTAACCCGGTAACTACTATACTGATAGCCAATCCGTTACGTGATGGAATCAGGTCTAAATCGGCTCTACTGATATGATGCTCTTCCGCTGCTGCACAGATGCCGTTCCATAATTCCGTCACCTGAGGAAGGTCAAGTTTGGCAGAAATGCCAAGTCTGACGGAAATCGACTGCGGTCTTGCGAGCGAAGCGTAAAGTTCACCCACTGTTCCGACCACACACTTGTATCCGAGATGCTTCAGAGGAAAATAAGTAAGATCGAAGTCAATGCCTTCAAGCCAGAGACGGGAGGCTGTTCTTACAATCCCTCCTTTTTCTCCGCTAAGAAATGCAGTACCATCTTTTTGTTTAAAAGGGGAAACCTCGAAAAGTTGACTTATCGCTTCCACCTTGCCGATATCACTGAAATTTTTCTTTTCCATGAGTTAGAATCCGTTTGAAATCCCACAAAAATAATATTTTATTTTCAGATACTGTTTATCAGAGGCGTACCCGTAACAAAAAACCGACCATTTGCGGAGATATATGGAAATGAGTTGTTGTCATAACCGCCAAAAAGTCCTAATTTTGTAAAAACCAACGAAATCATGAAAATCAGAAACATCCTTGCAATCATTGCTTTTGCATTGACATTCATTCCTGCCGCACGCGCAGCAGGCGACACTCCCGATGAAATAACAGTCATTTCCTACAATATAAGAATGGGCGAGGCGAAAGACGGCACGAACTCATGGGAATACAGGTATCCGGCATCCGCATTGATGATCGACGACCAGAAGCCAGATGTGTTCGGCCTCCAGGAAGCCTTTGATTATCAGGTCAAATATATGGACGAGTACTGCCAAGGATACAAGTGCGTCGGAGTGGGACGTGAGGACGGAAAGCACAAGGGCGAGCATATGTCCATCTTCTACAACACGAAGACTGTTCAACTTCTGAAATGGGGAACTTACTGGCTATCAGAGACTCCGGACAAGCCGTCCAAAGGATGGGACGCGGCCTGTGTAAGGACTGCCACATGGACCCTCATGAAAGACAAGAAGAACGGTAAGAAGTTCTACTATGTCAATACCCATCTTGACCATGTCGGACGCGAGGCCCAGAGAAAAGGTCTGGAGCTAATTGTCAATAAGATAAAGGAGATGAACAAGGAGGGATATCCTATGATTCTGACGGGAGACTTCAATGTCGAGCCTACTGATCCTGTGCTTGAAGGTCTCAATTCAATGATGACAAGTGCCCGTGAATCTGCTGTCAAGACCGATAAGGACTACACTTACAACGGATGGGGAAAATCGAAGGCTACCATTGACTATATCTATTATTCCGGATTCAGCGCTGCTCCGGTGTTCGAGGTAGTGAGGAAGCCTTATATGGAAAGGACATTCATTTCGGACCATTTCCCGGTAAAGGCGGTATTGGTTTTCTAAGAGTTGCGCGCATTCCGTAACTGCGTGAAATACAATGTTTAAGATATGAGAAGTATCGTAAAATATGCTACGGTTGCCGTAATGGCGGCTGTAGCATTTTCTGTCAATGCCGAAGGGAGGAAAAAGCAGGCGGAGCCGTTTGGCGGAAAGGCTCCTATCGAAGAAGTGTCGCCAAGGTCAATGGGAATGGACGAGTCCAGATTGCATCTCATTGACAGTGCCGTTTGGGATGCCATCGGGAATCATATAATCCCCGGTGCGGTAGTTTCGGTGGTCAGGGATGACAAGATAGTGTATCTCAAGGCTTTCGGGAACAAATCTGTCGTTCCTGACACTGCCAGGATGACCCGTGATGTCATGTTTGACCTTGCGTCCTGCAGCAAATGCGTCGGTACCACATTGGCTTTCATGCAACTGATAGAAGAAGGCAAAGTCAGGCTTCATGACAATGTGGACAGGTACATTCCCGGATTTCGCGGCTGGAAATCTGACGGCTCAGCGGATGATGAAAAGGAGGATATAACCATAGAACACCTCCTGACCCACTCCTCCGGCATTGACCCGTATATAAGTGTGTCGTCTTACATTGAAAAATACGGGCAGGATTCTCCTGATTCACTTGTGAGGTTTATTGCACGCGAGTCCGGCAGAAACTTCAGGCCGGGAACGGATTTTATGTACAGTTGCCTGAATTTCGTGACACTTCAGGCCATTCTGGAGAAGGTGACAGGGGAGAGGCTTTGCGACTATGCCTTGGAACATGTTTTCAGGCCACTTGGATTGCGCCATACCCACTATATGGACCTGGACTTCATTTCTGAAGGGAAAGACGCTTATGGTGTCTCTTATGATGAACTGAAGGGATTATGTGCTCCTACAGAGGTGCAGGCTGACGGCAAACCGCTTCTGGGAATGGTTCATGATCCTCTGGCCAGGCTGATAAATTCAGGAAACTCAGGTAATGCGGGCATTTTTTCCGACGCGACGGATATGAGTGTAATCTGCGCGGCCATCATGAATGGGGGAGAGTTCAATGGTGTCAGGATATTGTCTCCGGCGACCGTGAAACTGATGAGCTCCGTACCTGCTGACATTGATCCGAAAGTCGGACGGGCACTTGGCTGGGATCACAACAGTTCCCATTCAGGCCCGCGGGGAGACCTTTTCAGCAGAGAAAATACGATTTGTCATACGGGCTACACCGGCACGTCCGTCACGATGGACTTGGACAGCCGCACTGCATTGATAATCCTGGCCCATAGGGTGCATCCTGAGGATAAGGGCAGCGTCGGAAGGCTTCGAGCCGTACTTGCCAATATCGTCGCCGGAGCCGTAACTGACTGATACTCCGGCATTGACAAGTTCCGTCTAGGCGTTTTTCAATGTTACCTTGTGCCTGAGCCCGAGGTCCCGCAGGTCCGCGATGAAATCGGCTGAGACATTGACAGGGTACTTGCGGGCGATGAAATCGACGCCATATTCGGTCTTGTGGTCGCTCACATACATTGAAAGCGGAATCGTTCCCTTGTGCGTCTTGAGCACGTTCTTCAGCTTCTTTCTGAAATCGGGGCTCAGGACATGGTCAGGAACCTCTATCGAGAAGCCGTCAATCAGAGAATCGGCGATATTGCCGAGCAGAGACATCTTATTGATTCTGAACTTGTAAGGGACATTTGCAGGCTTGTTCGGGTCATCTTTGCCGAACCAGGCCTCCTTGACCGTACCTTCGATGAAAATCGTGGTATGGTCCTTCAGATACTCGAGATAATTCTCATATTCCTTGCCGAAGAACACGAAATCCCTGGAACCGCTGAAGTCCTCCACGATGATTTTGGCGTAAGGACGTCCTGTCTTGGATTGCTTGGTCTCCACCGAGGTGATGAGTCCCGCAAGATTCAGTTTCCTCATGGTTTTGGTCTTGTTGCACTCAGCGATAATGTCGTCAACCTCAGACAGTTTGCAAGAGGTGAAAGTATCAAGTTCGAACTCGAATTTCTTCAGAGGATGGTCGGACAGGTACATGCCCACGATTTCCTTTTCCTTCTGGAGAGTCTCCAGGATATCCGGCTCCACGGTCAATGCCGGCGGCTCTGGTTTCTCTATCTTAAGTTCCTCAGCATCACCGAAAAGCGAGGCCGCATCATCCTCTGCATTCTGCACGGTCACAGAAGCATAATTCATGATGTCATCGAGGAAAGGAAGACCGCTTCTTCCGGTAATGAAGTACTGGTTCCTGTCAATGCCGAAGGAGTCGAACGCGCCGGCGTAAATCAATGATTCCATGGCCTTTCTGTTCACGATTCCGCACATTCTGACACAGAAGTCATAAACGTCCGCGAACAGGCCCCTTTCCTCACGCTCCTTGACGATGGCATCCACAATATTGGCACCGAAACCCTTCATTCCGCCCATACCGAAGCGGATATCTCCGTTCTTGTTGACGGTGAAATTGGATTCACTCTCATTCACATCCGGATTCAGAACCCTAATATGGTGCTTCTTGCAGTCCGCCATAATGGCCTGAATCTCAGTCATGTTGCTCTTGTTGATACTCAAGTTGGCAGCCTGGAACTCGGACGGGTAGTGGGCCTTCAGCCAGCCGGTCTGGTAACTTACCCAGGCATAGCACGTCGCATGGGACTTGTTGAAAGCGTAGGAAGCGAATTTCTCCCAGTCTTTCCAAATCTTCTTTAGCACATCCTCTGGATGGCCGTTCTTCTTTCCGCCCTCAATGAACTCTCCATAAAGCGACTGAAGAATGTCTATCTTCTTCTTACCCATCGCTTTACGCAGTTTGTCCGCCTTACCTTTCGAGAAGCCTGCAACCTTCTGTGAGATAAGCATGACCTGCTCCTGATAGACGGTGACACCATAGGTCTCCTTCAGGAACTCCTCCATGGCCGGAAGGTCATACGTAATCGGCTCGTCGCCTCGTTTTCTGGCAACGAAGGACGGAATGTAGTCCATCGGACCCGGACGATACAGCGCATTCATCGCGATAAGGTCCTCGAAACGCTCCGGATGCAGCTTCTGGAGCCACTCCATCATACCCGGGGACTCGAACTGGAACACACTCTTCGTATCGCCATTCGAATAAATCTCATAAGCCTTCGGGTCGTCAATCGGAATTTTTTCAATGTCAATGTCAATGCCGAATCTCTTCTTGACTTCGGCAAGACATATCTTGATGATTGTCAATGTCTTGAGGCCGAGGAAGTCCATCTTCAGCATACCTACGTCCTCGATGAACGAACCCTCATACTGGGACACCCAAACCTTCTGGTTGGTAGCCTTATCCATACCCAGAGTGATAGGAATGTAGTCAGTGAGGTTGCCTCGTCCGATAATCATCGCGCAGGCATGGATACCGATCTGGCGGATGCAACCCTCAAGCTGGAGGGCATATTTCAGAACTTCCTTCACCAGTTCCGAGCCGTTTTCAAGCTCGTTCTTCAGTTCGGGAACATATTTGACGCAGTTCTTCAGCGTCGGCTTCTTCTCAGACTCCTTCTTTACGACCTTGAACCGCTTTCCGTCTTTTTCAATGATTTTGTCACCCTCCTCCGGCACTTCGTCCTCCTTCAATTCCACCTCGGAAGTCTCCGTGATGGTAATCGGCTTGTCCGGAATCATCTTGGTAAGCCTGTTGGACTCTTCCAGTGGAAGTCTGCTGATTCGTGCGACGTCCTTGATGGCACCCTTTGCCGCCATCGTACCGAAAGTGATGACATGGGAAACATGATCGACACCATATCTGTCCTGCACATACTGGATGACACGATAACGTCCGTCATCATCGAAGTCAACATCAATATCCGGCATTGACACACGCTCCGGATTAAGGAAACGCTCGAACAGGAGGTCGTACTTGATAGGATCCAAGTTGGTGATACCCAAGCAGTAAGCAACCGCAGAACCGGCCGCGGAACCACGTCCCGGACCCACAGATATACCTTGGGCCCGGGCTGCTGCTATATAGTCCTGGACGATGAGGAAGTAGTCCGGGAAACCCATTCTGGAGATGGTCTTGAGCTCGAAATCCAGACGCTCCGAAGTTTCCTCATCCAGAACATCTCCGTAGCGCTCCTTCGCTCCCTTGTAGCACAGATGGCAGAGGAAGGCTACAGAATGACGGAACTCCTCACCACGGTCGTTGCCCTTTTCGTCGCACCTGCCCGCGTCAATGACACCCTTGTATTTTTCCAGCTGATTGTCAATGTCAGCGAGAAACTCAGGATCAATCTGGAATTTCGGAAGCACGTGGCCTCGGTCAATGGTATAGTTCTCTACCTTGTCGCAGATTTCCAGAGTATTCGAGATGACTTCCGGATGGTCCGGGAACAAAGCTGCCATCTCCTCTTCACTCTTCAAGTATTCCTGCTGTGTGTACCGGAGCCTATCGACATCATCAATATAAGCATTGGTAGTCAGGCAGATAAGCCTGTCGTGAGCCGGTCCGTCCTCCTTTCTTACGAAGTGGGCGTCGTTTGTTGCGATAACCTTTACGCCATGCTTCTCGGCGAGGTCGAAGATGACTTCGTCGTACTCTTTCTCTTTTTCATAGACCTCCAGGGAAAGTCCCGGGATTTCGGTCTTGTGGAGCATGACCTCCAGATAGTAATCGTCCCCGAAAACGCTCTTGTGCCACTCTATCGCTTTCTCTGCACCTGCTATGTCTCCGTCCAGAATCATTCTCGGAATTTCACCCGCCATACATGCTGACGAGCATATCAGGTCCTGATGATACTTGGCGATAACTTCATGCGAAACCCTTGGCTTATAATACATTCCCTCGATATGCCCGGTGGAGACAATCTTCATCAGGTTCTTGTATCCGTTATAGTTCTTGGCAAGCAGGATAAGGTGGTAATAACCTTTTTCCTTCAGCCTGTGGTCACCCTTGGATACGTAGATTTCGCATCCGATGATAGGTTTCACGCTCGGATGTTTGGCCGCGAACTTGAAGAACTCCTTCACACCATACATGTTGCCGTGGTCCGTGATCGCAAGACCAGGCATGCCAAGCTCTTCCGCCCTGTTGAACAGGTTTTCTATGGAAGACTGGCCGTCAAGGATAGAGTATTGTGTATGGACGTGAAGGTGTACAAAAGCCATTTTATGCTGATTTTAAGGCGATTACAAATTAGTGCCGTTTTCCTTTGTAGTACAGGCGGCAAAACATACAAATTTACGAAAAATTCGTGGTATTTGTGAGGCGGATTTCCAAATACATTCGTTATATTTGTGAAGATGCAAATAGAAGATGCAGATGAAACAACTTAGGCAATTTCTGCTCATGATACTCTTGCTTGTTTCTGCAGATGTCATGACCGCCCAGCAAAACAGGGCGCTTTTCAGTATTTCAGGAAAGGTCGTAGATGCCAAGACTGGCGAACCTGTGATAGGTGCCGCTGTCAATGTGGAAGATACAGGTATCTGGGCCATATCTGATGAAAATGGAAAATTCTTTCTGCCGGATATCAGACCTGGCGACTATGCCGTGCAGTTCTCTTGTCTTGGCTTTGTCGATAAGCGACTCTCATTCGTTGTAAAGAAAGACATTCCTAACCTCACTATCAAACTGGATCAGAACACATTGGCTCTCAATAGCGTAGTGGTTACGGCCGAGCGGGACAAGGAGGGCATGAACACATCACTGAAGTTCGGTGCGAATGCATTGAACCATCTCCAAATGTCCAATGTTACAGATATCAGCGCCCTTCTTCCGGGCGGAAAAACCGTAAATCCGGACCTTACGACAGACAATGCGGTGTCGTTGCGCTCAGGAGGCCTCGCTGCCGGAAATGCCGCATTCGGAACTGCGCTGGAAGTCGATGGGGTAAGGGTCGGAAACAATGCTTCTTTCGGGTCAATGTCAGGAACCGGAACCAGAAACATCTCTACTGAGAACGTCCAGTCCATCGAAGTCATAACTGGCGTTCCTTCAGCTGAATACGGAGACCTAAACAGCGGAATGGTAAGAATCAACACCCGTAAGGGACTTACTCCGTGGAATATAACTTTCGCCGTAAATCCAAGAACCTATCAGGCATCTGCGTCCAAAGGCATTGACCTTATGAAAAATAGGGGAGTCCTCAATGTCAGTGCGGAATGGACTCGTGCGACACAGAAACTTTCATCTCCATATACTTCTTACACAAGGCGCGGATTTTCAGCATCTTACAGCAACACATTCAAGAACGTATTGAAATTTGAAGCCGGTGCCACCGGAAACATCGGCGGAATGAATACGAAGAATGATCCTGATGCGTATAAGGGGACATGGAGTAAGGTGAGAGACAATGTGTTAAGAGCGAATACATCTCTTACATGGCTTCTGCGCAAGTCTTGGATTACTAACCTGAAACTGGATGCATCTGTGAATTACAACGACAACCGTTCGCAGGATCACGCTTATGGCTCTTCAGCATCAATGTTGCCTGCCGTACATTCGGAACTTGCCGGATACTATCTTGCCGACAGGCTTCCGGTAAGCTATTTCTCTGACAAAGTCATTGACTCCAAGGAACTTGACTATGCGGCTTCCTTGAAATACGAGTGGTTCAAAAAATCCGGCAAGAGGCTGAGCAAACTGAAGGCCGGCGTGCAGTGGAAAGCTAATGGAAATGTCGGGGAAGGTGAGTATTACAAAGACCCTTCAGTTGCTGCAAATGGATATAGACCAAGGCCTTACAGCCAGTATCCTTTCATGCACAACGTGGCAGCATACATCGAAGAGGACTTCACATTCCCGATAGGAAAAACCTCACTTCAGATTTCTGCCGGTCTCCGTCTTGAAAACCTTTTCGTGAAAGATACCGATTACAAGAACGTCAGCAGTCTTTCTCCAAGGTTCAATGCAAAGTGGAAGATTTCCGACAACCTGTCCATCCGCGGAGGCTGGGGAGTCAGCGAAAAACTGCCTTCATTCTATATCCTCTATCCTGTGCAGAAATACCGCGATATTCAGACATTCGGATTCTCTCATGGCGACTCTTCTTCGTATGTGTATTATACTCAGCCATATAAGATGCTTTTCAATGAAAATCTGAAATGGCAGAAGAACTATAATGCGGAGTTTGGCATTGAAGCATACTTCCTGCGCACCTCCGTTTCTCTCGTAGGATTCTTCAACAAGACAAAAAATCCATATACCTACCAGAACATCTACACTCCGTTCTCCTACAACATCATGTCCGTTCCTTCCGGCTATACGGTCCCGGACAATCCTGAGATACGTGTCGATAGTCAGACCGGCCAGGTTTACATGAGAGGCAGCAACGAGGAGTTCTGGACACCGATGGCTACCAAGGTGACAGACAAGACGTTCTTCGAGTCACAGATGCCTGGAAATGGAGATGACATCTACAGGACCGGAGCTGAACTTATAGTTGACTTCCCGGAAATTGCTCCGATAAGGACCAAGTTCAGACTGGATGCCAATTATGCATACACTCACTACATTGACAATACCCTTAACTGGACCTATAGGACAGGATGGTCTCACACGTCGTTGTCAAACAGGTCTTACCAGTATGTCGGAATTTATGCAAACGGCGGAGAATCAGGAACTTTCAACGGCAAAGAGTCCCATTCCCTGAACGCGAATCTGACGGCCATAACCCATATTCCGGAGGCGAGAATTGTCATCACCTGCCGCCTGGAGATGTCTCTTCTGAGCCGCTTCCGAAACCTGTCGAGATATCAAGGCAAGGAGTATGCGTATAATGTCAATGCTGACGGAGTGGAGTCGATAGGCGGAAGTATTTATGATTCAAATAATTACACGGCTATACGTCCTGTGAAGTATATGGATGAGAATGGCGATGTTCATGATTTTACGGACAAGGAGGCTTCCGATCCGGCTTTTGCGAACCTCATCATAAAGTCAGGTAACGCATATACTTTCTCTCAGGATGGCTATGGAGCATATCTTTCTGCCAATCTGAGTGTTACAAAGGAAATCGGAGACCATGTCTCGCTTTCATTCTTCGCGAACAACTTTACGAATTCGCGAATGTACGTTACCTCCAAGGCTACGGGAGTGAGTGCGATCTTTACTCCGGCATTCTATTATGGACTTACTTGCAGACTTAAATTCTGACAGTTATGAAGAAATTTATATATCTGATATTTGCAGCATTGACCTTGGCCTCTTGCGTAAGCATCAAGTCCGGGGACCCGTATGACGGGGGACTATATCGTCTGGTCGTGGATCCGGTTTATCCTGAAGGATTTCCCGAGGCGCAGAAAATTGGCGTTCCCGTGTCCGTGACAGAAAGGAATCTCGGCAACAAGTATTCCCAAAATACCGGAGAGGATGGAACGGCCGTTCTGGAATTGCCTGCCGGAAGTTACAGAGTGACTTTCAGTTATAGCCATGACGGAGTTTCGTATAACGGAGCCATCGACAAGGTCATTCTGGGAGAGGCAGGCGTGAAGGAGGTCAAACTTCCCGTAAAGGATTCCCGTTCAGGAAAGATTGTTTTCAAGGAAATCTATTGCGGAGGCTGTACGAAATATCCTGAGCAGGGTAACTATATGGGTGATTCTTACGTGATTCTGCACAACAATACCTCTGAGGTCCAGTATCTTGACGGATTGTGTTTCGGTGCTCTCGACCCTTCCAATTCTGTCGGGACCAATGTTTGGGTGACGACTGATCCTGCTACCGGCGAGACCGTTTATCCTGATTTCATTCCTCTCTCTCAGGCTGTCTGGCAGATAGGCGGGGACGGCACTGCGTTCCCTCTGGAACCTGGAGAAGATGCCGTGATAGTGGTCTTCGGAGCGATAGATCACCATTCGAAGTATCCTAACTCGGTGAATCTGAATAACTCACAGTATTTCGTATGCTATAATACGACGTACTTCCCGAATCCTAATTTTCATCCGGCGCCGGGCAACAACATCCGGCAGGACCATATTCTGGACGTGGTGATAAAGACCGGAAAGGCCAATGCCTTTACTTTCTCCATCAATTCCCCTGCAACCGTAATTTTCAGGGCGCCTGAGGGTACTACGATGAAAGAGTTCGTGTCTGAATCCGGAAACGTCATTCCTAAGCCGGGTTCGACCAGCGAAAACATTGTCAAACTCCCGATTGATTGGGTGATTGACGGTGTAGAGGTGTTCGTTAAGGGCGGTTCCAACAAGAAGAGACTCTGTCCTGACATTGATGCAGGTGCTGTAGAATTCTCCGGCTCATACCAGGGACATACTCTTTTCCGTAAGGCTGATGAAGCATCGAGCCAGACTTTCGGATATGAAATCCTGGCCGATACAAATAACTCTACCAATGATTTTTATGAACGTGAAAAACAGTCGCTCCATGAATAAGACATTGAAAATAACAGTGGCTGCGGCCCTTCTTTTCTGGTCTGCGGGACTGTTTGCGCAGACATTCGACATTGTAGAACGCAGGGATTTCTGGAATGCCGGCAGGAACGTCAACGGATTGCGGACAGACTCATTGACAGTATCTTACGCTGAACTCGGAGCTGATTATACCAGCGGTGGTTTCAGGGATGTCAATGATCCTAAGACTATCTGGAGTGCAGGCGCCGAGGCCGGTACCATAACCCATCTGAAGAAGTTCTCCATGATCGGGGCATTCTCTTTCCGGAATGCAGAGAGCCAGAAGGCATGTGGATCAATGTCGGCACGTCCCGGTTACTATCCGGTGGACATCTACGAGTTTACTCCTGGCCGCAAGACCAGACAGACCTATTCTTTCCTCGGAGGAATTGCCGTTGATCTGAATGACAGTTGGCGACTTGGAGGAAAACTGGACTTTGCAGCTGAGAACTATACGAAGCGTAAGGATCTGCGTCATACTAATTTTCTCTTGGACATGACTTTCGCGCCGAGTATCATGTGGCATCGCGGAGACTTGGCATTGGGTGCAAGCTACGTTTTCTCCAAGACTTCGGAAACGATTACAGCTGAGGAACTTGGAATCACTTCAGGAGTATATTACGCTTTCATTGACAAGGGCCTTATGTATGGTGTCCAGGATATCTGGGACAATTCCGGCCTGCACATCAAGGAAGCCGGAGTCATCGGTTTTCCGTCCAGGGAACTGACAAACGGCGGCGCCGCGCAGATTCAGTGGCGGAACTTCTATGCCGAAATCGAGGCATTGGCAAGTCACGGAAGCACAGGTGAGAAGCAGAAAATCTGGTACAACTTCGATGGCTGGTCTATGGGTGTGAAAATGGACTACAGGATTCCTGGCAACGGGCACAGTCATTATCTCAGAGGACGCTATTCTATCAGGACTCAGGACAATGACGAGAATGTTCTGGAGGACGTTACTGAGAATGGTGTCACCACGACCCGCAAGTATGGCACGAATAACATCTTTACTCGCCAGAGCATCAATGCCGGTGCCGAGTGGGAACTTCTTCTCGACTCAGGGGAGTATTTCAATGCCGGTCTTGGCTGGACTCAGGACTGTGAGGTTTCCACGATGACCTATCCGTTCGTAAATACTTGCAAGGCAGATGTTTTCAATGTCTTTGCCTCTATCCTCGTGAAGTTCGGACGTTTCGACTTGAAGGTCAATGCCAATGTGTCGAAGGGTAAGGATGATGAATATCACTGGAAATCCCAAGGAATCGAGGCTTCAGATGAGCCGTTCCGTCTTTCGGAGTATGAGGCGGCAATGACTGCGTATGAGACTTGTGCGAAGGTCAATGGATGTCTTTCCGTCAGATATAATTTCAGGAAGGGTGTTTATCTCGAGGCTTCTTATGAGGGTATTTCGCGTCTGAAGAAGAAATTTGACATTGTCGAGGGATTCTCTGCCGGAAGAATCAGAAACAGGGAAGCATTGACAATTGGCTATAATTTTTAAAACATAAATACGTTAACGATATGAAAAAAGTCATTTTACTTGCTGCGGCTGTGGCTGTATTGGCCGGCTGTCAGACTGAAAAAATCGAGACTCCTGTTCCTGGACTCGTGAAGATTGTTCCGGTAATGACCAAGGTTACCGATGTCAATTTCGAGAATGGCGACAAAGTAGGTGTCACCATCATGCAGGGTGATGTGGCGTATGCACAGAATCAGCTTCTTACATATTCAGACAATGTTTTCTCAGGCACACTTAACTGGTATGCAGAGGCATTGACACCATCCACATTGACAGCATATTATCCTTATGCCTCTGAGGGTGCGCCTTCTACATTCAAGGTTGCTGCGGACCAGACTTCAGGTTATGGTGCGTCGGATTTCATAGCCGGCAAGAAAGAGGAAGTTACTGCTTCTGTCAATGCTGTCGTAGTGCCTTTCAAGCACATGTTGACAAAGATTTCGCTTGTTGTGGACAACCAGTCTCAGTCCGGTATTTCTTCTATTGAACTTCGTGGCTCCAAGACAACTGCTGACATTGACCTTGTCAATATGACTGCTGCGGTTTCTGAGGGTGCTGCTGTCGAGGCTGTCAAGGCTCATGCGGTTACTGAGGGTGAGCTTTACAGCGCCATCGTTGTTCCTCAGACAGTTGCTTTTGAACTTTCTGTAACTACATCTACCGGGAAGGAACTTACTCAGAAGTTGGTCTCTACAGAACTTAAGCAGGGTCTCCAATATACTATCAATGTGAAGGTTATGCCTTCAGACATCAAGGTTTCCATTTCCGGAAATATCGAGAACTGGGGTGACGGCGGTGAAATCGGCGGAGACGTGCCTACTTACATTGACTTTGCTGAATATGACGGTTATTTCATTTACAAGAATGAGAAATATACTACAGTGAAGATGTCAGACGGTTCAGTATGGATGTCTCAGTCTATGCGTTATGTTCCTGAGGGATACACTGTTTCTTCAGATCCTGCTGCGGAGTCACACATTTGGGCTCCTTATACCATCGTTGATAAGGTGCCTACTCCTTCTACCGATGCCGAGTTTGTAAGCAAGAAGGGTTATCTCTATGATTATCAGGCTATTTTCGGTGAGGAAATCACTGTGGACAATGCCGCTTCGTTCGAGGGCAAGCAGGGTATCTGCCCTAACGGATGGCATGTTCCTACCAGAAGTGAGTATATTGCTCTTTGCGGTTATTCAGCAAAAGGTGTCAATGATGAGGCAGCCATAACGAAGGATGATGCATTGCTCTGGGATACCGCAGCCGGTTATGGCTCAGTGAAGAAGGCCAAGGAACTTGGATGGAATCCGGAACTTGTAGGTTATCGTCAGGTTACCAAGTTCGGTGCGACCGGACAGTATCTCAAGAACGCTATTGCTGCGGCCAATACCAATGATGAGGCTCTGGCCGGCAGTCCTGCCATCACATATTTCGCTTCTTCTACATTCTACAAGGCGAATTATGATTCCAAGGAGCCTACCAAACTCAATACGCTCCAGTATTTCGGCATGATGACCACATTCACAAGCCAGTATAAGGATGGACGTCTGTCTATGTCATTCGTTCACAGCGGATGCGGTATGACTCTGCGTTGTGTGAAGAACAAGTAATATATAACATAAACACTGGAAGCCGTTGTCGTGTGATGGCGGCTTCTGTAATGCTACACTTAATGGCTAAACAATCAACAATCAAAAGGAATTGGCCTAAATATCTCCTTCAGTGGGGTGTTCTGGCCGCATTGGCAGCTTTCCTGCTCATCCCGGGCAAGGATCCTGCAAACCCTGAGGCATATTGCCCTATGGGCGGTCTTCAGGCATTGACAACATTCTTCGTAAAAGGCTCACTTCCATGCAGCATGAGCATGGTGCAGATAGTGATGGGTATCGTTCTGGCTGCTGCAGTCGTGCTTTTCAGCAAGCTTTTCTGCGGTTATCTCTGCCCGTTGGGAACTGTCCAGGACCTTCTCATGAAACTCCGCAACACTATCGGCTGGAGAGGTATCGTGGTAAAGAACGGTACTGTTGCCGACAAGGTTCTCCGCGTCATCAAGTATGTGCTTCTGTTCTGGATTTTCTATTCTACTGCTACTGCGAGCGAGTTGTTCTGCAAGAACCTTGACCCTTACTATGCTGTGGCCACCGGATTCAAGGGCGAGATAACTCTCTGGATGTCATTGATTTCAGTTGCGGCTGTGATTCTCTGCGGCTTCATGGTCAACATGTTCTGGTGCAAGTATCTGTGTCCTCTCGGAGCAATTTCGAATTCTCTGAAGTTCTGGGTGTGGATTGTGGTTCTTGCTGCTGCATATTACCTGCTCGGAACTATTGGTGTCAATGTCCCTTGGTGGGCTCTTCTTGCGGCGTTCTGCGTTGTGGGTTATCTGCTGGAAATCCTCTGCGGAAAACCTAGGCTTCAGGTGCTCCATATCATGAAGAATGACTCCAAGTGTACGCATTGCGGCCTTTGTACGAAGGCTTGTCCTTATGGCATTGATGTGGCTGGCTGCAGGGCCGGTGCCGTCAAGGCTGTGGATTGTACTCTGTGCGGTGAGTGTACGGCAGTTTGTCCTGTGGATGCCATCCATACCGGTGTGTGCGTGAAAGGCGGACGCAACGTGTGGAACGTGCTGGCTCCGGCTGTCATTGCATTGGTTCTCATGGGTATTGGTCTCTGGGCCGGCGGAAAGTATGAGCTTCCTACCATCAATGTTACCTGGGGTATCGAGCAGACTCTGGAGGATGGTACGGTTAAGCAGCTGGTGGATCCGTCATCATTGAAAACTCTGGAGATGGAGGGGCTGCGTTCAGTCAAGTGCTACGGCAGTTCTATGGCTTTCAAGGCTAAATTGGAGAAAATCAGGGGCGTTCATGGTGTGAAGACGTTTGTTTCCCACCACAGGGCCGTGATCACTTATGATCCTGCTGCCACTACTCCTGAGATTATCCAGGAGAGTGTGTTCACACCTTCCAAGTTCCGTGTCAATACTCCTGATATGTCGGCTGTGGACAGCATCAAGGTGGTTACTATCCGTACTGAAAATATGTATGACAAGCTGGACCTGAATTATCTCGGTCTCCAGATGCGTCTGACTGACAAGAAGATATATGGTCTCGAGTCCGAGTTTGCATGTCCTCTCATTGTCCGTGTCTATATGGATGCTTCAGAGACTGCCGACAAGGCCTGGTTCAAGAAGATTGTCAATATGAAGGAGCTTGAGATGCCTGTCCACGGCGGCGGCACCAAGATTACTCCTGTGAACTTCAAGTTCGTGGATCTTGAGGATGGCGAGTCTTATATTTCTACGGAGTCTTTCATCCGTAAGATGTTCACTCCGTTCAAGGCCCAGTTCTCCAGCAGGGTAGAGGAGTTCGCCGGCAAGCCTCAGTTCGTATATGAGATTCCGGATGCAAATTATGAGAAGCCGATTATCCTGAGAAATCTGCCTTTCGTAAGCAACCATCTTTCCAAGAATGACGGTATCATTGGTGTCTATCTCGAGCTTGACAATAGTCTGACTCCGGCTCTGATGATCCGATATGCCGCTCCTATGACGGCTGACCGTGTCTGGGAACTTCTGAATATGGACAAGTGGACCATCACCTACAAGAAGGATGATGTCCGCGAAGTGGATGCAAAACTGAAGTTCAAGAACCCTGGCGTGGAAGTGCCGTATGAAGGCTCTGCGTTGGAGAAGGTTCTGGTGTCAGAATAACCGGTTGGGTCATTGATGTCTTAGCATTTCCATGATGTTGCTGAATTGCACTTCTCGGGAGTGCTAAGATGTTAATAATCCGTAATATATAATATAAGATGAAAATGAAAAGAATGTATCTGGCCGCATTGACATTGGCCGGAGTCTTATTGGGGCAGGCGACAGCTTTTGCCGATGAGGGCATGTGGCTGATTCAAGATATCAACGCGGCGTTGGAAAAGAAGATGCAGGAGAGGGGGCTGAAGCTCTCGGCCGGGGAAATTTACAATGCGGATGCGCCGGGTGCGGCTGTTTCTGATGCGATTGTCTCTCTGGGTTTTTACTGCACCGGAAGTATAATTTCAGACCAGGGGCTTCTGATAACGAACCACCATTGTGCTTACTCGGATGTTTTCGCGCTGAGTACACCTGAGCATAATTATCTGGAAGAGGGCTATTGGGCAGTGCGCAGTGATCAGGAGTTGCCTATTCCAGACAAGCAGGTGTTCTTCCTGAAGAGGGTTCTGGACATCACGGGGGAAGTGAAGAATCTCCGTGACGATTTGGCGAAGAAGGGGCTTCCTTGCGGAATGCGTCGTGTGAGCCATATTCTGGAGTCGAAGTATAAGAAGGATACAGGAAAAGAGGCCTATCTGAATTCAATGTGGGCAGGCGAGAAGTACTACATGGCGTTGTATGATGTCTATGAGGATCTTCGTCTCGTGGCTGCGCCTCCTGTTTCCGTGGCTGCATTCGGTGGTGATACTGACAACTGGGAGTGGCCTCAGCATAAATGTGATTTCGCAATGTATCGCGTGTATATGTCGCCTGACGGCAAACCAGCAAAGTATTCTAGTGATAATGTTCCTTTGAAGCCGTTGCGCAAACTGGATATCTCTTTGGATGGTTACAAGCCTGGCGACTATACTATGGTTATCGGCTATCCTGGCAGAACCAACCGTTATGCGTCTTCGTTGGAGACTGATTATCAGGAACGTGTGACTCTTCCGATTGCCAATGAACTGAGACGCAATCAGATGGAAATAATGCGCCGCTGGATGGATGCTGACCCTGCTGTATGGCTCAAGTATTCTGATACGTTCTTCGGCCTCAGCAATATCGGTGAAATGCAGGAAGGCGAGGCTGCCTGTCTTAAGAGGTTCGGAGTCAAGGCTATAAAGGAGTCTGAGGAGAAGGATTTGCAGGCATGGATAGAAGCAGACCCTGCACGTAAGGCCAGATGGGGTGGTCTCATGTCGGATTTGAAGAAGATGTATGATGAGACAGAGGCCGTGGAGCGCAACAAGGCTTATTTCCGTGAAACTTTCTTCCGTGGAACTATCATTGGCCGTACCATCATGAGAATGAACAGTGCTCGCGGCAAGTTCAAGCCGATGAAGAAATTCCTTATGAGAGGTGTTTCTGAGACGGATCCAAGGGTGGAGCGCGATTTGCTGGAATACTCTGTGTCACAGTACTTCACTAACATTGACACGTCTCTTTTCGGTCCTTATCAGAGGGAACTTTCCGCTAAGTTCGGTACGGATTTCAAGGCGATGACTGATTATATTTGGGAGGGAACTATGGTTGCTTCCCGTGAAAAGGCGGAGGCGTTCAATAATCCTGCCCAGTTCAATGATGACAGGCTGAAGAAGCTTCTTTTGGATGTCAGCATTCTTGATTTCAACAAGACTGATGATGACATGAATCTGCGTAACAGGATTCTGGCGCTGAACAAGGAATATACTCAGGCTCTCTATGAGATGCGCAGTGATAAGGGAATTGCCCAGTATCCTGATGCAAATTCCACAATGCGAATTACTTATGGTACTGTCGGTCCGATCGAGCCTCATGATGGAGTATGGTGCTCATGGCAGACTTCGACTAATGGAATCATTGAAAAATATGACGCGGAGAATCGCGATTTCAAGCCTTCAGATGCGTTTATGTCAATGCTGGAGTCTCGTGATTGGGGGCGTTGGGCTGTGAAGATGCCTTCTTCCGGCAAAAAGGCTGCTCCGGCACCTGTCGGGTCTGCTCCTGCCGGGACAATGCCTGCTGATTTCCTTACAGACAACGATATTACCGGCGGTAATTCCGGCAGTCCTGTGCTCAATGCCGAGGGTAAGGTCATCGGCTTGGCTTTCGATGGCAACAAGGAATCTCTCGCCAGTGATTTGTATGCCGTTCCGGGCTACAACAAGTGTGTCTGCGTGGATATCCGCTATATTCTCTGGACTCTGGACAAGTATGCCGGAATGTCTAGAATTATCGAGGAACTTGGGCTGTAATGGACTGGTCATGAATAAATTGCTTACTATCAGCGCGATATCAGTTTTGGCGCTGTCATTTGTGTCCTGTGCGGAAGAACCCGCATGGGATACAACTGTAGAGATAGGTCCATATACGGTTTCTCTTGTCGAGAAGGATGTATGGCATGTGGAAGACTGTAATTCGTCGAATCCTCCGGGGGAGTCCGTACTGGAAGACGGAACGGTCAGGTATAACGGGTGCTCGGACATGTACATCGTCAGGGGCCGTAAGAAGGCTATTCTGATAGATTTGTCCAATAATGTAAAGTGGGCGGATGATGCGGATGAGTCGTTGAGGCAGATTTTTTATGACCGTGCAGGTAAAAGGGAGAAGCTGATAGCGATTACGCATAATCATTACGACCACACGGGCATGTATGGTGCTTTCAAGGATGAAAAAGGTATCCGGTATTTGCTTCCGAAGGAGGATTTCAAGAGGGATACGCTTTTTACTCATGATACCACGCTCATCGCTGACCGCGATGTTATAGACTTGGGTGGAATGAATCTGGAATGTGTTCAGTGTGAGGGGCATACGCCTGGCTCGATGATTTATTTCCTGAAAGGTCATGATATGGCTTTTTCGGGTGATGCAATCGGTTCCGGAGCGGGTGTGTGGATTTTCGACATGCCTGGCTTCGAGAATTACAGGCGCAGTGTTTCCCGGTTGCTCAAGTACCTGGAGGACCCTGCATCCGGCATTGACGAGAGTATATTCAGGTTCTTGCCAGGTCATGCATATCAGATGGAGGGTATCGATATGGATATCCAGTATGTGCGTGATATGGATGAGCTTAACAACCGCATCAGCATGGGAGAAGCTGAGTGGGATCCGTATCCTATGGCTCACCGCGGCCTGGATGCCAGGTTCAAGTACGGCAAGGTTGCCATCGTATGGAACAAGGCGTTAAGTGAGGCCTATGCCGCACGCATGGCTGAAGAATAAAAAGCGCACACTTTCCGAACAAAATTTGTTAATCCCGAAAATTCGTTTTATCTTTGCATTCCCATCAGGAGAAATCGGTTAACGAATCTCTCGAAGGAATGCATTTCCGGAGAGGTGGGTGAGTGGCTGAAACCACCAGTTTGCTAAACTGACGTACGGGTTTACCGTACCACGAGTTCGAATCTCGTCCTCTCCGCTGAAAAGTGGCTTACAGGTGTCTGTAGGCCACTTTTTCTATTTAATATCCCAAAAAATATCCCATTTTTGAATTTCGGTCGCAAGCGGACTTGTGCGGTTATGAGCTGTCAGGAGCATAGAAAAGGCACATTTCTTCTAACAAGGAATCTATCCTCGGTAATCCTGCACAACTCCTTACTAACTTATTTTTTAGCGCTTACTATATGGATTTGCTTTTTATTACGCTAAAAAAGTATAACCGAAAAATCTCGACCCTCTTGACAGCGGTGTGTCAATGCTATCGATTGATGGCTAGTCATTTACGTGATTCGGGAAATGCCAAGAGGGGGTTTTGAAATGGGGTCTTGACAGATTGTCAAGACCCTGTTTTGTTTAGTATAACATTGATATAGAATACTTTAGCACTGTGATTTCCGATTTGGCGGCTGCCAAGAGGGTCGAAATCTTGAGATGGTCGGCATACCGGTGTTCTTCTCTACAGGCACAGAAAACGGGGTAAAAAACGCCTTGATTTTACCCCGTTTCGTTCAAAAATGATATTCCGTGTAAAATCGGCCGGTTTTTTACACGAAATCTTGCGGCTCGATGGAATCCCGTGGTCGGTCACGCGTCATGACCACACAGATGCGTCTGTGACACATTTGCGTGACTGGATCACCCTGTAGAAGGCCCCCGCTGCCACGTCAGATGGCTCAGGAGAGTTCTCTATGCCATATCGGTGTGGTCAGTTACGGAGCGGTTGTTCCAATAAATCTGACATCTTGGGGACATTTAGGATGGTGTCAATATAGACATCCTGTTATTGTCATATTCTGTGGTCCCGCCTATATGTTTCTTAATTTCCAATCATTTGCAGGTATTCACCTTTTACTGTAAGACAATAATCTCGAAATCAGGATTATTTTAAAACGATTCTCTCATTATGTGGGTTTGGTGGCCTTAGAATAGGTGTTTTTTTGTTGTCAAAGTCAGGAAAAACACGTATTTTGGAAACCGTTTTTAATTATTCAGAACGCAATATTGGACATTTCTAACAATTATAAACATAGAATTATGAAGACGAGAAGACTACTTTGGATGTTTGCTGCGACCGCAGGTGTGATTGTCGCAGGATGTAAGGACAATGCTGCTACGGATCAGCCTGCACCGGAGTCAGAACCAACACCAGAATCGGAACCTGTGGCTGCATACCATTTCAATTTCAAGGATATAACATCGTCCGGCGCGACCATAGAGGTCACTCCCGAGGACAATTCCACATATTACACATGGGACGTGATGACGTCCGAAAATTTCAGGATATCTTATGGTACGGACATGAATGCACTCGTCAGGGAGCACGTGGCCTACATTAAAGAACAGCTCTCGAATTATCAGGCGGAGGTGGATCCTAACGGCTCGCTTCTCGACTTGCTGAGCATAGGGTTTGATTCACAGCGCCTTTCCTCACTCAAGCCGGAGACTGAATATACAGTGTTCGCTTTCGGAATGAACGCGGACGGTACTCCTGTGGAAAACGTCGTTATCGGCACGTTCACTACAAAGAAATTCGAGGTAGTGGATAAATGTTCGTTCGATATCACGGCAGGGGAGGTTAGCCAGCTTTCCTTCTCATTCACAGTGACGCCTTCTGACAATTCCACAAAATACTATGTGGGCCTTGTTGATACAGAGGACCTCAAACAGGCCACAGCTGAAGACATTGCCCAGGGAATGATTCAGCAGGCCAATGTTGCCGAGGTGGACTGGTCTTCTACGGACTTGCTGATTTCAGGAACACATAAGTTGGATACGTACAAGGACTTGGAAATCAGTGACTTGGAGCCTGGCACAGAGTACTCGGTCATTGTTTTCGGCGTGAGCCCGCTGGGCGAGCGCACCACCGCTGTGGCCCACAAGGAGATTACTACAGCGAATGTCCCAGTATCGTCGATGACTTTTGATATCAATGTCGTGGAGACGTATGCTGACGGAGCATTGATAAAAATCATTCCTTCAGTGAAGGATGAGACTTATATGGCAGGATGCATCCAGAGGGCGGAATACGAGAAGTTCAAGAAGGAAGACGGCACTTATGATGATGCGGCATTCATGGAATATCTCATCGCCAATGGAAATCTCGTTCTGAATGAGGGCGACATCGAACTGAACAGAAAAGGTGCGCTGCTGACGGACACGAAATACATATGCTTTGCGTTCGGCTATCAGGGCGGTGCGACTACGAAACTGTACGTGAAGGATTTCGAGACCGGGACCCATGACACGAGTGGTGAGGCTACCGTGGAAATCACTAAGATAACAGTGACTTCCCCTTCGGAAATCAGTTCATTTGCGGATGGAGACATACATGCATATCTGAAGGCCAATGACAAGGCGGAACACTGGTATGCCGCTTTCTTCAGGGCCAATAAGGATGGTGTGGCCATAGACTATAATGACGATCCGATGACCGACAACGAAATCCTCAGCGGAATCACCGGCGGTGCCGGAAATACGGACAAGGATGTCATAAGTAGGGCTGTCGCTTTCGGAAACAGCTACATTGTGTATGCTGTGGCCAAGGATGCAGAAGGAAACATGGGCAAGGTCGTGAAGCAGTTGATTATCCCTACTGCGGAGATGGTAGAAAAGTAATGCTAAAAAAGGATAGCGAAAAATCTCGACCCTCTTGACAGCGGTGTGTCAATGCTATCGATTGATGGTCAGTCATTTACGTGATTCGTGAAATGCCAAGAGGTGGTTTTGAAATGGGGTCTTGACAGATTGTCAAGGCCCTGTTTTGTTCAGTATAACATTGATATAGAATACTTTAGCACTGTGATTTCTGATTTGGCGGCTGTCAAGAGGGTCGAAATCTTGAGACGGTCGGCATACAGGTGTTCTTCTCTGCAGGCACAGAAAACGGGGTAAAAAACGCCTTGTTTTTACCCCGTTTCGTTCAAAAATGATATTCCGTGTAAAATCGGCCGGTTTTTTACACGAAATCTTGCGGCTCGATGGAATCCCGTGGTCGGCCACGCGTCATGACCGCACAGATGCGTCTGTGATACATTTGCGTGGCTGGACCACCTTGTAGAAGGCCCCCGCTGCCACGTCAGATGGCCCCGGAGTGCTCTCTATGCCATATCGGTGTGGTCAGTTACGGAAGATTTTGCCGCTTACTTTTCGCAAAATATCTTTCCGAGTTATTTTTATATCGTTATTTTGTTTACATTTGTCATTTATGGTGCTGGGCTTTCCGGCAGTTTGAAAGGAAAAAAATACAAAACTGACATTATGATAAGTAAACTTGCAAAACAAGCAGTGGTCTGCACGGCAGCATTGACTTTAATCGCATCAGGTCTTTCGGCCCAGAGCCGCGAAGACAGGAAGGTTCGTACCCCGAACTATGAATTGGCAGAAAGATTCTCTGCCAAGAGGGTTGGACAGATGGTATTCTCGACATCCGTAAGACCGCAGTGGTTCAGGAACGGAGACAAATTCCTCTATGCATGGAAGACATCTGAAGGAACAGAATACTACATTGCGGACCCTAAGCTCGGCAAGACCGAGAAGGCATTCGACATGGAAAAACTTGCAATGCAGATTACCGGAATCGTACGCGACCCGTTCGAGGCAAAACACCTTCCTATGAGGAACCTATCCATTGACCCTGAAAACGATGGTATCCTGAAATTCGACATCGTCAGCTCGCAGGAAAAGAAAGACACTACAGGAAAATCTACAGGCGACAGGATTACATACCACTTCAGTTACAAGATTTCTGACAAGAGCCTCACTTACGACACCACAGACAAAGACGACAAATATCCTTCATGGGCAAACGTGTCCCCTGACGGAATGACAGGCGTCTATATGAAGAACTCGAACCTCTTCTATATGGACACCTTGAATATGCGCAAGGCAGCCAAAGACCCTAAGGACAGCACAATCGTAGAACATAGGATTACAAGCGACGGATACAAGGATTTCTGCTATGGCATAAACAACTACAACGGCAATACCGAGACAGATACGACCAAACGCGTATTCCCGACAGAACTTGTATGGTCACCGGATTCGAAGCACCTCGCAGTCATGCGCTGGGATATGAGCCCGGTAAAAGACTTCTGGGTAATCAACTCCCTCAGCAGACCACGTCCGACACTCGAAACCTACAAATACCAGATGCCGGGCGAGCCTGGCCCTCACGGCCATTTGTATGTTTTCAATGCCGGTGACTGGACCTCCCACACGGTGAAAATCAATGCCTTCAAGGATCAGGAGCTGTCACTCCAGTCCGCTCCGGCTACTGTCAATGACCAGTTCGAAGAATTCGGCAGCATCAAATGGCTCGGCGGCCCGGACGGTTTCTGGCTGACAAGAATGAGCCGCGACCTCAAACGCATGGACATCTGCTACGTCGGCATTGACAGCGACTCTACAAAGACCGTCATTGCTGAAAGGATGAACACCTACGTCGAGAGCCGTGCGCTCAGAATCATTGACAACGGCAAGAAACTCATCCATTGGTCCGAAAGGAACGGATGGGCGAACCTCTACCTCTGCGACTTGAACGGCAAGGTGCTCCGCAATCTCACAGAAGGCGCATACCATGTGGACGACGTGCTCGCTGTCAATGAAAAAGAAGGCTATATCCTGTTCCGTGCCTGCGGAAAGGAAAAAGGCGAGAACCCTTACCAGATGCATGTCTATAGGGTAAGTCTCCAGGGCGGAGAGCCTAAGATGCTCGACATGCCGGACATGAACATTGATGCTATCGCTACTGAAGACGGCAAGTACTTCATTGCCAATTGCTCACGAGTGGATTACAAGCCATTCTCAGTCCTCTATGACGCGACCGGAAAGAAAGTCTGTGACCTCGGCGAGGCTGACTTCTCACTCCTCTTCGCTGCCGGATACAAATTCCCTGAGCGTTTCACGGTGAAGGCTGCCGATGGCATTACCGACCTTCACGGAGCAATCTACAAGCCATTCGACTTCGACTCCACAAAGGTCTATCCTATATGTGATTACGTTTACCCGGGCCCTCAGGTCGAGGCCAACAACATCAGCTGGAGCAGGGGATTCACCAGAACAGACCGTCTTGCCCAGCTTGGCTTCATCGTCATAACAGTCGGCAATAGGGGAGGCCATCCTGACAGGTCGAAATGGTATCACAACTACGGCTACGGCAACCTCCGCGACTACGGTCTCGAGGACCAGAAATATGCAATCCAGCAGCTCGGAGCGAAGTATCCATGGATTGACCTCGGCAGAGTAGGTATCCACGGACACTCAGGCGGCGGATTCATGTCCACAGCAGCCATGCTCAAGTACCCTGACTTCTTCAAGGCAGCCGTTTCTTGCGCGGGCAACCATGACAACAACATCTACAACCGCTGGTGGAGCGAACAGCATCACGGAATCAAAGAGAAGATAGAGGCAGGCGACACAACCTTCGTATATTCCATCGAGACCAATCCTCAGATTGCCTCCAACCTGAAGGGACACCTCATGCTCGTGCACGGCGACATCGACAACAACGTGCATCCTGCGAACTCTATCCGTGTCGTCAATGCCCTCATCCGCGCCAACAAGCGTTTCGACATGCTCATCCTCCCTGGCCAGCGCCACGGATTCGGCGATATGAACGAGTACTTCTTCTGGCGTCTGGCAGACTACTACTGCGAGTGGCTGATGGGAGCCAGCGAGAGGCATGAAGTCGATATAAAAGAAATGAACAACGATTAATTTTACTATGAAATTCAGGTCAATGTTAATGTGTGCAGGCGCAATCTTCACGATTGCCGCCTGCCATGACTCCTCAGTGAGTGTCGATAAGGTCAATGTCAATGTTACCGAGCCTCTTTCTCCTGAAAGAACTGACTCAGTGACAGTTGCAATAAGCATTGAATATCCGTCGAGCGGACTGGAAGACTCGGTCAAGACAGCCATCTGTGAAAATATCGTCGAAGCCGCATTCGGCTCGGACTATGCCGGCCTGGACCTGAAGTCCGCTGCCGACAAATGGACTGCAGACTTCGTCGCAGAATACCGCAGCACCTGCCTGGACCTGCTCAAGGCCAATGCGGAGAATGACGATATCAATGTTACCGGGAGCCTCGGCTTTCTGGTGTGGTCCAGCAACATTGAAGGCTATTTATCAGGCAAGCATGAAGATGTAGTCTCCTATACTATAGCAGATTACGTCTATGAAGGCGGTGCCCACGGCTCCTCGTCTGAAGTGACGGTCAATATGAATCTCAAGACAGGAAAACAGGTTACAGAGGAAGATTTCTTCATTCCTGGATATAAGGAGGAACTTTCGAAGTTGCTCACATCACATCTTCGTGATGCCATGCCTGACCAGGAGTCTTACGACTGTCTGTTCATCAAGGATATCGAGCCTAACGGAAACTTCAAGGTTTCAGATACAGGCGTTACCTATGTTTACGGCCAGTACGAAATAGGCCCATATTCACTTGGTATCATAAAGGTCACTGTTCCATGGGAAGAACTCGGCGACCTCGTCCGCGAGCATCCTCTTAGATAACTACAGCTACAAATGTTCAAATCCATCAAAGACCAGACGGACGAAGTCCTTCTTGTGAAATTGAAGCGTGGCAATATCCGCAGTTTCGAGGCGATATATGACCGCTACGCTCCGATGGTATTGAACTTTGTCCGCAAGATAATCAAGGATCAGATGCGTGCGGAAGATATTACCCAGAACATATTCATGCGGCTTTATGTCTCACGGAACAGCCTGGATCCGGAGCTCTCGCTGAAGGACTGGCTGTTCGTGTGCGCCAGGAACGAGGCGTTGGATGTTCTCAGGTCCAAATGGGCGAAGGATGTGGAGAAGGTCCGGGAGATAAGGGAAGACGTTCAGGTTTCTGTTCCGGAAGACGAGATGATACGGAGGGAATCCGCAGCGCAACTGCGTACCATGGTGGACGACCTTCCGGGGCAGCGCTCCAAGATATTGAAGATGAGTAAACTGGATGAACTTTCAAATAGGGAGATAGCCGAGAGGCTAGGGCTTTCTGTACGCACAGTGGAGAAGCATCTGGAACTTGCCCTGAAAGATCTTCGCGGAAAGCTGAATTGACCTTTTAGTAACATTGACATAAAAAAATCAAAAATTTTTCCTAAATCGTTACGTAAATTTTCCTGGTCTTACGTTCTTATGGTGAAAGGCAGTGAAAGACTGCCTCAGAAATCTGTTTTCTTATCATATCGTAATGGACAAGAGACTGAAAGATTATTATGACGGCTTGTTTTCCCCGGAGGAAGAGTCAGAAGTCCAGAAGTGGCTCGCTCTCCACGGGAAAGATGAGTCTGTGTCCGACTCCTTGCGGGAGCTGTTCGACGGGGAGGAAAAGCGCTCCGGCGAACAGATATTGATGTATAAGCGCATTGCCCCGGAAAAGAAGAGCATCTGGCGCAGCAGTCTCATGGCGGCCTGCATTGCCGGTCTCCTCGCTGTTGCGGTAGCTTCGCCGATTGCGTATTTCGTCGGGAAGAAGGATGCTCCGGTGCAGCTCGCGGAAGTGGAATGGCGCGAATATAAAGTCCCTGCCGGCGAGAATCACCGTATGGTGTTGCCTGACAGTTCGGAGATTTGGCTGAACGCAGGTTCCCGCATCACCTATCCATCACGTTTCGAGGGCAATGAACGTAAGGTGTTCATCGACGGAGAGGTCTATGCACATATCACGTCTGACCCTCAGCATCCGTTCATAATAAATTCCGGCGACACACGCCTGAAAGTCTATGGAACTACATTCAACTACAAGACTTACAGTGAGAGCGAATGTGTCGAGGTCCTGCTTCTGAAAGGTTCGGTCAGCCTCGATGTGAATGTCGGGGGCGAGATGAAGACCGTGCAGATGGCGCCTGGATATATGGTGCAGTATGACAGGAATACCTGCTCTGTCGATATGCAGACATTCGACCGGACGAACTACCGGGCGTTCTCCGAGAAGCATTCATTCCATTTCTTCAATCTTACTATGGCTGACATCGCCAGGGATCTGTCCCGCTATTTCGGGACCAGGATTGTCGTGCAGGACGACAAGCTGGCGAAGACGCATTTCTACGCATATTTCACTAATAACGAAACTCTTGAGCAGATTCTTTCTGCGATGAACACTGACAAGAAAATGAAAATCAAGTCGAGTGACGGCGTCATATACTTGTCATCCCGATAGAATCCCACATATTATTCATTTAACCATATTAAACAATCGATGAAAGTAAAAATTTTACTTGCATCGCTGCTTGCCATGGTGATAAGTTTGTCCGCTTCGGCTCTGGAAATAGACCTGAAGTTGCATAATGTCACCGTAAGAGAAGCGATTGCCGCATTGAACAAGATGGAAAACTGGTCCATCATCGTTAATTCTGACGAAATCGATTTGTCCAGGAAAGTGTCTGTCGATGCTGCCGGTGCCAGCATCAATGATGTCCTTGACCAAATCTTTGTCGGACAGAATGTTACTTATGTCATAAACGGAAGCCGCGTGTCCATCACCGGGCATCAGGCTGCGCCAAAGGCTGAAGGGCCTGCGAAGATTACCGTAAAGGGTAAGGTGACCGATCCGTCGGGAGCGCCTCTTCCTGCAGCCTCACTCATGGTGAAGGGTACCAAGACCGGCTTCTTCACTGACATGGACGGAAACTTTGAATTGTCCGGCATAGACTATCCTGTGACTCTCGTGGTGTCGTATATCGGATTCTCCGAAAGGGAGGTCAATGTCAATGGAACAGAGACAGACCTCACGATTAGCCTCTCCGATGACCAGAACTTTCTTGACGATGTGGTCGTGGTCGGATATGGCACACAGAAGAAAGTGAATCTGACTGGAGCTGTCTCCGTGATTGACGGAAAGGATCTCAATGCCCGCCCTGTCACCAACACTGCCATGGCTCTCCAGGGAGCAGACCCTTCCCTCACTCTTACCACAGGAAACGGTTCCATTGCTGGAAATCATTACAAGATGTCCATCCGTGGTGCGGTGTCATTGAACTCAGGTTCACCGCTCGTTCTCATCGACGGTATCGAGGGTAGCCTCGCGCAGGTGAACCCTAACGACATCGAGAACATATCAGTTCTCAAGGACGCATCCTCCTGTGCCATCTATGGTGCGAAGGCTTCTGCCGGCGTGATCCTGATTACCACCAAGAGCGGCGCTGACGGAAAGGCGAAGATTACCTACAACGGGCGTTTCAGTATTTCCGACAATACCACTTCCACGGACTATATCACATCAGGTTATGATTATGTCACTCTGACCAATGAGTTCTATAACTACACCAAGGGCTATGGCGCATGGACTTATACCGACGCTCAACTGCAGATGCTGAAGGAGCGCCGCTACGACAAGACTGAGAACCCTGCGCGTCCGTGGGTGGTTCCTGACGAGACCGGAACATATACATATCTCTATCTCGGAAACTTCGACTGGTACAACTACCTGCTGAACAAGACACGCCCTGAAACGGAGCATAACATCACTGTCCGCGGTGGCAATGACAAGATAACATACTATGCATCAGGACGCTATCTCTACCGTAGAGGTCTCTTCGGGAACAGCGTGAAGGATAATTATAACGGTTACTCTTTCCGTTCCAAGATAGATGTGAAAATGACCAAGTGGCTGAACTACTCGAACAACATCAGCTTCGAGCGCACGGACTATTCTTACGGCGGATTCTGGGAAATCGACGGTTCCGACGGTCTGGCTTCCAACGGTATCCTCTATGATATCATGAGAAACGTCGGCCCGAACATCACTCCGTACAACCCTGACGGAACCATCAATATCCAGTCCGGATATATGGCGGATGCCACGTCGCCTCTATTTTCCGGACGAGGCGGAACCTTCATGGATGGCAGGAACCATAACCAGATAGTGAACAATTATCTGACACTTACGAACCGCTTTACGGCGAATATCGCCAAGGGGCTCCAGTTCATCGTTGACTATACCTACCGTCGCCGCGACCAGCTCAAGGCATACCGTAGCCTCCCTTCAGCGAATTGCTATGACAATGCCAACAAGCGTATGTACAAGGGTGCTGACGACAGTGTTCCGCAGGGGCAGTTCACGAATGGTTCAGTGTTCGACTTCTATCAGGAGAACCGCTACTATCAGGACGGTCATATCATCAATGCTTACTTCAAGTACAATCATACTTTTGCCGATGCCCACAATCTATCTGCCACTGTCGGAGGAAACTTCGACGACTATCGCAGCAGTTCATTGATGAACAGGCAGAAAGGATCTCTTTCTCCTTCATTGTCATATATCAACATGGCGAATGGAACTATCGACAGGGACAGGGAGACGATCTCTTCATACAGGACTCTGGGCTTCTTCGGCCGTGTGAACTATGACTGGAAAGGACGCTATCTCCTGGAAGTGTCAGGCCGTTTCGACGGATCTTCAAGATTCCCTGCAAATCACAGATGGGGCTTCTTCCCATCAGCGTCAGCGGGATGGCGCATCTCTGAGGAACCGTTCTGGAAGAACCTGAAGAATGCCGTGAACAATGCCAAGGTACGTGTTTCCTATGGTACCCTCGGAAACCAGCAGGTAAGCAACTACTATTACTGGGACACCATCGGCACCGGTATGGCATCAGATTCCAATGTGTCATATACGTTCGACGGAAAGAATAAGGCAGGTATGGCAACGGCATCAGCTCCGGTATCCAGCAGCCTTACATGGGAGACAGTCGTGTCCGAAAACCTCGGTATCGATCTCGGCTTCCTTCAGGGCAGGCTGAACTTCTCGACTGACCTTTATATCAGAGACACCAAGAATATGCTTACCAAGGGCAAGACCGTCCCTGCCGTATATGGCGAGGCGGCGCCTAAGGAGAATGCCGCAAACCTCCGCACGAAGGGATATGAGATTTCTCTCGGATGGAGAGACTCCTTCAACATGGCTGGCAAGCCGTTCTCTTATGGCGTGACAGCTACACTCGGTGACTATCAGACACATATCACCAAGTTCGACAATCCTGAGAAGAAGTTGAGCGACCACTATGTGGGAAAGAGGCTCGGTGATATCTGGGGCTATGTGTCGGATGGTCTGTTCGCCACTGACGAAGAGGCTGCCGCTTATGAGGCTGCCATCGATTCCAAAGGTACGGTACACAAGACATTGTTTGGATGCAAGGCTCCGTATAACCACCTGATGGCAGGAGATATCCGCTATAAGGACCTGAACGGTGACGGCAAGATCGACGCCGGCTCGTCCACTCTTGACAAGCCGGGCGACCGCAGGGTGATCGGAAACAAGCTCCCTAGATACAACTACTCCATCAAGGGAGACTTCAGCTGGAACGGAATCGACCTCAGCATCTTCTTCCAGGGCGTCGGCAAGCTCGACTGGCTGCCGTCACAGAACTGTCTGTATTTCTACGGCCCTTATGCCTTCGAGCGTCCAAGTTTCATCTCCAAGGACTTCGACAGCCTCTGCTGGTCATCCGAGGAAGGGGCTGACAACAGCCACGCCATCTTCCCGCGCAAGCGAGGCAATCTCGTAAAAGGCAAGAACTACGTGGCGACTGACTATTTCCTCCAGAATGCAAGGTACATCAGGCTGAAGAACCTCACGGTAGGATATACGCTTCCGATTAAATCCAAGGCACTTGAGAGAGCGAGAATATACTTCTCGGGCGAGAACCTGTTCTACATATCTCCGCTCAGGAAGGCATGCAAGACCATAGACCCTGAGGTGGCTACGACCACTGCCACGAACGACAGTATGTATCCATACTCAAGGACATTTTCCGTTGGTGTTGATATCACGTTCTAAAACATTGAGAAACAATGAAAAAAATACTTAGCATAATATCATTGTCCGTAGCGGTGCTCCTTTCGGTATCCTGCGAGGATTTCCTTACCAAGGTTCCTGAGACAGACCTTTCTCCGGACACGTTCTTCACGACCGAGGCGGAACTTGAGATGTGGACAAACAACTTCTATGCGGAAATCCTTCCGGAGGCCGATAACCTTACCGCACAGGTGGCTGACGACCATTATACGTCTTCTTTGAATGCCATCGAGAAAGGAACCCGCTCTCCGTCATCTGCTTCATGGGGTGTAGGCACATGGCAGCCTCTCAGGCGCATAAACTATTTCCTTGAGAACAACAAGTGCGCTGATCCGGCCATCAAGGCTGAATATGATGGCGTTGCATACTTCTTCCGCGCGATGTTCTATTTCAACAAAGTCCGCCAGTACGGCGACATCCCTTACTATGACAAGGTCATCGGCTCCTCTGACGAGGCTATGTTGAATAAGCCGCGTGACCCTCGCGGATATGTGGTGCTGAAGATATGCCAGGATCTGGACAAGGCTTATGAACTCCTTCCTGACAAGTGGGAGGCCTATAGCGTATATAAGGTGACCAAAGATGCAGCAATGGCTCTCAAATCACGCGCTGCCCTTTTCGAAGGAACGTTCCGCAAGTACCATGCAGACACCGAATATGTCCCTCAGGATGAGCAGACTTTCGACGGTATTACGGTATCTTCCAAATGGTTCCTTGAGCAGGCGGCCGAGGCGGCTTCCAAGGTCATGGGCAAGCACAGCCTCTATACTGGGAATACTCTCGGTCTTGCTTCCAAGGCGACGAGGGCTTCATATCGCGAATACTTCATCCTGGAGGATGCGGAAGACAGCGAGACTATCCTCTCCAGACGCTACAGCGTAGCTCTTCTGATTCGCCACGGCATTCAGTTCAATATGAAGAACGGACGCCACAGCGCCACGGCACGTTTCGTGAACCATTATCTCCAGGCGGACGGCACACCTATCCAGAACAGGGCAGGCTGGCAGACGCTTTCTTACAGAGATGCGTTCAAGAATCGCGACCCACGTATGGAGCAGACTCTTCACGGTCCGACCTATGTGGCTTATCAGGAAAAGAATCACGAGATGATGACCTTTGACCGCAACCTCAGCGGCTATCGTGTCATCAAGTTCATCAGCAGTACAGATCACGAGAACTCCACGACATCTACTACGGACTATCCTATCCTCCGTTACGCTGAAGTCCTCCTGAATTATGCTGAGGCGAAGGCGGAACTCGGAACTCTTACGGCAGACGACCTCGCAAAGACCATCAATGTAATCCGTGCCCGTGTGGGAATGCCAGGGCTTACATCAGTGCCAACGGAGGCTGACGTTCTCATGAAGGAGTACTATCCTAACGCCAAGGGTGAGCAGCTTGCTGCAATCCTCGAAATCCGCCGCGAGCGTACCGTGGAACTCTTCTGCGAAGGCTTCCGTCAGTGGGATCTTCTCCGCTGGGACGAGGGAAAGTGGCTAGTTCCTTCCACCAACAAGGGCTTCCAGGGCATTTATGTCCCTGCACTCGGCGAGTATGACCTGGACAATGACGGAAAACTCGATGCCGGATTCTATGCGAAGGCACTTTCATCAGATGATAAAACCACTGTTCCTGCCACGAACCAGATTGTGATAGGCGGTGGCTGGACACTCTCTGAAGGCGACCACGGCTATCTGACATATCATGCAGCAGAGGATTATGTCTGGGATGATGCCAAGGACTATCTCTGGCCGATTCCTGAGGGACAGCGCACCTTGACAGGAGGAGCATTGACGCAGAACCCTGGTTGGGAGGACAGTTACGGAAAGTAATATGAAGATTAGAAACATCATATCTGCATTGACATTGACTTTCGTGCTGATGGCGGCATCTTGCGGGAAGGAGAACACCCCGGAGGAGAAATCCTTCGAGGTGACTCCTCTGACTCTCGAGATTGACGCCCTGGGCGGACAGGTCTCTGTCAATGTCGTTTCCTCCGGCAGCTGGCTGGTCCGCTCCGACGCATCGTGGGCGAAAGTGCTCACGGCATCAGGAAAGGGCTCGCAGACGTCCGAGGAGGTGAGGATATCCGTAGAGGAGAATACATCCAAGGAAGCACGCTTGGCGAAGATTTCCGTCAGCAACCTGTCAGGCGACAACGCGACAGTAGCATTGACACAGGCAGGGAGCGACGGCGATACGGGCAAACGAGGAATTTCCTCTGTAGAGGACCTTCTGGCATTTGCCACGGCAGTGAACGAAGGTGCTTCGGTGAACCGGTATATGTCCAACGGCATTGTCAAAATCATTTCCGACATCGACGCCTCATCCATACGGGAATGGATACCTGTCGGGACAGCGGAACACCCTCTGACATACAGCATTGACGGAGGCGGACACCGCATCACCGGAATCAGCTGGTTCATTGACCTTGCGAAGACACCGTATGCCGGGCTCATCGGATATGCGAAGAACGCATCCGTCAGGGACCTTGTCCTCGAAGGCAGCGGAATGGTGCTGAAAGGCTCAGCATCCAAGGTCAATGCAGGTGCTTTCGTGGGCCGTTCAGATGGTTGCACCATGTCAATGCTCGTGAATAAGGCGGGTGTCACTATGGTGGAGAACACTTCCGAAGGAGCTGGCATCGCCATAGGCGGCATCTGCGGTTTCATGGACTCCGGTTCCACTATGGGCGGGGAACTCAAACGTGACGGTTGCGAAAACCAGGGCGATATCCTGGCTTCCGCGTCTTGCAACGTAGGAGGCATTGCCGGTCATAATGAGGGTTTGGTGACGAACTGCACCAACAGCGGCGCTGTCCTCGGCAAAAAGTCGTCAGACGGAAAGTGCGGGCCGGCGTGGGGCTGTTCATATAATAAGGAAAGGGATGGCTTCAAATCGAACTGTGGCTATGGCTATGTGGGTGAGTATGCGGAGCATAAGTCCGATCCGCATAAGTCTGCGCCTGCGATGTTCGTGAACGCTGTCGTCTATCCGGAGCATAATCTTGACGTGCTGGAAAACACTGTGGACTGGACTCTGGACGCATACTATGACTGGGAGGAGGTCGGCTCTGCCGATATCCGTTCCGGAGTGAAGTATCATCACTATTCCTGCACGAACATCCCGAGGCATATCCATGTGCTGGAGATTGACCTGAACGATGCTGGCGTGGATATCACGACATCGTATGCAGAAGACATTGTCCCGAATCCGAACGGAAACAAGAACGGGAACAACGGAAAGAACATCCGCGAGACACTATCCGAGCTCTGCGCCCGTAAGCGCAAGGAGGGGATGAATGTCATTGCCGGTATCAATACAGGTTTCTTCGACTCGAATGACGGTATCTCCAGAGGATTTCACATAGAGGACGGCGAGCCTGTCTATATAAACAACCCTAAGGTGTTCAAGGACCAGTACCATGTGCATGGCTGGGGCTTCACGGTGTTCAATGACAGGACAATGTCCTGTGGCAAGAAGACTTTCTCCGGGAAGATCAGTGCCGGGGGCAAAGAGTATGACTACTATACTGTCAATGACACGACTCTCCGCCATGTCTCAAAGGCTTATCCTGTCAATGTCTATACGAGCAGGTATGTCCAGTATCCTCATCCGGAAAAGAAATCCCTGGTGAACGGACTGGCGGCCAATGCGTTGTATGTCGTAGCAAAGTATGTGACCGACCCGATGAAAGTGAACTGCGGGTATGCGGATGCCGACATAACCGCCATTTATGACGGGAGGACAACTGCATTGACACAACCTCCTTATCTTTCCGACAGGAAAGAGGTGGCGATAGCCCTTTCTGGTTCGCAGGCGGAGTCGTTCTCGTCTGCGGTGAAGGTCGGGGACAGGATCAGGCTCAGATGCGACATCGGGATTAAGACCGATGATAATGACGCAAGTCCAGTCACCAAGCCGATTCTCACCCAGAATTCTTCGGCGTATTATCTGATGAAGAATGGGGAGGACTATAGCCAGACTCCGGGGGCAGCCGCGAGCGTTTATTCCAAGTATGATCCAATGACGTTCCCTGTGCTTAGCAGGGATGGCAAGAAGGTCTGGCTGGTGGTCGTGGACGGTCGTCAGGACTGGTATTCTACTGGAGTGAAGGGATATGAGGTTTACCGGATAGCGAAGAAACTCGGTGGATGGAACTGTACTCGTTTCGACGGTGGCGGTTCGTCCTGCATGTGGCTCTATGACAACGGCTCCGGCAAAATAGTGAACAGTGTCTCCGATTCGAAGGGTGAGCGCAGCTGCCTTAACTACCTCCTCATAACCGGGAAATAAAAACAATAAACAACAATGATAATGAAAAGATATATCAGAATAATAGCTTCGATGCTGCTTGGCGGTGCCATCCTTGGCGCCTGCAACGGCACGGATTACGATTTCAGTGTCTGCGAGATGAAGGTGGACAGAGATGCCATCGTGGATGTAGCGGCGCAGAATCCCGGGCAGGAAGCCGTGGTGCTCACCACGACAGCCCCTTACTGGATGGTCCAGACTCCGGACTGGATTACACCTGATGCCACCACAGGCTATGGTGAGCAGTCCATCATCACGTTCACCATAGCATCCAACTTCAGGAACGAGAACACGGACATGGCTGCCAGAAGCGGAGAAATCAAGATTTCCGGTGGCATGACATCCGTCATCATCACCGTGAACCAACTCGGGTATACTGCTCCGGTCGATCCTGACGCAAGCATCGGCGGCATCACGGATATGGATGAGTTCAAGGACTTCGTCGCTGCTGTGAACAACGGCAGGAAACTCTCCAGATGGTACAATGCAGATGGCGAAGTCGAACTCCTCACTGACATTGACCTTTCCGACTTCACGGAATGGGAGCCTATCGGAATGCCAGAGAAGGTCACTTACGGCAACAATAGCCTTACTTATACCGGTTCTTCATTCAAGGGCAAGTTCAACGGCGGCGGGCATACCATCTCCAACTTCAATCTCAACGCTGCAGTCGCGAAGGACGCTGCAGTCGGCTTTTTCGGAATGCTGGAGGGCGCTACTGTCAAGAACCTGACCATCAATGGCAAGATGTCCATCTCGGCTACAGGCGCAGGCGCTGCCGGAATGCTCGCTGGCGCGATGATCAGCACCACTGTCGAGAATGTGAAGGTCAATGCTGATGTCGAGTTCAAAGGTACAATCGCCTCCGACAGGTTCGCCACAGGTGGTCTCATCGGTTTCTCCTATGGAACGGGTGACGCCAATTCCCTGATAAAGAATTGCATTATGACCGGCAATGTGAATGCCGTGAGCGGTGAAGGAAACGTCACCAACGGAGCTACGGCTGTTGTCTATGGCGGTATCACAGGATTCTCCACGAGCCCTGCCGAACCGGCAACGGTTATCGAAGGCTGCGAGAACAATGGTAAGATTACCGCGTCTCTCGGTCGCTGCAGCGGAATCGTGGCTACGGCTCATGCCGGAACGACCATAAAGGGCTGTGTAAACAATGCTGACCAAGTGAATACGTTTGACAATGGTCGTATCGGAAATATCGTGTCCGTGATAGGAAGCAATGGTCGCATTGAGGACTGTATCAACAACGGAAACCTCACCACTACAACCGCTAAGACTACGACAGGAGCCATTGCCGCACTGCTCAACGAATCTCACGTCGTGATAAAGGGTGGCCGAAATAACGGTACTGTCATCGGCGGCAATACTTCTACAATCGGACTGATTGCAGCGAACTTCTCCAAGTTCTCTTCAGTGTCAGGCTTTACGGTGAGCGGAAAGATCGGCTACTATAAGGAGGACGGAAACCACGAGATGCAGGATCTTAACGAAGGGACATATATGAATTTCATCGGAAAGATTACATCCGCCAACTTGGCTAAGGTAACAGATATCAAGTTCGAGCCTGCGAAATAGTAATATGTCAAGAATATTTTAAGGGGTTATCCAATAGTTGCCGACATGTGTAATAAATGATAACTTCTAAACAGTTTGATATGAAAAGATTCTTTAAGATGATCGCCGTACCGGCATTGATCCTCGGACTTATGCTCTGCGGGTCAGCCGCGTCGGCGCAGAAAAGTCCGGCGTTCAAGGCTAAATACAAGATTGCCGAGGGCGCTGACCTCCGTATTCTCGATGACAATATCTGGGACTATAGCAAGGACACTATTCCTCCGAGATGGAAGGAGATAGGCGAGGATCCTCGTGATTTCAAGAGGGCACCTCAGTTCGCCCGTCTGGTGAAGGACTATATGCCAGATGTATTCGCGCTTCAGGAGTATTCCTCTCATATGCACAAGGAGTTCTATCCTCTGGTTCAGAAAAGCGGATACGTCATCGCCTGGGAGTCCAAGGAGGACTGGAACAATACTCCTATCTTCTATAATGAGAAGACGATGGAGCCCCTGTATGTTTTCTATAACAAGTACACTCCGGAACAATGGTGCAACCACGGCTCCAAGTCATTCACCTCGGCTGTGTTCCGCCGCAAGTCCGACGGCAAGGTGTTCGGCCTTATCGGTACACACCTCTGGTGGAAGAGCGACAAGGCAAAGCCTGGCAGCACGATGGCGAGGGCTTCACAACTTCGTCTGGTCATGGCGGAGACGGATATCATGAGGGCCAAGTTCGGAGACATTCCGGTGTTCGTCGTGGGTGACATGAACTGCGAGGAGGGGACAGCCCCTATCCAGCAGATGCTTCAGGGCGGATATGTGCCTTGCTACAAGGCTGCAACGACCTATGGCGATACCCATAATGGCCATCATGTATGCAGTCCTGGCGAAGGCTACTCTACCGTAAGCCATAGGAAGGGCGCGGACCGTGAGACCGGAGCGATAGATCATTGCCTCGTATATGACCCGTCCAAGACTGTCGAGGTGAAGGTGTTCGACTGCATCATGGAAGACTACCTGGTCAAACTCACGGATCATTATCCTAATCTAATAGATGTGAGATTATAACTCTCTTTTTTGGTTTGCCCGCCGCAGGATTGTCCTCGGCGGGTTTTATCTATATTCCGGTGCAAACAGATCATTCAGGACGATAAGGCTTTGTATAATGTCGCTGTGGGAGTTTCTCTTCAGACCTTCCGTGGTGACTAATGTCAGGATTATGGATTTGCTCGTGTGCGTCTCGTCCTGAAATACTTCTATGCGATGGTTGAGTTTCTGTTCCTGGGCGTTGTCGATTTCATATTCCGAGCGGGAGAATTTCATCTCGCAGAGATTGATGGTCTCGTCCTTACGGTCTATGAGCAAGTCGATTTGGGCTTTCTGTGATGCCCTCTTGCTTGACCAGGAACAAGCATTGGTCTGTACGCCGGATATCCCGAGCCGTTGCTTCATCTGAGGAAGATGTGCAAGGCACAACTTCTCGAAAGCCAGCCCTGCCCACGTGTTATGCGTAGGACTGTTCGCGGAATGTGACCAGAACTGAGAATCGTGGTATCTGTTCTTCTGAATGAATGTGAAATAGAACATAGTGAAGAAATCTACCAGCTGGAACAGGGTGTCTTTCGGGAGTCGGCTCCCGGAAGATGGAGAAGACGCCCCGAAAGGAAGGTAACTTCGGATGAATCCGCATTGTTCCAGTTCCTCAAGCACGGAACTGAACGCTCCGTTATCCGTCAGTCCTGCCTTTCTTACCAGTTGCCGGCGCGTCATTCCTTTGCCAACTTCGGCAAGTGTCGTGACTACAGCTATGTATGGCTCAGGTTTCTTGAACAATGCACGATACAATGCCGAAAACTCATCGCGAAGTTCCGAGTCCTTGCGGAAAAAAAGTGCGTCAATATTCTGGGCGAGGCTCAAGGACTTGTCCATCAATGACAGGTAATATGGTATTCCTCCGGTGACCATGTAACATTCTGCCATCTGCCGTCTTGAATACTTGAATCCGAAGTGGGTGAAATAGCGCTCACAGTCATAAAGGCAGAAAGGCTCGACAAGTATCTGGTGCGTGAGTCTGCCATGAAGACCGCCCTTGCTGTGTATCAGGTTGTTTATCATCCACGAAGTTGCAGAACCGCAGACGATGAGCTTCACATCATCGCGTAGTGCCGCCCAACTGTTCCAGAAGTTTTCCAGGGCGGGGATGAAACCTGATTTTGCATTGTCCATCCACGGAAGTTCATCAATGAAGATTATTTTGCGTCCTTTCGGCATCTTCTCGATGCTTTGGGCAAGGGCATTGAATGCCAGCAGCCAGTTCTTCTCGATTTTAATAGTCTCCGTCCCGAAGCAGCGTTGCATAGCCATGGCAAAATTGGTAAGTTGGTCTGGCTTTGTGGCATTGTACATTCCGGTAACATAAAATGCGAACCTGTCTTCGCATACTTGTCTTACGAGGAATGTCTTTCCCACGCGGCGTCTGCCATAGACGGCTATGAATTCTGAACGGTCTGATGCCAGATATTCCGTAAGTCGCTCTGTTTCAAATTCTCTTCCGATTAGTGTCTCTTTCATGGCGTAAGGATTTTCTGCGCAAAGATACTTTTTTAAGCATGTTTGCGCAAATAATTTGTGGATTTTCTGCGCAAATGGGTTTTAAAAACGTGTTTGCGCAAATAATTTCGGGGTTTTGCGCTCCGGACACTTGCCATGCAGAGCGATGCATCAGCCGGCATTGACCCCGACGGCTTCCTCTTTTGAGTGTTGAGAATGGAGAAAAGTTCCCCGAAAGGGTTGATATTGTCAGATTTAGTTGTATCTTCACTTTTTTGCAGGCTATGGACCTGCGGAATTTAAGTTTTTTATGTTCAAAATTTAATTTATGAAGAAGAATTTACTTCTGTTATCTGTGCTATCCTTAGCTACAGGTGTGCTCTTCTCGTGTAAAGAAAACGAGAATGAATCATCGGTCCAGCTTCCTGCACCTGTCGTATTGCAGGATGAAGCCAAATCCGGAGCAACGACTGTTGCCGCCACATGGACTGAGATCCCTAATGCTATCAGTTACAGCATTGTATTTGATGAAGGCGAACCTATAACCATATCATCGACCGAGATGGCTTGGCCTAATCTCGAGGAAAAATCCGAGCATCTTGTCAAGGTCAAGGCTCTGTCAGGTAACAAGAAAAAGTATTCTGATTCCAACTGGAGCGAGGTCGTCGTGCTGAAGACCATCGGCACCAGCAAGCCTTCAGGGGAAGCATATACGATATAATTCAGCAACATTGACTTTTACAAGGCTGATGCCCATATCGAGTCCCATCTCGGAAAGGATTATTTCTTCCAGGTGACTCCGAAGGTGTTGTTCGACAGGGACTACGATGGGGAATTCGACAATTTCGCGGCTGACTATGTGGCTCAGATCAAGCAGCTTGCCGAATTAAGCGAAAAGACATTCGGTGACATGTGGCTTGCTTTCAAATATGACGGAAGCAAGAATAACGACTTCACCATCAGCTCATTGGCTCCAGAGACAGAGTACATCGGCATCGCATTCGGCGTTGACATCGACGGAAACATCACCACGCCATGCTCTTATGAAGCCTTTACCACGGCCAAGGACCCGGGTTATGCCGAATCAGAGATGAAGTTCGACATCGGTGTTGAATTCCTGAAAGAGACTACCGTGAAGGTGAGCGTAACTCCTACTGTCAATGATGAATACTACTTCTATGCGGCCATCAACAAGGAGCAGCTTCCTGGCAATACTGACGAGGATATCATCAACTATTATCTGAGAGTGTTCGCCCAGCACCTGGACGGAGAGTCTTTCGACTCATTTGCCAAAGCCAACCTCACTAAGGGTGCCGATTCTTATACATATTCAGGACTTCCTGACAATGCAGAGTATGTGGTAGTTGCATTCGGCGTCACATATCACGGAGAAATGTGTGTAGCTACTACCGGACTGACTAAGAAGGAGTTCCATACCGGAGAGATTTCTACTAATCCGGATGAAAAGGAGATTGAACTTTCGATCAACAAACTTACTTCCACCAATATAGAGGCTACCATCATTCCTTCCGACAAGAATAAGTCATATCTGTACGATTTCGTGACATTTGACCAGTTCAAGGGACTTACAGATGAGGAAATCATGGATAAGGTCATTGCAGAAAGAGGCGGATATGTGTGGATGACCGCCACCAAACAAAATTCGACTTGTAGGAATGTCAATGACCTTAAATCCGGCACAGAGTACATCCTGTACGCGTTCTACATTGATGAGGTTCCTGGTAATGAGGCTGCTGCCAAGGCTTCAGGAAAACTCTTCAAGAAAATCATTGTCCCTCCGGCTGAAGGCGCTACCGAGCCGGAAAAACCAACATTGACTTTCTCCATTTCTCCGGATGAGGTCACTGCGACCTCCATCAAGGCGACCGTAACCCCTTCAGATGCTTCTGTCAAGTACCTGAGAGTGCTTGTGGAGGCTTCCAAATATGAGGGAAAGAGCGACGAGGAAATCATGAAAGGTGTCATTTCCGACTTGGGATATGATATTTACAACGAAGTGAAGACCGGTGCGACTACATTGTCTTCAAGCAAATGCAAGCCTGAAACAGAGTATCTTGCATTGGCTTTCGGCGTGGATGATTCGTTCAATGCCAACAGCACTCTTACCAAGAGGACTATCGAGACGAAGTCTGACGGCGCGAATCCGCCTTCTGAAGAAAAGACCATTTCTATCAATGTCAAAGAATGTACGGCAACCAAAATCGTGGCTGATTTCAAACCGTCAGATGACACAATGAAGTATATTCCAACGGCGTTCAAGGCTTCTGATATTGCTAAGCTGAATGATTCTGACATTATCTCCAAGATATTGGAGGAGAACGAGTATAACTATTATTCTTTAGCTCAGACCGGCAAATATACCATGACGCGCCCTATCTGTACTCCAAATACAGAATATGTATTGGTTGCAGTCGGCGTCGATTCTACCTACTCAGCCATCACCGGCCTGTTCAGACAGGAAGTGAAGACAAAAGCCGAATAAGACATTGACAATAAATTTTTGAATTCCGCCGCGGGGGACGAGCCTCTGCGGCGGTTTCGTCAATACTGGGGTCGGGCCGAAGCCTCCGGCCATTGTCAATGCTGCAAAACGCTGGCTGTGTCTGAGTTACGGGAACTACAAAAAACAAGTATTTTATTGTCAATTAAAAAATTATGTGTAAATTTGTAGCCCCAAAAATATGGGGAAGTAACATAAATTAAAGATTTACAATCATTTATGCCAACAATTCAACAATTAGTTCGCAAAGGACGCGAGGTTATTGCTGTGAAGAGCAAGTCTCGTGCGTTGGATGCGTGCCCTCAGAAGAGAGGCGTTTGCGTGCGTGTTTATACAACCACACCTAAGAAACCTAACTCAGCAATGCGTAAGGTTGCCCGTGTACGTCTCACTAACACAAAAGAGGTTAACGCATACATCCCAGGCGAGGGTCACAACCTTCAGGAGCACTCAATCGTGCTCGTAAGAGGCGGTCGTGTAAAGGACCTTCCTGGTGTTCGTTACCACATCCTTAGAGGAGCTTTGGATACCGCTGGCGTAGAAGGCAGGACACAGTCCCGCTCACTCTACGGAGCCAAGAGACCAAAGAAATCTAAGAAGTAATTTTTTTACCAATTTTCACTTTAATTTTTCACAAAAATGAGAAAATCGAAGCCTAGAAAGAGGATTCTACTTCCTGATCCTAAGTTTCACGATGCTAATGTAACACGCTTCGTGAATAATCTTATGTTGCAGGGGAAGAAGAGTATCGCGTATTCTATTTTTTACGATGCCATCGACATGGTAGGCGAGAAGATGAAAGATTCTGACAAGGCTCCTCTAGATATCTGGAGGAAAGCTCTCGAAAACGTAACCCCGCAGGTTGAGGTTAAGAGCCGCAGGGTCGGTGGAGCTAACTTCCAGGTGCCAACAGAGTTGAGACCGGAGAGAAAGATTTCACTTTCGATGAAGAACCTGATACTTTTTGCACGTAAGCGTTCCGGCCACTCTATGGCAGAAAAACTCTGTGCAGAGATTGTTGCTGCATACAACAACGAAGGTGGCGCATACAAGAGAAAAGAAGATATGCACAAAATGGCAGAGGCTAACAAGGCATTTGCTCACTTCCGTTTCTAATTCCCGCAGACAATGGCAAAAAGAGATCTTAAATTCACCAGAAACATCGGTATCATGGCTCACATTGATGCCGGTAAGACGACCACTTCAGAGCGTATTCTTTTCTATACAGGAAAGACTCACAAGATCGGTGAGGTACACGATGGTGGTGCTACTATGGACTGGATGGTTCAGGAGCAGGAGCGTGGTATTACCATTACCTCTGCTGCGACCACAGCTTTCTGGCATTATGACGGGAATGTTTACCAGCTGAACCTTATCGATACCCCGGGCCACGTGGATTTCACCGTTGAGGTGGAGCGTTCACTCCGTGTGCTCGACGGAACTATTGCAACTTTCGATGCAGTAGGTAAGGTACAGCCACAGTCAGAGACTGTATGGCGTCAGGCAGACAAATTCGGTGTTCCGAAGATTGCCTATGTCAACAAGATGGACCGTGTAGGCGCCGACTTCCTCGGCTGCGTACAGGATATCAAGGACAAACTCGGTGCTACAGCAGTTCCGATTTCACTTCCTATCGGTTCAGAAGACAAATTCGTAGGTATCGTTGACCTTATCGACAGAAAAGCCATCGAGTACGAGGCAGACAACACCAAGCTCGTAAACTATCACGAGATTCCTATCCCTGAGGATATGAAGGGTGACGTGGAGCTTTGGAGAGACAGACTCGTAGAGGCTGCTGCAGAGTGCGATGATACTCTTATGGAGAAATATTTCGAAGATCCTGAGTCAGTTACCAAGGAAGAGATTATCGCAGCTATCCGTAAGGGTACTATCGCGATGAAGATCGTTCCTGCTACTTGCGGTTCTTCATACAAGGATAAGGGCGTTCAGTTCCTTCTCGATGCCGTTATCCGTTATCTGCCTTCACCTATCGACATCGGAGCTGTCAAGGGAACTGATCCTAAGACTGGCGAGGAAGTCAAGGTAGAGCCAGATGCAAGCAAGCCGTTCGCAGGTCTTGTATTCAAGATTGCAACTGACCCGTTCGTAGGTCGTCTTGCATATATCAGAGCTTATCAGGGACACCTCGATGCTGGTTCATACGTGCTCAATACACGTACCGGCAAGAAGGAGAGAGTTGCCCGTCTCTATCAGATGCACTCAAACCACCAGAATCCTATCGACTTCGTAGAGGCAGGTGACATCTGTGCAGCTGTAGGTTTCAAGGATCTCCGTACAGGTGATACCATCTGCGCTGAGGATCATCCGGTAAACCTTGAGGCAATGGAGTTCCCGGATCCAGTTATCGGTATCGCAGTTGAGCCTAAGACTCAGTCTGACCTCGAGAAACTCGGAGTTGCTCTCGGAAAACTTGCTGAGGAGGACCCTACCTTCACAGTCAAGTCAGATCATGAGACAGGCCAGACCGTCATCAGCGGTATGGGTGAGCTTCACCTCGATATCATCGTTGACCGTCTCCGTCGTGAGTTCGGTGTAGAGATTAACCAGGGTGCACCTCAGGTTAACTACAAAGAGGCTATCACCGCTACAGTTCAGCATCGTGAGCTCTTCAAGAAGCAGACCGGTGGTCGTGGTAAGTTCGCTGATATCATCGTTGAAATCGGCCCTGCAGACGAGGGAGTTACAGGACTTCAGTTCGATAATCAGGTTAAGGGCGGTAACATCCCTAAGGAGTTCGTTCCATGCGTGCAGAAGGGCTTCGAATCAGCTATGGCAAATGGTTGCCTTGCAGGCTATGAGGTTCAGTCACTCAAGGTTACCCTCCTCGACGGTTCTTACCATCCGGTCGATTCAGACCAGCTCTCATTCGAGATCTGCGCCCGCAATGCCTTCCGTCATGCTTGCCCTAAAGCACATCCGGTTCTCCTCGAGCCTATCATGAACCTTGAGGTTGTTACTCCGGAAGAGTACATGGGTGATATCGTCGGTGACCTTAACCGTCGTAGAGGTCAGATCAATGCTATGGATTCTACCGCTAACGGCGCAAGAATCATCAAGGCATTCGTTCCGCTCTCTGAGCAGTTCGGTTATGTGACAGTCCTTCGTACCCTTTCTTCAGGCCGTGCTACCAGCACAATGTCCTTCGACCACTATGCGGAAGTTCCTGCTAACCTGGCTAAGGAGGTCATCGAGAAGAGCGGTTACAAGTCAACTGATGACGACGAATAATTATTAACGGAAAAACAGTATTGACAGATATGGGTCAGAAAATCAGAATAAAGCTCAAATCATTCGATCACATGCTGCTTGACAAGTCAGCAAAGAAGATCGCTGAAACAGTGACTGCTACTGGTGCAAAGGTATGCGGACCTATTCCACTTCCTACAAGCACAAAGATTTTCACTGTGAACCGCTCGACCTTCGTAAACAAGAAGTCTCGCGAGCAGTTCGAACTCAACTCTTACTGCAGACTCCTCGATATCGATGAGTCAAACGCAAAGACAGTCGATGCTCTTATGAAGCTCGAGTTGCCTTCAGGAGTTGAAGTCGAAATCAAAGTCTGATAGAAATCAGCATCCTTGAATGCTGAACTATTTCAGAACTCAAGGAAAAATACTATATTTGCAAGACCGGTTCTTGTAGCCGGTTTTGCAATCTTGGCCTCATAGCTCAGTTGGTTAGTAGCATCTGACTCATAATCAGAGGGTCACAGGTTCAAGCCCTGTTGAGGCCACATTCAGAGAGGACACTTACAGAAATGTAGGTGTCTTTTTTTTTGTTGTCTGTATCCTTTTAATATCCTTTTTTATTACTATATTTGACAAATATTGGGCAATCTATTGCCAAGCCACGTGACATTGCTGAAATTTTCACTATTTTTGCAAAGCGAAAAGAAACGAAAAATTAACTTTCATATATTATGGCAAATATTGAAGAATTGAAAAGAATCGCATCTCAGGTAAGACGTGACATCATACGAATGGTCACAGATGCACAGTCCGGACATCCGGGCGGCTCACTGAGTAGTGCGGACATCCTGACTGCGCTTTATTTCAATGAAATGAAGATTGACCCGTCAAATTGGTCACGTGAGTCTAAGGGAGAGGACGTTTTTGTCCTTTCCGCCGGTCACATCACCCCGGTTTATTACTCACTTCTTTCCAGAAGAGGATACTTCCCTGTATCTGAATTGGCTACATTCCGTAGATTCGGAACACGTCTTCAGGGACATCCTTGCGTAGAGAAGGGACTTCCTGGAATTACTCAGGCTTCCGGTTCATTGGGACAGGGCTTGTCTGCAGCAGCAGGAGTCGCTCTCGGCAAGAAACTCGACGGGGACGACAGATATGTCTATGTTCTCTGCGGTGACGGTGAGACCGAGGAGGGACAGATCTGGGAGGCTGCAATGTTTGCCGCTCATCAGAACCTTGACCATCTCATTGCGATGACAGACTGGAATGGTCAGCAGATTGACGGTACTGTGGATGCAGTTGCCGGAGAGGGTGACCTTGAGTCCAAGTGGAAATCATTCGGATGGAATGTGATCGTTGCCGACGGACACGATTTCGAGTCTATTCTTGCGGCATTTGCCAAGGCTAAAGAAAGTACAGGAGCCCCTGTCATGATTCTCTTCAAGACAGATATGGGACATGGTGTCGATTTCATGGCAGGTACTTGCAAATGGCATGGAAAAGCACCTTCACAGGACCAGTGCAAAGAGGCACTTGCTCAGTTGGAAGAAACATTGGGAGACTATTAATACAGAAATATCATGACAAAATATACAGATACAGGTAAGAAAGATACCAGAAGCGGTTTCGGTGCCGGATTGTATGAGGCTGGAAAGGCTGATTCCAGAGTAGTTGCACTTACCGCAGACTTGAAAGGCTCCCTCAAGATGGATGCTTTCGCCAATGAATTCCCTGAAAGGTTCATCCAGTGCGGTATTGCAGAGGCCAATATGATAGGCGCTGCTGCCGGTCTCGCAATCACCGGAAAGATTCCTTTCGCAGGCTCTTTCGCTGAGTTCGTGACTGGCCGTGTCTATGACCAGATCCGTCAGGAAGTCGCTTACGGACAGACCAATGTCAAGATTGCAGCTTCCCATGCCGGAATTACTCTCGGTGAGGATGGCGCGACACACCAGACGATGGAAGACATCGCTCTCATGAGGGCTCTTCCTGGAATGGTTGTCATCAATCCTTGTGACTATAACCAGACAAAGGCTGCTACAATCGCCGCCGCCAAGTACAACGGCCCGGTTTACCTCCGTTTCGGACGTCCTTCAGTGCCTAACTTCACACCTGAGGAGCAGGAGTTTGAAATCGGCAAGGCTTATGTTCTCAATGAGGGTAAGGATGTTACAATCATCGCTACAGGACACCTCGTATGGGAGGCTCTCAAGGCTGCGGAGACACTCGAAAGCGAGGGCATCTGCGCCGAAGTCATTGACATAGCTACTATCAAACCTCTCGACGAGGCTGCCGTTGTCGCGTCTGCGCTCAAGACAAAGGCCGTAGTTGTTGCTGAGGAGCATAATATGGCCGGGGGTCTCGGCGAACTTATCGCCGGTGTTCTCGCGGAAAAGTCACCTGTTCCGATGGAATATGTCAATGGCCGTGACCAGTTCGGCCAGTCCGGAAAGCCTGCTGAACTCATGACAGCTTATGGTCTCGATGCCGCTCACATTGCAGAGGCTGCAAAGAAGGCCATGAACCGCAAATAAGATTGATGAGTGACGAGGAAATCATCCGTCTCTACCGTAGCGGAGAGCATGAAAGGGCATTCTCTGAGATAGCCGCATCATATGGCGAAAGGTTATACTGGCATGTCCGCCGGTTCGTGTGCTGTCATGAAGACGCTGATGACCTCGTACAGGAAATATTCATAAAGATTTGGGCTGCACTTCCTTCCTTCCGGGAGGAGGCGCAGCTTTTTACTTGGATTTACCGCATAGCGACGAATGAGGCGCTTAACTTTCTCCGCAAACAGAAAGTCAGGGCAGCATTGACCTTCCGCAGCATTGACGCGGAAATGGAGCGCCGCATCGACGATGATCCTTATTTCAATGGCAGCGAGGCACAGCGCGTACTGATGAAGGCTCTGCAGAAGCTTCCCCAGAAGCAGAAGACGGTTTTCTCGCTCCGGTATTTCGATGATATGAAGTATGAGGATATCTCAGAAATAACCGGCACTTCGGTCGGTGCGCTCGAGGCGTCATATCATATTGCGTATGAGAAGATAAAAAGTGAATTGAAAGATTTGACTTTTTAATCTGCCGCGTGTCTAAACGAATGGTATGGAAAAGAAAAGGACTTTAGCTTATGGGAAATGATATGAATTTTGGAAACAAGATGCCTTACAATGTTCCTGAAGGCTATTTTGAGGGGCTCAGGGCGAAGATATCTGAAATTCCGGACAGGGAGCCGGAGGTGACGATGATGTCTCGCGTGAGGCCTTATTTTGCCCTTGCCGCAGCATTTGTCGCTATCGTGGTGTGCGGAACAGCCGTCCTGAAGATTACCTCGGGCGTGTCCGAAGTCGAAGAAATGTCCGCGCTTGACAAAATGCAGATGGCAGATATCGTTCCTGTCACGGACCCGTACAGCATTTATTGCGGACTTCAGGAAGAAGGCATCACTCATGATGACATCACGGCATATCTCATAGATTCAGGCACAACACTAGAGCATATCGAATATTATGATGCCGGAAATGATAATCAATGATAAATTACAATTGTTATGAAGAGATTCAGCAAATATTTAATAGTAGTGGTTCTGGCGCTCTTTTCATTGACCCGGACCGCTGTATTCGCTCATCAGGAAGGGGATTGGCAGGAGAAGATGAAGGCGGAACGTGTCGCCTTCCTTACGACCGCAATGGAACTTACTCCGGCTGAGGCCGAGAAATTCTGGCCTGTGTATAACAGCATGGAGGCCGAGCGCAGAGCCTCCTTCGGAAAGGTCATGAGAGCATATAAGGCCCTGTCAGACGGAGTCGCCGCCGGAAAGACAGATAAGGAACTGGAGGTTCTTGTCAATGATTATACGACCGCCAACAAGAACTCCCATAGTATAGAGGCCAAGTACACGCCTCAGCTGGTGAAGGTATTGTCAGTCAGCAAGGTAGCTAAGCTGTTCGTTGCCGAGGAAGAATTCAGGCGCCAGCAGATAGGGCGTTGGTCTTCAAACAAGAAATAGCGGTTCTGTCACGCGAAAAGATAGAAATCTTTGACAAGGGAAAGATACTCATCAGTATATTTCCCTTTTTCCATCATTATGAGTGAGGCCTCTTCAGCATTGACCTTCTCCCTTGAAAAAGCCGCGATTATGCGCGAAGGCTTCTTTCTTTCTACGGTCTTGATTCTCAGTATTTTTGCGAGATGCAGGTCGTTCATGCGCCCGTGTCTGAGGAGCATCATTTCCTGGTCTGCAGGAAGAACTACCGACACGATTCCTTCAGGAGAAAGATGTCTTCCGGCAAAGTCCAGCACCTCCCTGAATGACAGGCCGTCGTCGCCTCCAGTATGCCGGGCCGTCGTCTTTTTCTCGTCCGGATTGGTCAACGAATCGTCGTAATATGGCGGATTGGACACGATAAGATCGAATTCTGCCGGCTGTCCGCCATCGTCGAGGCCCGCAAGCCCCGTGCGGATACAGGTCAATGCTGCCGCCCAAGGGGAGTGGCTGAAGTTGAAATCTGCTTCGCAGGCTGCATCTTTGTCAATGTCAATGCCGATGATTTCCGGCGATGTCCCGTCCCCAATCTTTCTCTCCGCAAATAATCTCTGGGCAATCATCAATGCTATCGTGCCTGTCCCTGTGCCGATGTCCAGGACCTTCCGGCATTGACACGGAATAGGGGAGGCAGCGCCCAGCAGGACGCCGTCAGTATTGACTTTCATTGCGGATTTTTCGTTCCGGACTTCGAATTGCTTGAAACGGAAGACGCTCATATTTGGTCGTTTATGAATACGCCGTCGCGCATGAAAAGCGACCTGTCGCACATTTTTGCCAGGTCAGGATCGTGGGTTACGATAACGATTGTCTGTCCGAGTTCATCACGAAGACGGAAGAACAACTGATGCAGTTCTGCTTTCGTGACACTGTCCAGATTGCCTGACGGTTCATCTGCAAAAAGGACCGCCGGCTTATTCATCAATGCCCTTGCGATAGCTACGCGCTGCTGTTCGCCGCCTGACAGTTCGGATGGCTTGTGGGTGGCTCTTTCTGCAAGGCCCAATGTGTCAAGAAGTTCTGCTGCTCTCTTCTTTGCGTCCGATTCGCTGGCACCATTTATCAATGCCGGGATCATCACGTTCTCAAGTGATGTGAACTCAGGGAGCAGGTGGTGGAACTGGAATACGAATCCGATTTTTCTGTTGCGGAATGTGCTGATTTCCTTGCGGCTAAGGGTAGTGACATCGGTCCCGTCTATGAGAAGCGTGCCTTTGTCCGGTGTCGAGAGCGTGCCAAGTATCTGCAGCAACGTGGATTTGCCGGCTCCTGAGGCACCCATGATGGACACCACCTCTGATTTTTCAGCATTAAAGTCAATGCCTTTGAGCACTTTCAGATTGCCGAATGATTTTTCTATTCCTTTAGCTTCGATCATCATATCCGTTCAGTATATATCCGCTAAGTTACGTAACTTCATCGAATTCTTCAGGTCTTTGCCGGAGTTTAAGGTCAATGTTTCTGTAATTTTAGCATAAAAAGGCAAAAATAATCCCCAAAAGTTTGGAATTCCAAAAAAGATGCGTATCTTTGCAATCCCGTTTGAAGAGATATCTTGCACGCGGGACCTGAAGAGAAAATCTGAAGGTTTGTTTATCGGGGTGTGGCGCAGTTGGCTAGCGCATCTGGTTTGGGACCAGAGGGTCCTGTGTTCGAGTCACAGTACCCCGACTTACGAGAGGTTGTCCGTTTGGATGACCTCTTTTTTCGTATATGGCCCGGTCTGTATGCGGTGCCGACGGGTCGGGCAAAAAATTATCCTATGAAACGCAATTTGCCCAGAAAAGCATGACATTTTCCGGACAAATTGCTGAATGATATTTCTCTAGGCGAGGTTACTCGTATCCGACTTTTCCTTTAGCCTGGAAACCTCTTCTGCTGAGAGCCCTGTGGCCTGCGTGATAATCTCGCAAGATGCTCCAGCACATATAAGATTCATCGCGATTTTCAAGCGCTCTTCTTCTCGCCCTTCCTCACGTCCTTCCTCACGCGCGTACTCAATCTGATTGTATGTGTCCCGTTCCGTATTCATGGATTTAATGTAATTGGTTCTGTCCTTGTCGTCAAGCTGGGCGAGCTCCGCAACATCAAAGAGTTTCGTGAATATCCTGTCCCTCAGTCTCTCCGGACGCTTCAGCAGATTGGACATGTTCTTCAGCAGATAGAGCCACTTGTCCAGATCCGTCTCCAGTTCATCCTCGCTCTTGTCGAACTTCTCCACCTCCACGAAGACGAACTCCAGTTTGTCCGTCATCAGC